>Ga0209316_100586_pt1 | contig 10651 bp, 4 predicted proteins | sample 3C3metaG_FD_184150 | JGI IMG/M metagenome (GOLD analysis project Ga0209316, IMG submission 184150) | Freshwater bacterial and archeal communities from Indian Creek, Illinois, USA - 3C3 metaG (SPAdes) (version 3) | ecosystem: Environmental > Aquatic > Freshwater > Unclassified | place: USA: Indian... | reverse complement strand
GCCTTGGGCATTGAACACCGCTTGACCAAACCCAGAACGCCCAGAACCAATGGCATGGTCGAGCGCTTCAACGGCCGCATTGCCGATGTGCTCAAGACGCATCACTTCCACAGTGGGCAGGATCTGGAGCAGACCTTGATGCGCTACGTGACTTTGTACAACCACCAACTGCCACAGTCAGCGTTGAAGAGCAAAACGCCGATGCAAGCCATGAAAGAATGGTACGCTTCTCGCCCTGATCTGTTCCATAAACGCCCATATGATCGTCCGGGATGTGACAGCTAGAAGCGGCAAAGCCGCTGCCTAGCCCGAGCGAAGCGAGGGCGTCAAAGGTCGATCGGTATTCCTCGGGCCGCCCGCTTGCAGGCGCGCCCGTTTCCCGCCTTGGACTGCGTGCGCTCTGGCTGCGGACGGCGGTTGCGATGCTGCAAGGGCTAAGACGATGGCGGGCAGTTCCCTGGCGTGAACCACAAGCGCATCTATAGGCTGTACCGGCAGGCCAACCTGACGGTGAAGAAGCGCCGCAAAGTAAAGCGGCCGTCCCAGGAGCGGGTGCCGCTGCAAATCGCCAAGAGCATCAACGAGGTGCTGAGCATGGATTTCGTATCGGACAGTCTGGCCAATGGCCGGCGAATCAAGTGCCTCACGGTGGTGGACGACTTCAGCAAGGAGTCCGTGGGAATTGCGGTGGACTACGGCATCTCAGGCCAGTACGTTACCCGCGTGCTGGACCGGGTAGCGCGGTTTCGGGGGTATCCGCTGGCTGTACGGACCGATAACGGCCCGGAGTTCACCAGCCGGGCGTTTCTGGCGTGGACGCACACCCACGGCATACGCCACATCCTGATTGAGCCGGGCAAGCCAATGCAGAACGGCTACATCGAGAGCTTCAACGGCAAGTTCAGAGACGAGTGCCTGAACGAGCAATGGTTTGACTCGCTACCGCAGGCCAGGGAATGCATTGCCCAGTGGAGGCAGGACTACAACGAGGTCAGGCCGCACAGCAGCCTCGGTCGTATCCCACCAGCGTTGTTCGCGCATCAGCACCGCCAGCGCGCTGGCGGTGCTGATGCCAGTGAGCAGAAACAAAACATCGGCTAACCTTCAACCCCGGACTTCTCCAAGACGTTGGTACGGTCAATGGGGGCAGGTCAGTACTCGCGCCACCCGTCCGTTTCGACCTCCAAGCGATAGTTCTCGACCCTGCCCGTCGCCCTGTTGGCGCGAGTCATACGATAGGAATACTTCATGCAAGTACGCTCTGGGAAACCGGCGTGAGCGCAAGAGGCGCAATCCGGCCAACCCAGTCAATCAAGTTGATTCGACAGCAGCAACGTATTGAGCAAGTTCAGCTCGTTCGACGCCATGAAGTATCTATCGTCAAATACAAGGTCCAACTTGAGCGGACTTATTTGACCCACAGCCGCTGCCCAGGGGAAGGACTCGTATCGAGGCAGCGGAGGAATGATGGCGGAGCCCGCATTCAGCGTACGTCCCAGCGCCTCCTGCCAGAGTGGCTGGTCATCGAGAAAAAACTGCTTTCTTTCGTGTTGAGTTTCTGGGTGCAAGAAGGAGTAATAGCCGGCCGGCACAGCAACCCAGGTGTTCGGTGACTTGAGCTCCTTGAGCGTACGGAACTCGTTGGCAGCATCGCGCTGGTCGCGCTGCAGCAGCCGCAGCAGGTTGTTCGCTGCGTTTCGCATAGCCGGCGGACACTGCCTCGTCCGGTCAATCTCGTAGAGCTGACCGATGAGCGCGCGGCTCGCACGCGTTAGCTGGGTCTCGTGCCCCTCGAACGCAAAGACTTCCTGCTTCTCGAAGCCTACCCAGGACTCGACCACGACCGGGCCCGAGAAGAAGACATGCTCGGGGATGCTGGTGCCCTTTGCAGCTGCAGTCAGCAGGGAGCCGATTGGCGTGGCTGCCACCTGAAGCAGCTGTTCCATGTAGTCTGCCTTCACAACCGAACGACCGTCGGTATCGCGCTTGGCGACACCGTTCAGACGAGCTCGGGAGAAGATTTCCTCGACATTCGCCCGTGCCCGTGCAGCCAAAGCACGGAGCTCTCGGTCGGTACTTGAGACCTTGAAGACCTCCGCCTCCTTCACGAATTCTGCTACGTGCTGCGACATGAGGCTGATGAGTTCCTCGGTACCAACGGCACCCACGGGAACCAGGGCCAGCGGCTGTTTGAGCCCTGCGTCGCCCGTAATCCGTGTGTATATGGTCGAGCGCAGCATGACCAGCAGGGTCATGAGGTCGAGGGACTGGCGCAGCCACTGCCGTTTGTCCATCTCGCCATCCGAGACCACATAGTCATCAACCAGCATGACCAAGTGCCGAGGTACTCGGTCGCCCGACACCTTGGCGCCGGCCTCGTCCGTGTACATGCCCCGGCCACGGTAGATGAGCTGAGCAATCTCCATCAGCGCTGCCTCGACGTTGAAGCGAGGAACACTCGCAACAATCCAGTCGGTCAGGGGGAAGGACACACCACGGGCACCCGATGACGTCATCAGGAAGACCTTCACGGTGTCGCGAACCTTTGGGTCGACCAGCTCTCTGCGACGGTATCCAGGGACCGATGAGTCCAGAATCTGAACGTTGTCGAAGGTCAGGCCGTAGTCCTTGTGCTCTGCCAATGCTGCACGTAGCTGGCGCAGGAACAGCTTGTCCTGGGCAAAGTAAATGACCTGCCTGGCGTTGGCCTTCAGCGCCTTGAGAATCTGGCGAGTCGCACCAGACAACGTGGCTTCCTCGGCCTTGGCCCGGATTGCTTCGCGAGGCGTCTGGAGCTCACCAAAGTTCTTCTCCTTGGTGCTCATCTCCAGCTTTACTGCGGTCAGCTGAACCCGGTAGTGCAGGTGCAAGTCGCTGGCAGGGAAGCTGTTGGTCATGACATGCAGGGTGTCGCGCCGACCCGCGCCCATCTTGACCTTCGTTGCCGCCAGACGGAAGGGGAGTTGGCCTGCCGACTTCGACACCAGCACCTTGTCAGGCGTGCGGTCGCCGGCGTTCAGGTAGCGGTCAAGCACCACTTCATTGCCCAGCGAGGCGTCCGACACCACCAGCGTGACCGTGAACGGGCATGGCTCGTCCTCAAAGCAATCGATGAACTCGCGCTGCAGCCAGGTCGCGATGGTGTGGACGAAGCGCGCGCCCGCGCCATCGCCTGCCATCTCATCGACCATGACCACAATCGTCGGCATTCGCTTGGCAAAAGCCCTTCTCTCTGCGATGCCCGCTAAGGTCGACGCCTTGTTGACGAAGAGGCTCGACAGAGCGTCGATGGTGGTCTTGGCGTTCTCGCGCTCCCGGAACCCCTGCAAAGCGGCCGTGAGTACCAGGCGGTTGACAGCGGGGTTCTCCTTCAAGAGCTCCCGTGAGGTTTCCGCCATGCCCTTCAAGACACCGATGAGGGCTCGCTCCTTGACCAAGTCCTCATGCTCGGACAGGGTGTCCTTGCGCAGGCGCGTAGAGGCATGGTTGGTGTCGATTTCCTGTTCTTGCTCCGGGTCCAGGACCAACATCGAGCCCACAGGCTTCTTCAGGTTCTCCACGCCGTCAGCTACCACAGCGCCGTCGATGTGGCGGGGGGTGTCGAGACCCTGGGCCACTCGTTCCTTGTGCCAGCGTTCAGCTGCCGAAATCAGCGGCGCGTTGGTGGTGACCGTCAGAATGCCAGTCGGCTCGCCATCCTTGCGCGCCATGCTCTCGGTCACATCGCGGTTGATGACGACTCGAGGACTCACGTACAGGAACAGAAATCCGTCCTGCTTCTTGCCCAGGTGCACCCGCAAGGCGGTCGTCTTGCCGATGCCGGGATTGCCTTCGAGCGCAACCACGTTCAACTTTCCCGACTTGGCGCACTGCATTCCAGCCACGATGGACGCGGCATGCACGTCACGAAGCGAGAGCTTGTCCCGGCTACCCATCAGCTCCTGCATGACCGCGCCAACCGCCTTCTTCACTGAGCCGCCGAAGTACTGCTGCAGCTCAGGGCCCTCGTCGACCATGGCCACTGCTTCGTCCAGCGTGAATTCATCGACCGGGTTGTAGAACTTGGCAATTTGCTCTTCGAACTCGAAGACGTAGTCTTCTCCTGGCTCCGGCATTGGACGAAGGTCCTTCATGCCGTTACGGAGCTCCTTGGGCAGCTTGTTCACCACACCCTTGAAGACGCGCTCAATGAGGCCCACGAGTCCATCCTCGTCGCCATCAGCCACCTTCTGGGTGTTCCTGTAGGCGGAAGCCATCTGGGACATCAACAAGCGGCGAGGCTCAGGCTCCCCCTGTGCCTTGAAGGTTGCATTCAGACTTTCGAGCCCGTTGGGCGTGATGGCCAGCGCACGCGCCTGGCAGATCCGGTCCAGCAGTCCACGGGCTTGCAAGAGAGCTACCGTGGTTTCTGCGTACGAGCATGCTTGGCAGAGCTTGTAGAGCGGCTTGTTGTCGCCAGTCAGCGCTCCCAGGTAGTTCTGGATGTCTTCAGAGAGCTCAAAGGATTCACCGCTCACCTCCGCCGCAACCCGGGCGAAGACGCTCCGCGAATCGACGGTCCGGCGGTGGCGAGTCAGCTCGTCCAGGTGTGCCCCTTGCTCACGGAAATCGCCAAGTCTTCCCGGCATGTCGTAGGAATACTCCTGGACCAACAGATAGTCATCCTTGGGCGCGCCGGCGGAGAGCCACAGGAGGAAGTCCGCGTTCGCAGGCTGCCCCTTGCGCGACCAGTCCGGGTCCACGATGCCGGTGAACCCCATTTCCTTGTAGAACGCCTCGCGAGTCTCAGCGCGCGAACTCTGCTCCAGCGTGGATTCGCCAGGGAGCATCAAGGGGCACCAGAGTGCCTTGACCTTCAGCGCGTCCGGATTCTTGGCAAAGTTCTTCCTGACAGCTTTCAGGTACTCGCGAGTCGCCGTGTACCCGACACCGTAGGCAGTCAGCGCCAGATGCCGAACGCCAGCCTTGATGACATCGCGAGCCGCTTCGTCGAGGATGTTCAGCTCCTTGGTCAGGTTCCTCGACACGTCCAGCAGCTTCAGCTCGCGCCATCGCTCCAGCCCAGAGCGGTTGCGCTCGATGAGCCCTTGCTCGATGAGGCAGGCAAGAACCCCGCGCTTGACCAAAACCTCGTAAGCCTGTCCCCAAAGAACTGCTTGCTGATGAAACGTCAGCTCAGTCATTCAGCCTCCTTGTGGAGGACCTTGGTGACGTGGGCCAGAACAGCCGGAAGGGACAGGAACACCGAGCCAGTGCGGCGACGGGTCATCGCCTCGATTTCCCCGGCGCCTGCGCGCTTGACGGGGTTGACCCAGCCATAGGGGTCGAGGACCGGGAGCAAGACAGGGCTGGCCTTGACGGGCGCCTTCTCACTCTCCATGAAGTGAATGGTGCGAAGGACACTGACGAGCGACTTCCGCACCTCGGCGGCCTCGTTGCCGATGCCAAGGATGTTCTGGCGCACGGTTTCGCGGACCTCCACGTCGGTGATGCGCTGCTCGACGTCGAAGAAGTAGGTGCAGAAGCCGGATTGCGGCCGCTCGCCCTCGTCACCGACGACGGCCAAGGTGGCGAAGGTGTAGATGGGCATGACGCTGCGCAGGACGTCATTTCCCAGAGACTCGTACATCTCCTGGTGGTCTTTGAAGTTCACCACCTCGAACCCGCTCTCGCCATTGTCGCGCTTGCGCAGACGGGTCGCCGGGAACACGTCCCGCCTCAAGGTGTACAGGTGAACGTCAGGGAAGCGCTTGACCGCCTCGTCCAGAAACTCCAACGTTCCATGAGGCGCATGCCGCTCGGCCGCTCGACCGATGTGGCGGTTGCCGAAGTGCTGCGACAACAGCATCACATGCTTGAAGCCAAGCTCGTGCAGACGAGCAATCTCTTCCAGGATGGGCTGGGGGTTCTTGAAGTCCTTGCGGCTCTCCACCAAGCGCGAGCGCATGTAGAGGGTCTTCAGCGTAGCGCCGTTCGCCCCACGCTCTGCCACGTAGGTACGGCTCAGAAAGATGTACCCGTCAGCGTCGGAGTGAGCCGGGTGCGAGTCGCAAGGGCGGGTCACGTAGGTCACCAGGGCAACCTTGTCCAGGGAGCCTTCGAGGGGGAACTGCAGCCGCTGACCACCTAGCAGTGCGTGAAGCGCACCTTTCCTCTTCCATTGCAGGGTGCCGCCGCTGGCTTCTGTCGTGACGCCTTGCAACTTGATGAAGCCCTCCCGCGCCAAAGCCTTCTCGATGGCCTGGCTGGCAGCGTAGACGGCGGTGTTGCCGTCGTTGGCGTCCGCCTCGCGGTCGAGTTGGCGCCCGGTGTGCTGAAGGCGCAGCATGGCGATACCCGCGTCCGGGAGCTGTGCGCGCAGCCGGCGTTGGACCTCGTACAGGGTCACGTACGTCAGCAGGGTGAATGCGGTCACAGAAGCAGCGCGCAACTGTTCGCGCAGCGCTCGCTCCTGCTCCGTTGCCTGGCCGTGGATGCGCAGCTTCAGCAGAGAAAGGTCGTACTGAAGCTCGACTCCAACGCCGGCGTTGAAGGGCTTGTCGTCCTGGAGGTCAGGCACGATGGTTTGCTCTTCCTTGTCCCAGCGCACCGGGATGAATCGGACCGGCAGCAGCGGAGCAGTCAGGTCGCGCTTCATGGCCAGGCGGTTACCGTCGCCTGTCGCGACAAGAGCGCGCTCCTGCAGCTCAGTCTTGACCGAGTACGAAGCTAGGCTGCCGGGTACGACCTCTTCTTCCGAGACGGTCAGGTGGCTGAACCAGGCAATGGAGTTGTCGCCCGTCTGCGACTTCACCAGGATGTCGGTGTTCGGGGTAATCGAGTCGATGGCTTCCCAGTTGACGATGTCCTTGTGCAAGGAGATGCGGAACTTGTCAGCTGTCGCGTTCGCGAGAGAGACAACCTTGTTCGAGCGGCTCTTCAGCACGTTGATGAGCTCATCCGCAAGGTCATCGACAGTGCGACTGCGCGACTTCAGGCCAGCCAAGGTCGTGGCCACCGTGTCTCGAGGGTTGACGCGCAGCTGAGAAGCAAACCGTTTGGCTTCCGCGTGCACGTCCAGCGTGTCGGGGTTTGCCAGTGACTTAGGGGTCACCAAGTGGAGGAAGAGAAGCTCAGCGAGGTCACGCTTCACGCGCTTGTTGGGGTCGACCTCGGCGACGAGGTTTTCCCTCAGCCGCTCCATGCGTGTGTCGAACGCAGACTTGCCCGTAGCCGGGTTATTGCCGTTCACTCGGAAGCGGTACGACACCTCGCGAACGGTTGCAAAGCCTTGGGTCGGCTCGGTCCTGGTCTCAAAGAGCTGGACCGACCACTGTGGCCACACCGACAGGCAGGTGTAGAAGATGGCCTTGCGCAGGTGCTCGGCGAAGTCGGAATTGTTGGCCTGCCCAAAGGCAGTCGCTGCGTCCAGGAGCAGGGCTTCACCTTTCGGGCTTCCGAAGAGCTCGTAGCACTGCTTGACGCGGCGTACGTACTCCTTGAATCCCTCGTTCGACGACTGGGCTGCCAGCGCCTCCATGATGCGCAAGGTGACTTGAAGTCGCACACGGGCCAGGGCCTCATCGTCCAGGAAGTCGATGAACTCTCGAATGAGGCTACCGGGGCGATTGCGCTGTGCTCGAATGCAGTCGAGGGTCTCCTCGACCTCATCGTCCATGCCGTCCCTGCGCAGCTTGTTCTCGATGCCTTTGAGCATCATTGCCAGGCCGTCGCGGCCATCAACGGCCTCAACGGCGGTGAGGACACGTCCGATGTCCTTGCTTCGCTCCTCGGCACGGCGGTCGCTGGAGGTGAAAACAATTGGGACCATCGACGCGGCCGTGGGAGGCTGAGGTGCCTGCTCGGCCACGGAGCGAGCGAGGGTCTTGAGCCCTTCTTCCGTTGAGCCCAATGCGAGCGCGCCAATCTCGGTGCCAGACAAAGCGGTGTCCAGCATTGCGGCTACTAGGGACTGCAGCTTTTCGAGCGCCTTGGACGTCCCGCTGTCAGTAGAGTGAAGCAGGCGGCCTCCAATACGCGCGACCATGCCTTGTCCAGGCATGTCCATGTCTCGGATGAAGCCGACCTGTTCGCCAGGCGTAAATGCGACCTTGAAGTCCTCTGACGTGACCAGCGCGTACAGCGGTGTGCGTGTGTTGATGTGAAGCTTCGACCCCTGCATGCGAAGAAATGGCGGTGTGCCAGTTCCTGCGGAAGGGTCAAGCACCTTGCACAGCAGCTCGACGAGCTTGGCAAGATTGAGGGACGGGGTTACCGAGCGCGCGGATGCGCTCGCACCCCGCCGGGTAGGAGTAGGTTGCATGGTCTGCTCCTTTCTTGGCAGAGGGGCCACATCACCAACCGAGCCGACCAAGCTCGAAAGGTGGAGTCATTTATCCCTCTCGCCATTCTAAGGAAACCCTGCAAAACTACCCGCGCTCAAAGTCCAAGTGCAACACCCTCCCTGGAGAATCTGTTGCATGTCCAAAACCTACACCCATCTGAGCCTGGAAGAGCGCGCCTTGATGCAAGTCTGGCTTGAACACAACCTGAGCTTGCGGGCTATAGCCCGCAAGCTCAGGCGCGCACCCTCGACCATCACGCGCGAGTTTTCTCGCAACAACGGGCATCTGCCCGAGCCCTGCTCGGCGCCCGTGCCAGGGCGTCCCCCCATTGCTGGGGGCTACCGCTGCGCCCGTGCCCACCAGCGCGCCCAACGCCTGGCCGGCCAAGCCCGCGTGGCACGCAAGATGGTCCATGGCAACGGGCTGTGGGATCGCATCCTGGAATCTTTGCGCGGGGGCCTCTCTCCTGAGCAAGCCAGCGGCATACTGCAGCGCATGCCCGATCCTGTTCGCATCAGTCATGAGACGATCTACACCGCCCTGTACGCCATGCCACGTGGCGAGCTGCGCGCCGAGGTCCTGGCGCTGCTGCCACGAGGCCACAAAACCCGCCGCCCGCGCAGTGCTGGCACCGACCGCCGGGGCCTCATCCCTGGTGCTGTCAGCATTGAAGAGCGACCCATCGAGGTCAGTGAGCGGCTGGTGCCCGCTCACTGGGAGGGCGACCTCATCAAGGGGGCCCGAAACCAGTCCCAGATCGGCACCCTGGTGGAGCGCAAGACGCTTTACACGGTGTTGGTTCAACTGGACCACGCCACGGCCGAGCACACAGCACAGCGCTTTGGTCTGGTCCTCAACCGGCTGGATGCGGCCATGCGCCTGTCGATGACGTATGACAATGGCAAGGAGATGGCGCACCACCAGGCCCTGTCTGAGGCAACGGGGATCAAAGTCTTTTTTGCCCACCCCTACAGCCCTTGGGAGCGGGGTATCAATGAGAACACCAATGGCTTGCTGCGCCGCGTGTTGCCCAAGGGCTCGGACCTGAGTGTGCACACCCAGGAGCAGCTCGATGCCATTGCCTTTCACCACAACGCCAAGCCTCGCAAGTCCTTGGGCTGGAAGTCGCCTGCCGAGCTCTTCCTCCCAGAGGGTTCATTTGACTTTCAGGCGTATTGGTCCACTATCATCAACCCCGTTGCACTTGGAACTTGAAACCGCCAACTAAATATTTTTCATCAACCAAGAAATCCGAAGACCGTGGTTTTTCTGTCAGCCATCCAGGCGACCGGAATCAACCACTAAATCCGAATACCCTTTGTTTTTGATGAGGGCGTGGTGGTACACGTCCTCGGGGCCGTTGTACCTATTGATTCGTGTGATCATCTCAACCCCTGTGGCCGAAAAAACACAATTCCCCTCTACACCCGTGCGGCGCGAGTTCGATTGCGCTGACCATTGCTCGCAGCGGAGGTGATAACAAAGCGGCGTCAGGGGCAGGCGCGAGTGCGCAGGCGGGAGCGCATGGAGATAAGAGAGAGGGGCGAGACGGGGAACGGGCGCCTCTGCAAGCGAGAGGTCTAAGGAATACCGATCGACCTTTGACGCCTCGCTTCGCTCGGCTAGGCAGCGGCTTTGCCGCTTCTAGGCGGGCCCTGTCGGGCCTAGGAGTGAGCGGCGTTGCCGCTGGGAGTGAGCCGCGTTGCGGCTGTTGAATGCGGGGACAGGAGGCAGCGGCGTTGCCGCATGAGCGGCGTTGCCGCGAAGCCGTTGGCGGGGGTGGGTTTGGCGTGCTCTGCCTGTGCCGCAGCCAGCATCTGCGCGTGTGAAACACCGTGCCTAGTCCGACTTATTTCTTGTCCTTGGCGCCTAGGCCAGCGCACCCTCAGTCTCAGCGACAGAGGGTGCGCTGTGTGCGTGCGAGCGGGCCTGGTGCAATCCTCAATCTCAGCGATTGAGGATTGCTGCTGGTGTGTGGGTGGCGTGCCGCTGTGCTTGCTTCCCACGCGGTGCTTGCCTGCGCGATGCGCTCTCCCCTTCTTTGCGCGCCCCTATGGCTTTTTGGGGGCCATAGGGGCGCCGTGCATGGGAGTTGGGCAAGGGGTTGCTGCGCTGCCGGGGTAAACCTGAATCCGTGACCTCACCCACAAAAAAATGGCAATTTCCAATATATAATAAGCACTTAGCCCAAATCTGCTGCTCACCCTGCGGGTGAAGGAAGTGCACATGACTGATCCGGTTGAATTCATTGTCAAGAAGCTGCCCTACGATCTGAGCAGCCACGGTGGCCTGGCCTTGGTCGGGCGCTTGTTCAAGCGCATCAACCT
>Ga0209316_100585_pt1 | contig 10659 bp, 7 predicted proteins | sample 3C3metaG_FD_184150 | JGI IMG/M metagenome (GOLD analysis project Ga0209316, IMG submission 184150) | Freshwater bacterial and archeal communities from Indian Creek, Illinois, USA - 3C3 metaG (SPAdes) (version 3) | ecosystem: Environmental > Aquatic > Freshwater > Unclassified | place: USA: Indian... | reverse complement strand
GCCTCACCTTTTTCCGGTAAAACTACCCCCATTACCGCAGCGGACGGAGCCAAGTAACCTTCAGGCCCCGCAACAACGCGGTATTCTTTGACATTTGCTGTCATCTCTAGCACTCCTCTCGAAAATCGTTTTGTTATATATTCTAAAAAGTACACCGTAAAATACAGGTGTAATTCTTAAGACTAACCTAAAAATCTTCTCATGTTGGCAAGCATTAAGACCTGCTCAGCTAAATGCTCAGTATTATTCTTAACGATGGATTTACCGACATTGGAAGACATCGAAACATAAGTCTGGTTGACCTCATACTCAAACATTTCTTCTACTGCTTCTTTCACAGCCTGAGGCACAAACTGAGAATTCTTATTATAAAACTTTAAAGCGTCCTTTATGTCCTGGTCAAATCCCAGATATACGCTCCTTATAAAATCAAGATCATCCTTCGTCAAAGCATTAAGCGCGAGAATCTCAGGTGGAAGACCTATCGAATAAAGCGCACAAGTAAAAGTTATTACTCTTGGCAAAGTGACCCCACCCATATTACGGGCATAGCCAAATAACCCTATATGAAGCTTTCTTTGCCTTCTGCCTGGAACATACCTTGCCACGGCATTAATTATCGGAGCTAGTCCTACTATTTGCTTCTGGTACTCTTTAGAATACCTGCCGACAATATCGAGACAGCGTTTTTCGTCTATTTCCTGAGCTTTTTGCGGAGCAAATGATTTAATTTTTCCTATTGCAGCCTCAACATCGTTAACCGGATAATCATATTTAAACGCAGACTGCAACGTAAACGTATAAGCGCTTCCATACTCCCTAAGAACCCGATCCACGTTATCAGGTCTTAAATTTCCCCTGAAAGGCGCTGAACCCACTCCTATTATCGGATATATCGGCAACCCGATACCAGACGACAATTTCTCAAGTTTGCGCAAAGCAATCTTGTTAACCAGTACCGCGCTAATAAGCCCGTAGTTCATGGCAGGATCCGAGCGAGCCAAAAACACTCTTTGATGATCGACTTGCTTGTCTTTGACATATTCGGCTACTATTTCATCAACAATAAGCATTTGATTAATGTCCTCAACCAAAGGTATCACATTTATCTTGTCCGGCTTGAATTCCCCTATCCAGTCGAAAATCGATATGTCTTCGTCATTAAACCTTTTGTACTGCCTGTCGATTATAAAATCAGAGTAATATCTGTATATTCTGTCAAGACATCTGTGCGACATGGTCATCGGTAAAATTACCTCGAATATGGGAGCTAAATCATCCTTGTAAAAAAGCTTTGCGGCATCATATGATCTGGGAATGCTCTCAAGCGTTTCGAGAAGTATTTTAGCTTCCGCTTTTTCAATGGTCGGATTAGGAACACGTAACGTTAAAAAAAGGTCTTTCCCAAGCCTTTTTTCTCTAAAATAGCTTTCATACTTTGTGAGTAATTTCTTAACAACAAAATTGTCAACTTCTTTGCCTTCATAGTCCCACATTTGCTCATCGCATCCTAAATGGGAATACGCATAATAGGCTTCCTTAACCTCGTCTTCCCCGCCGATTCTTTGCATAGAGGAAAAAAACGGAATGCTCACGTTATCAGGGTGTTGAGTGCTCATACACCTCGGAATTCTCACCATATCACCATCATCCTAACCTTTAATAAACTCACTGTCAAGCCGTAAAGCGCTACCAAGCACGCTTTGTTCAAGCTTGTTTTTATACTCAGAAATCTTTTCTCTTAGCTTTGCGTCTTTGACTCCCAATATCTGCACAGCTAAAATAGCGGCATTAGCAGCATTATCAATAGCTACGGTAGCAACCGGAACACCTTTAGGCATTTGTACTATAGAAAGCAATGAGTCTATGCCGTTTAGAGAGCTACTTTTTACGGGAACACCTATGACGGGCAAAGCTGTTATCGATGCAATCATGCCAGGTAAATGAGCGGCGCCTCCCGCTCCTGCGATTATCACTTCAAGACCCCTATCCCGAGCGGTTTTTGCGTATTCAAAAAGTCGTCCGGGCGTTCTGTGCGCCGATACTATTGTCATTTCGTAATTTACGCCAAACTCATCAAGGATTTCCGCAGCCTTACGCATTACGTGCAAGTCGGATTCACTTCCCATGACTATGCCTACTTCGACTATGCTTCTTTTCAAAAAGTCCTCGCTCACACATTCACTCCTCCCGCCGTTACTTATTTTATAACAATTATCATACTATATCAAGTTTAAAAAGCGCTTCCCCCGCTTTTTTCTCAGCGGCATCAACCGAATCCGCCAAAACTGTTATATGCCCGATTTTTTTGTTTATGTCAATAAAGTGCTTGCCGTAAAAATGAAAATATACTTCTTCGCCTTTGAGCAGTACTTCAATGCCCTTTACTTTAAAGCCGCTTGATATCAGGCTTTTGCCTAAAATATTGACCATAACCGCAGGTTTTATCTGTCTGGTCGAGCCAAGTGGCAAACCTGTAACCGCCCTTAAATGTTGCTCAAACTGGCTTGTCACGCAAGCTTCGATCGTAAAATGTCCCGAATTGTGTGTTCTTGGCGCAACCTCGTTTATATATATATCCCCTTTGAGGGTCAAAAACATCTCTACGCAAAACACTCCTACATCATCGAAAATATCAAGAACCTTGTGAGCTATCGTTTCAGCTTTTAACCGTATAGATTCGGAAATTTCAGCCGGCGCTTTAGTCATTCTCAGAATATTATCAGTATGCGTATTTTCAACTATAGGATAAAGCGCGGCGCTTTCATCGGCTCCCCTTGCGGCAACAATTGAAATCTCGCGCTCAAAAGGTATGAATTCTTCCGCCATAATCTCATTTTTACCGGTATATAAATTTGTCCATGCTTCTTCAATATCCGACTCGCTTCTCACAACAGCGTTTCCTTTGCCGTCATAGCCACCGGTGCAGCTTTTAAGCATCATGGGAAATCCAAATTGCGCAGCCGCCTTTTTTGCTTCGAAAATATCCCTTACTTTTATAAATTCAGGGACAGGCAATCCAAATTCTTTAAACAATGATTTTTGAACGAATTTGTCCTGTATCATTTTAAGCGTGCATCCGCTAGGGCGTACTCTAAAGCCTTCCTCGCCCAAAGAGCGCAATATGTCCGCGTCGACATGCTCGAATTCATATGTTAAAACATCGGTTTGCTGCGCTAATTTTCTAATCGCATCCGCATCATAGAGAGAAGCTTTTATATGTGTATCCGAAACCTGAGAAGCCGGACAGCCAGGGGTAGGATCAAGCACAGCTACTGTGTATCCCATACGTTTGGCCTCAAAAGCAAACATTCTACCTAATTGGCCACCGCCTATAATTCCTATCCTCGCAGGAGGATGTAAAATATCTTTCGTATCAAATTTTGAACCTGTAAAAACAGCCAGTTAAGACCCTCCAGACATATCGGCACTGCCGTGAAGATCCTCGATTCGCTTCATAAAGCGCATGAGGAAATCTTGTTAATATTATAACACAACGCTTTTAGATATGCAATTATGTATCTCTTATAATTTTTCACACAACTGTGCAGGAGCGCATTTCCATCTAATGCTTTTAATTGCCGCTTTTTCTTGTAGCAACTTTTGAAGCCCCATCTCCAAACCTCAGTGACAATCTCACCTCATTGTGTTAGAATGTCGCAAGGATTTGAGCACAAGTTAGTCAGGGAGGATATTGTTGAAAAAGATCGTAGAAGCCATTGAAAATATATCTCCAGCAAAACTTAAGTTTTCCTTGCTTGAGTTCTTGTTTTTCGGAGCATGCGCTGCTTACTATCCATTCATTGTAGTATTTATGCAAACTCTAGGATTCAATAATACCACAATTGGTACCATCATCGCTATAAACTCATTTATTGTGATTATCTCGCCGATATTCTGGGGAATCGTCAGCGATTGGACAAGGTCAGTGCGGAAGGTTTTCGTACTTTGCATTTCAGTAGCTTCTATTTTGCTATTATCCCTTCCTTTTCTTCAATCAGCATTCTTGATCGGTCTGCTTCTTGCTCTGGTAACATTCTTTGAAAGCACTCTCGTGCCGCTTCTTGATAGCTGGGTTGTGCGTGGAATCAAAGACCAGCCTGTAAAAATCAATTATGGTGGAATAAGAGTCTGGGGTTCGATAGGTTATGCACTGATGGTTTATCTTTTTACCTTGCTAATACAAGAAACCTCTATTGCAGCTGTATTTCCATTCTATGGAGTCATGGCATTGTTGGCTGTGATTTTGCTTATGCGTACCTCTTCCGAAGAATCTTTAAATCCTTTATCTTTTAGAGAACTAAAACCCGGCAGGCTGTTCGGAAACTTTAGATATGTAATTTTTCTATTTTTTTCCACCGTTATAATGATCCCTCACAGAGCTACTTTTATATTCCTTCCGAACATCATTGAATCCGTAGGCGGTCAAAAAGAACAAGTCGGATTATTGTTTTCCTTTGTTGCCATTAGTGAAATCCCAATGTTTCTAATCTCTGCGAAGCTTAACTCATGGTTTAAGCCAATCCATTTGATTATAGCATCAACCATATTCTTTATTTTAAGACAAGCGTTTTATTTAATGGCTACGACACCTTTCCATGTTATGCTAATTCAATTGACCCAAGGTCCGTCGTTTGCGCTATACCTATCGGGTATGGTATATTATCTGTACTCTCTGGCCCCACAGGAGCTTAAATCTACCTCTCAAACAATGGCAGCTTCCATTTCATTCGGCTTAAGCGGGATTATAGGCAGTTTAGGAGGCGGCTGGTTTATTGATAATCTCGGATTAAGCCCCATGTATTTTTGGGGTATGATAACAAGCATATTGATTTCATTTTTGTTTTTAGCATCTTTTTCAATCGAAAAACTGATCATAAAAAGAATTTCTGTTTCTTTATGAAAAACCAAGAAAGCGACTTATATGACTGATAAATTTTTCGCAATCAACAGAACCGTCCCCATTATTAGGAGGAATTTATGCTTACGCAGAATGCAATAAAAGTTTTAGAAAAAAGATATCTTGCAAGGGATGAATCGGGTAATCTTATCGAAACTCCTGACGAAATGTTTCGCAGAGTCGCAAAACATGCGGCTTGCGCAGATATGATTTATGATAAAACCTCAAATGTAGAAGCACTTCAGGATGAATTCTACCGCATGATGGCACAGCTTGAGTTCATGCCCAATTCTCCTACGCTCATGAATGCCGGCAGGCCTCTTGGTCAATTGTCGGCATGTTTTGTATTGCCTGTGCCTGACAGCATGGAAGGCATATTTGACGCAGTCAAAAACGCCGCGTTGATCCATAAAAGCGGCGGCGGTACTGGTTTTAGCTTTTCAAGATTAAGGTCTAAGGGCTCAACAGTTAAGTCAACAGGCGGAGTAGCTAGCGGTCCTGTGAGTTTTATGAAAGTGTTTAATGCCGCAACAGAAGCAGTCAAGCAGGGCGGAACCAGAAGAGGCGCCAATATGGGGATACTGAGTATCGATCATCCCGATATACGCGAATTCATCACTTGCAAGGAGGATAACGCTGATATCACTAATTTCAATATAAGTGTTGCCATAACAGATGATTTTATGAAAGCGGCTGAATCGGGTTCAGATTATGAACTTATAGACCCGAAAACAAAAAAAGTCATACGTCAGGAAAGCGCGAGCGAGATTTTTGATATAATCGTTGATAATGCCTGGAATAACGGCGAGCCGGGGATCATATTCATCGACCGCATAAATCGCGATAATGTAACCCCTGAAATGGGCGTGTTCGAGAGCACGAACCCTTGCGGTGAGCAACCCCTTTTGCCTTATGAGAGCTGTAATCTTGGCTCGATAAATCTGTCAGTGATGATAAAGGAATCCGATGGAAAATACGAAATAGACTATGACAAGTTAACGCTGACAGTTCATACCGCTGTTCACTTTCTTGACAATATAATCGACATAAATAAATACCCCCTTCCGGAAATTGAAGAAAATTCCAAGGCAAACAGGAAAATAGGTCTTGGCGTGATGGGCTTCGCTGATTTGCTCTTTATGTTAGGAATACCGTACAATTCCGAAGAAGGCATATCCATGGCACGTAAAGTTATGAAAACAATCCAAAGCGCTTCCAAGGATAAATCTCATGAGCTGGCAAAATTAAGGGGACCTTTCCCCAACTTCGGAAACAGCACTTTAAAAGACGGCAGGATATTAAGAAACGCAACGACCACGACCATTGCGCCGACTGGTACGATAAGTATTATCTGCGGGGCATCAAGCGGAATCGAGCCTCTTTTCGCATTATCATACGAAAGAAATGTCATGGACAATGCCCGCCTTATTGAAGTGCATCCCTTCTTTACAACTCTTATGATCGAAAAGGATCTTTATTCAGAACAGCTAATGCACGAAATCGCTACTAAAGGCAGCATAAGTAACCTAGAAATTATTCCCGAGGAAATAAGGCAAATATTCGTGACCGCGCACGACATATCCCCTGAATATCATCTGCGAATGCAAGCGGCATTTCAAGGCTACACTGACAATGCGGTATCAAAAACCGTCAACTTTCCAAAGGACGCAACCCGTGAAGATGTAGCCAAAGTTTTCACAATGGCATACAAGACAGGATGTAAGGGAGTAACTATATATCGCGACCAAAGCCGTCAGACTCAAGTTCTGAACATAAAGCATGACAAGACCACAAGCGCTGAAAAAATCACTGATAACCCTCCCACGCTAAAACCCGATATCAAAGTAACTGATCAGACAAGTAACACGGCTACAACAGTAACACCTCGTCAGCGCCCTGATGTGACAATGGGAATTACTGAAAAGGTCAAAATCGGGTGCGGCAATCTGTATATAACCGTCAATTATGACGAAAATGGTATCTGCGAGGTATTCACGAATTTAGGCCGCGCGGGAGGATGCCCATCACAGTCGGAGGCCACAAGCCGTCTAGTTTCAATGGCATTGCGTTCGGGAATTGACGTAGAAGTCATGGTCGAGCAATTAAAAGGCATCCGTTGCCATTCGACTTTAAGACATAAAGAAGGTTTAAAAGTGCTATCCTGTCCTGATGCTATAGGCAAAGTGCTTGAAAGAATGATCAAGCTGAAAAACGGAGAGAAAACCGTTATGCCCAAGTTTAAAATCCATGATGACCCGACGCAGGAAAAAGCTGAACATCAAAATAAAATCAATAATAGCAATTGTCCTGATTGCGGAAGTACAGTAAGTCATGAGAGCGGATGCCTTGTTTGCAGAAATTGCGGATTTTCAAAATGTGGGTGAACCGGTCTTGTACATTATGTATCAGCCAGATAATAACCAGCCTCTTCCGCAGTCTCCATTCCGCCTTGCGCTCTTTGATCAGATATGCAAGGATATATTTTTCGTGGGATTCCTGTGATGTCCCATTCTGCAATTATGGGGAATTCTTGTTGCAAAAAAGCGTCCGCACCCCTGAGTAAGGAATTTCGTTCGCAATTTTCCCCTATTTTATTATGCAAATAAACAGTCATATCTTCAAGACACTAAAAAGTAGGCTATTGTCTTCTTATGTTTCTCAAAAAAATACCGGAGCATTGACAGCAAAAAAAAGAAGCCTTTCGGCTCCTGCATTCTGAAATATTAAATATGGGGGCACTCCCTTTTAAAGATATCCGGCCACCAAATCCCCCACCTGTGTTGTGCTGTATCCCATCTTTCCCGCAGCCATGCTTTTAAGCTTGGTAGCACAAACTAACTCTATCGCCTTTTCGATTTTCAAAGCGGCTTTCGTTTCTCCCATCGTCTCAAGCATCATTGCGGCGGCTCCGATTGCCGCAAGCGGGTTAACCACATTTTGTCCCGTATATTTTGGTGCAGATCCACCTATAGGCTCAAACATGGATACTCCTTCGGGGTTTATGTTGCCTCCGGCGGCTATACCCATCCCTCCCTGGATCATCGCGCCCAAATCTGTTATAATGTCGCCGAACATATTTTCCGTGACAATCACGTCAAACCATTCTGGGTTTTTGACCATCCACATGACCGTTGCGTCAACGTGTGCGTAATCCCTGGTTATTCCCGGGAATTCTTTTTGACCGACTTCGTGGAACGCTCTTTCCCACAGATCAAAGGTATATGTAAGAACGTTTGTCTTGCCACAAAGTGTGACTTTTTTTGCCTTATCGCGCTTTTTCGCACATTGATAAGCGTAGCGCAGACAGCGCTCAACTCCTTTGCGAGTAGAAATAGATTCCTGTATGGCTATTTCATCAGGCGTACCCTTGCGTAAAAAACCTCCAGCCCCTACATACTGGCCTTCCGTATTCTCCCTTATAACAACAAAATCGATATCTTCCGGCTTTTTGTCCTTTAGCGGAGTGTCAACGCCGGGATAAAGCTTCACCGGGCGTAAGTTTATGTATTGGTCTAGTTCGAAGCGCAGCCTCAATAGCAATCCTTTTTCCAGAATACCGGGTTTAACGTCCGGATGTCCTATTGCGCCTAAATATATGGCATCAAAACCTCTTAGCTCTGAAACAACGCTGTCAGGCAAAACCTCTCCCGTGCGAAGATACCGTTCGCCTCCTAAATCGTAATGAGTATAGTTCAATTTGAAATCTGAATTTCTACTCGCCACATCGAGAACTTTGATCCCTTCCCGAACGACCTCCGGACCTGTCCCATCGCCCGGTATTACTGCAATATTATACATGCATTATTCCTCCCGTAAAATTAAATCGGTTATTATTTTATTACATTCGCGCTGAAAATGAAACAACAAGATAATTGTACTACACCGCCTATAATGACAGGCATTCAGCGAACAAGTCTTACTACAATACCAACACAGGATTAAATATTGAACCTGAAGCTTATGATGTCCCCATCCTCTACCGTATAATCCTTCCCCTCAAGGCGGAATAACCCCTTTTCCTTAACCTTGTTCATGGTTTGGTATTCAAGCAAATTCACGAACTTCACTACTTCGGCACGTATAAACCCGCGCTCGATGTCAGAATGGATTTTCCCCGCGGCCTTTTTAGCCTCAAGACCTTTTTTGATTGTCCATGCTCTAACCTCATCTTCTCCCGTCGTCAAAAAGGATATGAGCCCCAGCAATTCATAGCTCGTCGATGCCAATATATCGATCCCTGGTTTGTTTATTCCCATCTCTTCCATAAACAACATTTTTTCATCGTCATTGAGTTCATTTAACTCCATTTCGGTTTTCGCGCAGCATTCAATAAGTGGGATATTGTTTTCCGCCGCAATTTTCATAACAGCTGCTTTTTGCGGGTAATCTCCTTTTTTTAAATCGCTTTCCGAAATATTAACAAGAAGGATAAGCGGTTTTTCGGATAAAAAATCAAAACTCGAAAGGAAAGATCTCTCTTCCTCTGACAAGTCCAGCTGACTCAAAAGATTTCCCTGTTCAAGAGCCGCTCTGCATTTCTTAAGAGCCTCCAATTCCGCAAGGTTGTCCTTTTTTAACTTTTTAGCCGTCTCAATCCTTTCAATCCTTGTTTCAACAACACCAAGATCAGCAAACAATAATTCAAGATTTATAATATCTATATCCCTTAAAGGATCAATGCTGCCTTCAGTATGTGTTACATCAGGGTCGTCAAATACCCTAATCACATGCACCAACGCATCGGTTTTCCTAATATTTTCAAGAAATTGGTTACCTATCCCGCTTCCTAAAGACGAGGCTTTCCCCAAGCCGGGTATATCTATGAAATCTATCGATGCAAATGTAACCTTTTTAGGCTTATAAAGCTTAGCGAGAAAATCCACTCTGGCATCAGGAATCTTCGCGGATCCTATATTGGACGCTATTTTGGCATTGGCAAAATTTGAAGTCGCAGCCTGCGACTTTGTCAAAAGATTGAAAAATGTTGTCTTGCCTACCAAAGGCAAACCTATTAAACCTATCTTCACGTTATCGAAACCTCCAAAACTATCTCTCCTTTTGCTTTTTTACGCTCATCGGCTCAAAAGGAACTATTTCATTATAGGGCAGACTTAAGAGCTTCGCAAGATGATATTAGGTGCAAACATTGACATGCAAAATAGTCATGTATATAATTAACAATAATTCTTGTTTCATAACATTCTCACAGGAGATAAAAATGAACATTCCAAGACCTGAGTATCCTCGTCCGCAATTTGAAAAAAAACCGGCTCAATCTGAACGGAGAGTGGGCTTTCTCCTTTGACGACTCAGATATGGGTTTAAAAAAAGAGCGAATGGTCGGGGTGGGGATATTCGAATGCCTGCTCGGACGAAGATTTTGCAAAACGATATCATGAAGTAGTAAGTGCGCTTCTTGAATCAGAGCATATACAGGGTTTTGTGTATACGCAGATAACAGATGTTGAACAATAAATCAATGGATTGCTAACGTACAGACGCGAGCCGAAGATTGATCCGGATATAATAAGAAAGATTAACGAAGGCAAGTGGAATCCGTAGAAAAAAAGAAGTAGAAAAGAGCTTGTCGAAGATGTTTGAGAGAATGTTATGCTAGGTGACATATGAAAATCTACCCGAACCCAAACTGCAAAAAAGTCCGTGGCAGTCACGTTTTAGCCGTTACATGCGCCCGTTGCCAAGCCTTTATAGCCCACTATCAAAAAGTAGGAGAAAGTAATTTCGTAAAGATGTATAAC
>Ga0209316_100583_pt1 | contig 10677 bp, 12 predicted proteins | sample 3C3metaG_FD_184150 | JGI IMG/M metagenome (GOLD analysis project Ga0209316, IMG submission 184150) | Freshwater bacterial and archeal communities from Indian Creek, Illinois, USA - 3C3 metaG (SPAdes) (version 3) | ecosystem: Environmental > Aquatic > Freshwater > Unclassified | place: USA: Indian... | reverse complement strand
GCGAATCAAATAATGACTGCATTTTTGAATACGATACCGCTGCCATTAAAGCAGAAGTTGTTATTGTGCGCGTAACTTCTCGATTTTTAAAGGTTTGTACTCACTTTTAGGCTGGGAAAGTTGAGTAGAATATTAAAAGTTATAATCACCAGCGTTAATAAGAACTCCAATATCTAACGAATAATCAGAGTCAGTTACAATAGCATAAATATTAGGCTGGACTTCTTCAATGGCGCCACGTATGCACATTTGGTTAAAATCATTAGTATATATATTGACTGTATATCTTTGTAGTGCCCGTAATAATCGCCGATCTGGCCCTTTTGTTTTTAATAGAACAATTAAGTCTTTACCTTTACCGTAAGGGACTAAAACTGTTGTCTGCATAGAATCATCAACAATTTTAAATCTTTTTGCAGCTGTGCGGAAATAAATACCACATTCAGTTTTCTCTGGACTCAATAAAGCATTGATCCCTTTTAGGTCCAACGAATTAGCTTTCCAGTATAATTCTGCAAAAAACTTTTCAAATAAATTGTGATTTAATGGGTCATGATAATGGCCCGACAAAATATGACGAGCAGCATCCGCTGCCTTCCGGAGAATACCAGGAGGCGGTTCTAATGGCGCATTAAAAATAACTACCTTACCATACCCAGGGTGTACCCCTTCTCTATTACAACGACCAGCAGCCTGTGCGATAGAATCTAACCCTGCGAATGCCCTGTATACTACAGGAAAGTCGAAATCCACACCAGCCTCTACTAATTGGGTACTAATAACACGGACTGGCTTTTTTTCGTTGAGTTTTTGTTTGATTTCTTCGATAATTTTACTGCGATGCTGGCCACACATCAAAGCCGATAAATGAAAAGTTCCTTTTGGCATTAAATTGTACAATTCACGACAACTTTTTCTGTCAGAAACGATACACAAAACTTGTTCGTATTGAGTAAGTTCCTCAGCGAGGTTTTCCCATGTCGTTATAGACTGATTATCTTTAGGTAGGTGGATATCAACTCGCTTTAAAGAATTATAAAGTGTGTCTACATCGTCACCCATAATCTCAGTGATTTTATCGAAACCTATAAAACCGTTCCCATCTATAACTCGCCCTTTAAACGCTGGTTGTGTAGCGGTTGAAATTACGAAACTAACATGGTAATGGTCGACAAGAAGCTGCATCGTTTCAAGTATCGGTTTTAGAAATTCAACAGGGATTAATTGAGCCTCATCTAAAATAACAACTGATTTCGCAATATTATGGAGCTTGCGACATCGACTATATTTCGCGGCAAAAAGAGATTCGAAAAACTGAACTACAGTGGTAACAATAATAGGCGCGTCCCAATTCTCTGTTGCTAAACGGGCCTTCTCATCGGCGATATCTTGTTTTAAACTTAAATAATATTCGTCAGTATCTGCCTTGCCCAAATTTGAATGATGCTCAATAACTTGACTCTTCCCAACCGCTGAGCGGAATACATCAGCATTTTGTTCGATGATACTGGTATAAGGCATAACATAAATAATACGATCTAAATTGTGACATACTGCATGCGTGAGACCGAAAGCTAAGCTTGATAGGGTTTTGCCTCCGCCTGTAGGCACAGAAAGCGAAAAAACACCTTGAGGTTCATATGCCTTCTCTACGCATTTTGTGCGAACGCTTCTTCTAATTTGGTTTACTGGTGTATCGCTTGAGCTTTTGTTTAGTCCCGCATCGTATCGATTAAGCTTATTGAGTAACTCCGACATAGGGCTATAATTTCCCCTATTGCGAGATTGTCTATAATCCATATATCGTTCTGTGTCTAAGAAGTCCGCGTCTACTAGGCATGAAAATAACATTCTTATCCATAAAGATAAATCTAAACCACTGGTAAATTTCCAAGGCAAATGGTCAATTTTTACAGTTCGGACTATTTCTTTAAATTGAGGATCTATGTCTTCTAAATCAATTATTTTAGAGTTTTGGAATTGCAACGAAGATTGTCCAGCCCCCTCAGCATTAGACCAGTCTGGCAACCCCGCATGGTGTCCAGCTATACTATAAGCTAGAAGTCTTCCTGTTGTTTTCCCAAAAAATTTCTCCACTAATTTAGCTCCATAGATAGCGTGAAGTTCTTTCTTATGCTTATGTTTTATTTGAACTTTTTCGTCATAATACCCGCTTTTACTACGAAGATATCCTTGCCATGCCAACCGCCCCTTCCCCACGTCATGAGCCAATCCCGTCAGCTTCCCCCATGGTCCAGATTGGAATTTGTTAGCGTTTTTTTCAGCAAGTATCGCTGTTCTATGTAAGTGATCCATTAATAGATGAGGCGATGCCCAAGTACCATCATCATTTTTACTTATATGCGCTATAAACTTGCTATCCATTAATAGCTCTCACCTACCTCTTTTATTTTAGGGAGATATATTAAATATAAAAGCCCAGGTCGAGGAGGATACCTCGGCCTGGGCTAAATAAATTAAAAATAATAGCTATGCTATATATTTTTCGCCTTCTTCTCCTTTCTGGCCGTTTTCGTACGGTACATAGCCGCATCTGCATGTTCCAATAAGGTGTGTAGGCTTTCTGTGCCCGTGGCTTGCCCGAGTGACATCGAGACCCCAGCAGCGTTCATGGCCATATCTATGCGCTCACATAGACGTTGCGCGCCCTGTTGGTCGATGTTTGGCGCTACTAACCAGAACTCGTCGCCACCGGCACGAGCCAGTACATCGCCGGAACGCAAAATGGATTGCAGCGCCGTCGCCGCGTTACAAATAAGAGCATCCCCAGCTGCATGGCCCATGGTGTCGTTTACTTGTTTTAAGCCATCCAAATCACAAACCAAAACCAACCTATCCTGTCTTGGTAAGTGCTCAGCCGCTGCCCAAAACCCAGCACGGTTGTAGAGCCCGGTAAGATGATCCCGGTACGACTCATCTTTTAAGCGACGGACCTTTTCTGTGAGGTCATGGCCAGTTAAAACAATGTATTCCCCACAGGGAGAATTACGGCGTTCGAACGCGACTAGCAATGAACCGCGCACGGTATGGATCGGGGCCTCAATAAAATGAGTCCGCTCACCAGTGATACTAGGCCAGAGTGTATCAGTAAACGTTTTTTTGTGGCCGGATGGGATCAACTCCGTAATGTCCCGTCCACAAATATCCATCCCCGTTCCAGCCATTGATGCATTGTTTTGCCAAACAACTATTCCTTCGCTATCAAGGATAAATACGTATGAAGCTATATTGTCAAGAATATCCGATACGACATCTAACCGTAACTTAGTAGCATTTAAGCCATTATAGATATACCAGCAGCAGAAGGCGAGGACAATGGTTACAACAGCAAATACAAAATACATTAGTCTGTGGCCGACGATTGGTGTTGGGCTGGCTGCAAGAACGGCAAATCTCTGCGCTGCTGTTCAAGGAATTGAGAGTACTCTCTAATCCGTTTTTCGAGCATCACCGCGTTTGCTTCCGCTTCTTTGCGTTCACGGATAATATCAGCACTTGCACTCTCACGAATAACCGTGGCCTCTTGCTCCGCTTTTTCGATAATCGAAGCTGCTTCTTCGCTAAGGAAGCGACGGGCCGAACTAAACACATCTTCAACCGCAACGAGTGCGTCCGCTAACATATTTGGGATACTAGAAACATCAGCTGCAGGCCGTTTACACTGGGCTAATTGTGCTTGGAGAGCGGTAATTGTCGCGTCTTTTTCAGCAATTAAATCGGTGTGCGCTTCAGTGATACTCCCCAATTTAGCTTCAAGTGCAATGATAGCTTCATCTTTGATCTGGATAGCGGCTGCTTGTTGTTCACATTTCAAGAATGTGGCTGCTAGCTCAGTTTGCAATTCAACTGGTACACCATCAGATTCTACTATAGCATCCTTTTCTTGATTAAGCGCGTGGATAATTTCGTCTTTCTCACGGAGTTGTTGCTCAATTTGTTTTACACGCCGTTCGTGGGTCTGAAGTAAATTTTCTAAATCACGTACCTGCTTTTGGTTTTCATAATTAGAACTTTCCACTGCCTGTAAGCGTTCAATCAGTTCGTCACGTTCGGTAGTCAAGATCTCCATCTCTGTTCCAGCACGATGCAATAAATCTGTTACTTGTGCGGGGTCGAACCCTTTAAGGATACGTTTAAAGTCGGCAGCGCGCAAATCGTGCGGAGTTACCCCCGCGCCCATCGGGACATTACCAACAAATTCTTGTTTACTCAACAAAGGCACCTCTTCCTTAATTGTTTTTTAGATTTTCTGTGATTGTAATCGAAACTCGTGGGTTCAGCTTATCTATTTCGAAAGCGTCGGAGAACCCTTCGATATGTGACCAGCCATCGCCAGCAAGTATCCCTGCTTTTACGAGGCTGTCTTGGATGAATTTCTTTGCAAAAGCAACATTGTCTTTGTCTCGGCGCGCATTTGGCTCTATCCACCGATAATGGATTGAAACCGGGCCGGTTATACGCACCCCACGCAACTGGGACTTGGCAACAAGCACAAGGGTTGCTTCTACTTGCGCCTTTAGTTTTGCTGCCAAGTATTTGTTTGTACGTTCAGCGTTGACATACTCATTTAACCCAGGCAACGTTCCTGGAAAGGTAACTTCATAGATACTTCCAAGCAGTTTAGTTACCTCCTGTCCCCGCTAAGGTAAAACTATAGCCCAGCGATATTGGCGGCCGAAGTTTATCGCCTCTGTACGTGACTCAAAAAACACATCTAATCGGTTACCTTTAATCGCACCACCTGTGTCCGCAGCGATCAGTGTGCCGATTCCCTCCACTAAAACTCTGGAGCCAAGAGGAATAACTCTTGGATCAACGGCGACCAACCCCTCACGTACCGGGATGCCAGAGGCCGTTATTCCATCGCCGGTACCGTTAATGTCTGCCACTCCCGGCTGTGCAGTATGCGTGTAAGCTGTAACTTCAAACGTTTCCTTTTGTGCGACGAATTCTTCTAATGTTTCGTCAACTACTTGTTGTTTTAAGGTTTCGTGTTCTAAGAGTGTCTCCAGGTGGTCAACTTTATATTGCAACTTTGCAATGACTTTTTCTTCATGGCCATCTATTTGCACTTCATATTGGTGTAAAGATAAAAAATATGCAGTACGGCTAAAACTTAATGCCATATAAAACAAAAACAATAAAGAAAGGATGGCGAAGGTAGACCAAAACCGAAACGATAATCTCAGGTTGCTTCGGTAATCCAAACGATTCTTCCGTTTCTACAAACAGTTTGGTCATTCGTCCGCCTCGCCACCATCGCCACCATCGCCATTTTTGTCGTATTCACCATCACTAGTCGCATTATCTGGTTACCCGCCCGGGCTGTGTTCTCGGCATATTATTTCTGGTGTTAACCCCATTGATATTCCACCATTGGGCACTAACATTACCCCGATTGCGTCTGAACTGATCAGTACGGCAGAGACGACAGTCACCAATAACCGGCTGCATAGATGGAGCGCCAGTTACACGCACGGGCACAAGATTACTTACGCGCTGGTTGCGCTGTGCAAGTGCAGTAGACGAGAATGCGACCATTAACATAAATACCAATAAAGATATAAAGATTTTGCGCATGATAAAAAACTCCTTCCAACCCTCGGCGGCATATCCCGCCCGCAGGGCTTAACGACTGCCCGCTTCTAAAAAGATCCGTTCCCGTTCTGTAGCTTCGAAGCGAACAACTGTTGCAGATGTCCCAATCCGTAGTAATGCAGCACCGACCGGAAGCTGCCTGAGTATTTCTCGTTGCCCGTCCGGTAACCCGAAGATCGCTTGCATCTCGTCTAAATGTGATGAATGCTGACGCATCAAGACAACTGTCTCTGAGTTTGAGACGAGTGCACGTCCTTGCGGTGATTCCATGAACTCTTGTTGCGATTGGGACGCAATACAAAGGCCCGCCTTGCGCTTCCTGGCGCGACGGGCCATTTCTTCTAAAAAGTCCGCTGACTCTTTGTATTTCATAAATTTCCACGCTTCATCGACAACAACACGTTTCCGGATCTGGCGGTCACCACGTTTAATAAACTTCTCCCAAATCCATGCTAATGTAATATGCATTGCGATCGGACGCAGGAACTTTTCATCAAGCCTAGACACATCGAAACACGTAACCACTGCATCGCCTGGTCGGACCATACTTTGCCCATCGAAAATATCGACTGTGCCACCCTTTGTCAATGGCTTTAGAGCTTGTGCTAGTTCTACAGCGCCTAGTGCCGCAAGCCGCGCGCATAACCCACTGATGGTCGGCATGTCTTTGCGTTGGGTGCCAACGCCCTGTGATGCGGGGATTGGTTCGTTTAGTGACGCCGGATCATCGGTGATTCCAATTTCTTCATATAGCGACCTAATAGCGTCTTCTAAAACAGCGGCATCACCACCACGCACTGGGCCACAACCGGACATCTCGGAAATCGCGGAGAATAGTCCTTTGAGTTCCAGGTATTTTGAACGCAGACCTAGTAGACCGGTTTCGTTGTCAGCCTCTACGTCAAATGGGTTGATTACTGCATGGCTATCTGGGTCAAATCGGACATAAACCCCGCCTAACTGGCGAGTCAATGCTTCATACTCACCCTCCGGATCAATAAGGACCGTTCTGACACCATGTAGTGCGCTCCGTGCTGTGAACATCTTCATGAAAAACGTTTTGCCTGCACCACTGGTCGCGAGAATCGCCATATTGTAGTTGTTGTTGTTATATGGGTCAAAGAATACGGGTGCATTCGTGTAACCGTTCACACCAAGTAATACTCCGCCGGTATGCGATAGGTCCGCAGTAGTAAACGGGAAAAGGGCAGAGACGGCACCCGAATTAAATGTACGGTAAATGTCCGGTATTTGATTTTCACCGCATGGAGTGACGCTTTTGAACCCGTAGTCTTGTCGCAAAAACAAACGTCGCACATGGACCGCTTGGCCGGCGAGAGACTCTTCGATGTCGCGGCTTATTCGGTCTAATTCATTTTGAGAGTCTGCACCAATTGTGAATAAAATCGTGACAAAAAATACACGGTCTTGGTTGGTTTGTAACGAGTCGCGTAGGCGCCACGCGTCTTCAACGGCACGGTTTAATATGCCTTGGTTCATGATGTCTCCGCGACGTTCTTCGAGGATCCGTTGCGATTCCAGCGCAGTAATTTTTCTGGTCAATTCGTTTACTACTTCACGCAAATCGCCTGGATGGATATGGATTGAAACGTCAATATCCCCAGTCGAATAGAGCCGGTCTAAAAAACCAACTTGGATCATCGACGGCAGCATCGTTATTGCATAAACACGTAAAAACCGGTCTCCTACACGCATAAAATCATCTTCTATCCGTATCCCGTCAGGGGCGATAACATCTAACGGCCCTGGGGCAGATCCAGCTATACTGCGTTCGATCTTTGTGCTAGGTGCTGGCTCGGGCTTCTTCTTACGAAACAAACCTGTCCCCCCTTTGGTTGTTTTTAGGCCGCTTCTCAACGACAGGAGCAAAAAACCCATGTTCTCGTGCGTGCTGTAGTCGTGCCGTGTTAGCACGGGTCTTATTGTAAATAATATAAAGAATATCAGCTAGTTCTTCAGAGCTGAGCGGGCGCGAGTTTAAATCTAAACGACGCAAATTGTCTATAACCATACCACGACGACGTTCTAGTTCAATGGTCCCTTCTTTTTCGTGACAAGAAACGACCATCAATGTGCGACGAATAAATGTTGTATGGATTGTAGACCATGCCGCCAGATGGTCCAAAATATCTTGGCTGTAATCACGCAACACACCACGCAATTTAGAGGCCGCCACACGTAATTCTTGGGCTGCATCTGTCAAATCGAGCCGTCGGGTCTGGATAAATATTTGGACCGGAAACGCGAGCGATGTCATCATTCGCGCGAAGCCGTCTTCGATTAAGTTTTGCTCGTCGTTGGAAAGTAAGTGGTAATTAATACAAGATACATCAAGGACTGAAACTATTTGTTCGTTGGTATAAATGAGGCCGTTCCGGATATTATTGACCCCGATGAATCCTTGCGTACTATTGTCTTTTGGTTTTTTTTTGGGTTTTTGGGGCGACATCAGGCTCAGCCTCCTCTAAACGTTGACGGTGGTAATAATATTCACGTTCTCGTTTGTTTAGGACTAACGCTATCCATCGATCGCCGCTCTCACCACGGATATTGCCAAAACCTAAAAACCCGCCGAACGCAACCGGCAAGAAAATTATTGGTAGCCAATTGAGCAGGTAAGCAAGGATAGCGCCAATCGTGAACCCTGCCAACAAATATCCTATTTGGCGCAAGGACATGTAGCCACCAATAATTTTTTCTTCTTGCCGTAAGTCCATAGGGACTGTGTATCTGCGCATTTATTGTCCTATCTGTGTCGGGTCATTACCGATACCCATAACAACACCAACCAAGAACCATGCACCGAACGTAACTACTGCACCAACACCAGTCCAAAGCAACCCGTTAATAGCCTCGACACGTTCACGTGGGTTCCCTGCTGTCGTAGCGAGCTTGAATCCTTTAATCATAAACATAATAACAAAGAATGCACCCGCTATCCCCAAAAGCCACCCTGCGAGCCTGCCGATAATACTAGTAATCGTCGAAAGCCCTACTTCTGTAGGCTGTTCGAAGGCAGACACTGGGGATGACAACAGCAGTAGTGTAAAGAGAAATGTTATACCGGTATTTATTTTCCTGGGGATTATCAATAGTTTTTGTAATATAAACATGTGAACCACTCCTTTTTTTGATGTTTACAGAATTAGAACTAAAACTAAACAAGAGATGACTGGATGCACCTAATCTTGGTCGGATGGCTTAGTTTGTAATCGGTCGAAACCGGTACATATACATCTGTTCTATATCCTTTGTAGCCTTTCTCATATTTTTTGACCCGGGCATAGAATTCGACAAGTACCCCCTCGGAAAGATTGGCCGAAACAAAGCCTTTCGTAAGATTGAACCATAGATGGTCGGTTACAAGTGTCCCCCTCTCGTCGCAAATGTTTGTTAGTAGAACCGTTTGCAACGGGCCCTTATACCCGTTTTTGAGTCCCGTACGCACGAACGTACCAAGAAATTTTTGGCGTGAACCATCTATGGCCTTCAGTTGTTTCCGCACAAAAACTACTCCTTTCTGTTTTTTTCGGGCACAAACAAAACTAACCACCTCGTTATTGCCGCATGGGTGCCCCTGTCTTTAGGCATGGGGAGGAAATGCGGCCCATGTGTTACTTATGCCGCTTTTACTTTTTCATAGTACCAACCAGAGTTCCGTTGTAAAAGACGGCAATATTTGTGCGAAACACTTTGAGCAATACGTTTTCCAGCGCTATCTTTAATGTCGAAACTGCCTTTCGCCCTTGCCGCTACTCGGCCGGTGTGACGGCCCATATATTTACCGCGTGGGACCGTTGCTGTTACAATATCACCGGTCTGGAACCCAAAGTAGTCCTTCCTGCCACTACGATGTGATATAGGGAACCCATGTTTGTCTGTCTTACATAATTTGCGCGACCCGCGACCAACGGCCGTCCAGACCGAAATGTAGCACTGCTTAACTAATACCTGCTCAGGGGTACTCGCACCAACACAGCACGCGTCGTAGTAATGAGTCTTCGGAAGCGCTCTCTGGGTCCGCTGCATCTTCGTCCGCGCACCCGTGCCGCATTCAACCGGTAAGTTAGTCTCTTTAAGGCGGGTGTACAGCTTCCAGCGGGTCGCGTTTAGCATCGCTGCGTCCTTTAACGGTTTCTTCGCCTGGTCTTGTACCCCCGCAAAACCAAATTCTGCCGCAGTACGGGTGCCTTTCTTTTGGTTGCATGTATGACAGGCTAAAGTAAGGTTTGATATACGGTCTGTCCCGCCCCTAGATTTCGGTTGGATGTGCTCGATTTGTAACGGGACATTAGTCGCTTGACAGTATGCACATTTCCTGGCCCATTTCTCTAAGAGGTATTCACGGACTTCGTAACCTGCAAGCGTGCCTTGCTGGTACTCAACACCAGAAATATTAGGGTTCTGGATTAACTGGGTATCAAATTTGATATGCTCCGTCGAAATAGACGTTATCGGCAGTAGCTTCAAAAGCTTATTGACCGCACTCATGGTTTGGGCTACGCGGGCATCTAATGATGGCGGAAGCCATCCTTTTTCACGTTTGCGGTTCAAAAAACGAGGCTTACGGTATCGCGTCTTCCGGGCACGACGGCTACGTCGTACTGTGCGGCGTTTGTCCAGTTTATGCTTAATGCCGGGCTTGTGACGGATCTCGCCTAACAGCATCGCTTCGGCTTCGGTGTGGTCAGATTCGTTCCCCCGGAGAACTGCTATGCCCGTAGTCTTACTGCCCGGGTCAAACTTCAAGTGCAAGGGTTGGAGAACGCTTTGCGCGACCGTCCGATCTTTGAGCCGGATCGTGAACGGTAACATTTTGTGGACAACAGCTCGCTTACGGCTCAAAAGTAAACGAGCGCGTTTTTCCGTACAGGGCATAAGTGGTTTTTTGTGTTTGTCTAAGACAAAGACCATAAAATTTTAGGCAAGGGAACCCACGGTTTCAATCGTGGGAGGAATTGCCTGCCTCCTCTCGGTCAATTGACTTTTCCGAAACCAGGTCTGCATAAATAGTTTCCTACACAGCTCTGGCTTAGC
>Ga0209316_100582_pt1 | contig 10733 bp, 8 predicted proteins | sample 3C3metaG_FD_184150 | JGI IMG/M metagenome (GOLD analysis project Ga0209316, IMG submission 184150) | Freshwater bacterial and archeal communities from Indian Creek, Illinois, USA - 3C3 metaG (SPAdes) (version 3) | ecosystem: Environmental > Aquatic > Freshwater > Unclassified | place: USA: Indian... | reverse complement strand
ATCGGCAAGATTGATGCCGAAACCGGTAAGATGGATCCGAACGGCAACTATTACGAACTATTCAAGATCGCTCCAGGAATGCCTGACACTGCAGTATGGGACTATGGGTACTCGTACTTGGCACTCAAATGTTGCAATGATATGGGGCTGACCGCCTGCCTGAATAAGGTGTTCGGCAGTCAGGCCATGGATATAATTGCTTCAGCCGTTTACATAGTTCGAGAGGGCGGTTCCATGGATGCCATAGACGATTGGCTTGAGCGAACCTTAGTATCCGGCTACTTTAAATCTTTAAATTCACAGAGCACCAGCAGACTTTTTGAGTCGATATCTCCATCCAAGACCCATGAATTTTTCAAAAAATGGGTCGCCGTGGCGCGAACTAGCGAAAACGTTTGTTATGATGTAACTTCAATATCATCGTATTCGCGGACAATGACGGACATTGAGTATGGTTACAATCGCGACGGCGAGGATCTTCCGCAGTTCGACATCGGTATGTTCTGCGATGAAAGCAGCAAACTCCCACTTTATTTCAACCGTTACAACGGCAGCCTCACAGACAAGACGAACCTGTCATATGTTCTTGAAAATGCCGGGGCGGTAGGCTTGAAAGACATAAAGTTTGTAGTGGACGGAGGCTTTATAAGCGAAGAGTGCATCCGCAATCTTAAAACTCACAGTAAAGCGTTCACCATAGGCATCCCGGCATATTTGGATATTGCGGTTGAAATGCTAAAGTCTTATTCCCAAGGCATTGAAAAGTATGCGAACAAGCTCTCTGACAAGGATATTTACTGTGTTGACAAGTATTTTGAATACTACGGCACAAGCGGCAGACTACTGTTGTTTTACGATCCGATGAACCATGCCCAGCTGTGCAATGAAATGTCCGAACGCATACGCTCTCTTAGTGCTGAGCTTTCAGGGCTGAAACATTACCCTGAGAGTAGACTGAAACGATATACGCAATATTTCAGAATCATCAGACACGCAGATAATAGCGGTTTTGATTTTGCTGTTGATGCCGACAAGGTCGATCGGTTGCGCCGGTACAAAGGGTTTTTCCTGATATTTTCGACCGATAATGGAATCAGCCACGATGACGTACTTTACCATTATCGCGCCAAAGATGTCGCAGAGAAGCTGTTCGACCAACTCAAGGTTGATATGCAAGGCGCACGAATCCGTACACATAACGATCAAACCACTAGTGGCAAAGCTTTTGTGCTGTTCATTGCACTCGTAATAAGGACCTACATCATGGGCAAACTCAAAAAGCATCTTGCTGAAAAATCGACCTCACTCAAAAAGGTTTTCAACCAACTGACAAATATTACCGTGATTACAACAGGCGGCAAAGCAAGATTCACAAAGGCTCTTACAAAGGAACAAAAGTCGATTCTTTCTGCCTTCAATGCGACCGGTGACATCTTAAAATCTATCGAAACTTGTCTACTCTAATTTGATGCGGAATTCAGGTTATAGTATGAAGAGGCTGAATATTAATACGTGTAAATGTTAATAATCTCCATATATAGAAAATAGGAGGTTATGAAATGAGACAATCACAAAACATTCTCACTGACAAAGAAAAGGAACTGATCAGTCTGCTGATGAAGGACTGCCAAAGCACAGGTGATATTCAGTCGAAGTTGAAAAGGCTGTTTGCAGGAACAATTGAACAGATGTTGGAATCCGAGATGGATGAACATTTGGGATACGAAAAGCACAGCATAGAAGGTAACAATACCGGAAACTCCCGCAATGGGTACAATCACAAGACCATCATTAGCGATTATGGTGAGAGCGAAATTGCAATACCACGCGATCGAAACGGCGAATTTAAGCCGAAAGTCCTCGAAAAACGTCAGACACGTACAGATGAAATCGAACAGAAGATAATGGCAATGTATGCAAAAGGGATGAGCCAGCGTGACATTGAGGATAATTTACGGGAGATTTATGGAGCGGAGATCCCACAAACGCTAATTTCCAAAATAACTGACAAAATACTGCCGGAAGTAAATGAGTGGCAGAACCGGCCGCTGGAATCGATTTACCCGATAATTTACTTTGATGGAATCATGTTCAAAAGCCGCAAGGACAGCCAGATAATCAACAAATGCGTTTATTCCGTGCTGGGCATTGATATGAACGGACAAAAGGATATTCTGGGGATTTGGATCAGTGAAAACGAGAGTGCGAGCTTTTATGCGTCGATTTGCTCTGACCTCAAAAAGCGGGGTGTGGTGGATATATTCATTGCCTGTCATGACAATCTGAAAGGTCTGGGGGAAGCCATAAATGCAGTTTTTCCAAAAACAAAACAGCAACTTTGTATTGTTCATCAAATTCGTAGTTCTACTAAATTTGTACAATATAAGGACAGAAAAGCAATCTGTGCTGATCTCAAGAAAATCTACGGCGCTGTAAATTTAGATGACGCTGAGTATGCAAAAGAAGAATTTAGGGAAAAATGGGATAGGAAGTACCCGTCCATTATGAGGTCATGGGATACGAACTGGGCAGAGCTTACCACTTTTTTCAGTTATCCCGAACAGATCCGGCATTTGATTTATACAACAAACGCAGTGGAGGCGTACCACAGAATGGTGCGGAAATTCACGAAGGCAAAATCCATTTTCCCCACTGATGACTCGATACGGAAAGTGGTATTTCTTTCGGCTAAGGAAATCACAAAAAAGTGGACGCAGCCGTCAAGGGATTGGGCAATGGCATACAGCCAGATTATGATATTCTTTGCGGATAGGCTGGTGGCGTAAAGACTTGAGAGCTCCGCCCTCAAACTCCCGAGGTTTATCCGCTTGGAGCTTACCGATGAATAGAAAAACGGCGAACAATAAAGTCCGCCATTCATCGTACAAGCTGCAGCAAGCGTTGGGGCGCTCCTCAGCGTTGCCCGACTTATGCTGCATCAGAATTATTGACAAATATTTGGTTGATTATTCCATTTACACTAAAGCATATTCACACCCAGTATGGCTTAATTATTCAAATATGGTAAACTCAGCATACCAACTACTAAACCTAACTCTGTATCTTCCAGCAACGTAGTTATGAGAATTGGGCACCAGTTGAACGAATTCTAGGACAAATGTTTCGCCAGGCTGTATTAACAACTCTTCGTCTGTCACCTCTGGTGCCACTACTAACACCCAGTTGTCGCCATCAAGAAAGTCTATTGCATAATGATATCCACCCTGATATTCAACACCTGACAGATTGGTAATTGTTAATCTGACAAAGTCCGGAATTTCATTAAGGTGTATGCTTTGTGGTTCTACAGCCAAGACAATGCCTTCATTCATTTCGGTATGTGACAATTGCTCCTCTCTTTCGTTCGGAGCTTCAGTTCTTTCACTCGGACTCTCATTGAGATCTGTGCAGCCTGTGAAGAATAAAAATAAAATTAGCACGGCTGCTAAAAGTAAGCGATTCAATTCGTCCTCACAGTAAACCAGTTTCTAAACCTAACAACAGGGGTAAACACAACCGTATTGCCGCCTCCAGCCACGCTGGATCCGGCATGAATGCCAACAAAAGTCCATCGACCATTATGTGCCAAAGAGTAAGGACCTCCACTATCGCCACCTTGAGAAGTTCCTTGTGTTATGCGACCTCTTGTTAGTCCATTAATCGCAAAACCACTTGAACTAGTCATTGTCGCATTCTGCGCAATGATCTCAGCTCTCCCATAACCGCTCATATAACCAAATCTACCGACTTCCCACCCTATTGGTACATCATCCAAAGTGGCAGTTATAGCTCTGGTAACTGAAGACGAAGAACCAAATATCTTATTGGATAGTCTATCGTTATTCGTTAAGCGAACCGCAGCCCAGTCACCAAGAGCACCGTCTTGGTACATGAGGAGCCCAACTCTGCCAAACTCTGCGCCTCCGCGATACACAAGTTGGTTGGTACCAGACACGGTAAAATTATGACCTGCTGTTATAATCCCATTATGCGACACGCCACCAGAAGTGAAGTTTCCGCTTATGCCCAGCGTTCGTCTTGGACCAGTTGCAGAGCCTCTGCGAATATACATTCCTCCACGAAGTTCTACAGATTCGAGGTCTATTAACTCACCTATACTAAAGACGAATAAACCCTCATCCGCTATCACGGCATTAAACATATCCACTTCACTCATATCTGTGTCTTTTGTCAGATAGCTAATCACTCCACGATTAGTTAATGATGACATAGCGACGCTTTCAACCCTTTCGTCAAGACTCAAAAAGCTCATGTCAATTTGGTTTTGCCTGACATTTACATGATGTCCGATAACAGGGAGATCTTCTTCTAACAAGAGATAAAACGCACTGTGCCGGATTTGATTTAAATCATTCAATGAAAAATTCGCCTCTACAAATACGACAACACATTCGTACCCTTGTAAAAGGTCGGAATATATGGAGTTCTCGCTTAAACCAGGCGCCGTTGCGATGTGCAGTACATAGTTGTCTATCCATGCACCCGCAAAATCGTCAGGATACGTAACACTTCCATCATAATTAACAACAAATGCTGTGCGTAATGCTGAATATGCTGACAGAACACGGTCATGAGGAGCATATGTTATAGGCAACTCCTCTTCGAGATAAACCTCTGTACCGATTGCAAAAGCAACTGTTGTAAAAACAAATATCAGAACTAACAACGGCGCAAACATTTTTGTGCATACCTTTTTCATGATAGAACCTCCTTTTTGATTTCGAAGTTTGATTGCGTAGTAACGCAAACATTGTGTATGTCAAATTGATGGAAGGTCAATTCGCCCTTTCCATCCTGCTAATTGGTAAACTTTCAATGAACCATGTTTAACGGTGCCCAGCTAGGTGCCGACCTCCCCCCTATCCAAACGATGACCCCACCGGTAAACTGGTACATATCGTAATAACACTAAATGTGTTATTACACACTTATTCCGTCCTTATCACTTGCCACCTTATGCACCATTTTATATGAATCAAATATCAATGTCAATCAGGGTTACGTCAAAGTCAAGGCAAAATCATGAATCCATTTTCTGCCACAAGCCGCAAGGTAAACATTTAAAAAATACCTTTGAGGCGACATTTTATGAACGTCATCAGACATTCATCATTACTTTGGGAATAGGCCCAGCATACCATGAAGGTATTAGATTTGACCTGGGCAATATAATTCCTAAATAAACTGATCGAGATTTGTCCAGAAACCAGATGTCCCTGCGGAAGGAAACACCTAGTATTCGATCATGATCTATTCGGAAAGCGCACTTTTAAAGTTTATGTTAAATCCTCAACTCCCTAAAATTTTAGCGTAGACAAGAGAAAAACGCAAGAATAATCTAATATCCATTCAGAATAGCCAACTGCAAGGCTTTTGTAAGTTTTCTTTGTTTATTTAAAGCCTCTTGAATTCCCTTTCTGTATACGCTATAATTAGCGTATACAGAAAAAAAAAGGGGGGGGGATTGAGATGTCCATTTCAAAATATTCGTTGATTGATGTCCCGTCAGGTGATGGCGTTCACACTAAAATCGCCGGAGCTAAGAGCGAGAAGTACGTCTACAAATACACGCATTACTTTCGCAACGCAGAAGGCAAGCCTCGCAACAGGGCCATACTGATCGGCAAGATTGATGCCGAAACCGGTAAGATGGATCCGAACGGCAACTATTACGAACTATTCAAGATCGCTCCAGGAATGCCTGACACTGCAGTATGGGACTATGGGTACTCGTACTTGGCACTCAAATGTTGCAATGATATGGGGCTGACCGCCTGCCTGAATAAGGTGTTCGGCAGTCAGGCCATGGATATAATTGCTTCAGCCGTTTACATAGTTCGAGAGGGCGGTTCCATGGATGCCATAGACGATTGGCTTGAGCGAACCTTAGTATCCGGCTACTTTAAATCTTTAAATTCACAGAGCACCAGCAGACTTTTTGAGTCGATATCTCCATCCAAGACCCATGAATTTTTCAAAAAATGGGTCGCCGTGGCGCGAACTAGCGAAAACGTTTGTTATGATGTAACTTCAATATCATCGTATTCGCGGACAATGACGGACATTGAGTATGGTTACAATCGCGACGGCGAGGATCTTCCGCAGTTCGACATCGGTATGTTCTGCGATGAAAGCAGCAAACTCCCACTTTATTTCAACCGTTACAACGGCAGCCTCACAGACAAGACGAACCTGTCATATGTTCTTGAAAATGCCGGGGCGGTAGGCTTGAAAGACATAAAGTTTGTAGTGGACGGAGGCTTTATAAGCGAAGAGTGCATCCGCAATCTTAAAACTCACAGTAAAGCGTTCACCATAGGCATCCCGGCATATTTGGATATTGCGGTTGAAATGCTAAAGTCTTATTCCCAAGGCATTGAAAAGTATGCGAACAAGCTCTCTGACAAGGATATTTACTGTGTTGACAAGTATTTTGAATACTACGGCACAAGCGGCAGACTACTGTTGTTTTACGATCCGATGAACCATGCCCAGCTGTGCAATGAAATGTCCGAACGCATACGCTCTCTTAGTGCTGAGCTTTCAGGGCTGAAACATTACCCTGAGAGTAGACTGAAACGATATACGCAATATTTCAGAATCATCAGACACGCAGATAATAGCGGTTTTGATTTTGCTGTTGATGCCGACAAGGTCGATCGGTTGCGCCGGTACAAAGGGTTTTTCCTGATATTTTCGACCGATAATGGAATCAGCCACGATGACGTACTTTACCATTATCGCGCCAAAGATGTCGCAGAGAAGCTGTTCGACCAACTCAAGGTTGATATGCAAGGCGCACGAATCCGTACACATAACGATCAAACCACTAGTGGCAAAGCTTTTGTGCTGTTCATTGCACTCGTAATAAGGACCTACATCATGGGCAAACTCAAAAAGCATCTTGCTGAAAAATCGACCTCACTCAAAAAGGTTTTCAACCAACTGACAAATATTACCGTGATTACAACAGGCGGCAAAGCAAGATTCACAAAGGCTCTCACAAAGGAACAAAAGTCGATTCTTTCTGCCTTCAATGCAACTAGTGACATCTTAAAAGCTGTCGAAACTTGTCTACGCTAATTTGATGCGGAATTCAGGGTTTAATAAAAAATCGCCCCTTAACTTGATTAGGGGCGATCTTGTTTATTTTGCTGTCGATATAAGTGGCTCGTCTAATTTCTTGTATATTATCAATTTTTCCCCTTGAATCAAGCGCGTTTGATCTTCAAGTTCGTTAAATTTGAGAATTTCATCGACTTTAACATCATATTTTTTCGCAACAGACCAAAGCGTGTCACCTTTTCTGACAAAATATATGAATAATCCGGGCATTTGTGTTTTACTGCCTTCAATTACAGTTACATCGAACAGCATATCTTTCTCAGTTTGTTTTATAACTTTTGCATCTGCAGATATATCAACGCGCAGTTCAATCCGATCTCGAGATAGTAAAACACTCTTGAATTGTTTAACACCAAGAATAACCTTGCAATCCATTCCTTCTTTCGCGCCGGGAATATCGATTGAGTCTTTAAAGGGTACTTCATGTCTGGTGTTGTATATGGTTGTGTCTGAATCGTCCGATCGACATATTAAATTCACCAGCAAAAATCCATCAACCATTACTTTCCCTTCGGAAACTTTACAATCAGCCAAAATAGGCTTAAGTTGAGTATAAAGCATACTCGAGGGACGCAAACCGCTTCCCGTTGATTCCAGTGATTCTCTTAACGATATTAATGCCACATTGGACCCAACGGTATTTTGGAATTTTAGCTTTTTGCTCTTTATTTCGAGCTTTGCGGAGGGACAATATGCGTCTGTAATCAACTCTTCCTCGATTAACTCAAACAAATGTACATCTAACGCAATCACTGCCTCAATGCCCATTATCCTTAGAATACCTCTGATATCCTCTCGAGGCTCTATAAATATCTCTTGCACAACCGCATCAAGGTCGCATTCCATCCCCTGAAAAGCTCCGGGTACCTCTACTGTCTGATTAAATTGGCAGTCCTTTTCAATGAATTTTATCGGATTACCCTGTTCATCGCTTGAATAAAGGATTTGCATTTTGACAGTCCCCGTGAGGACTACCTTGTTATCCTGTACCTTCTTATCAGAAATTGCAATGGTTGCTTCCTTTCTGAGTATATCAGGCATCTCAGATAAATCCTCCGATAATTCCAGATCTTCACGAAATATTACGCGAGAACTGCTCTGAGCTGTCTTGCCGACTAAACATACTGTTTCTTTCAGAAGCTGCAAGTCGGAAATCCCATGTAAATCCTTTATTATATCTGCCTGAACCTGATTCGTCACACAAACATCGACATTCAGCACCGTTTTAATGCTTATACTGCGATTGCTGAGAATTTCGAAATCAGTATGCTCAATCTGATGACTTAAGCTCATCTGCATTTTGGGTTTCGTCCCGGGCGTTTCGATATAATGCACAAAGCCTGTATCAAATTCCGCAAACGCCGCATGTTTATCATTTTTTTCGGTAACGTAAAGAATATTATACCTGACTATGCCCTCCAGCATAATCTTGTCCGCAACGACTTCCTTGCTGTTAAAATACACCGAGGCTTTGACATCAAGAATTTTCGCAAAACCAAGCTTCGAATCCGGCAACATAAAATCGCCTTCTACGATTGTCTTGGAATTTTCTTTTGCGATCATCTGCTCAATCTTGATAATTCCTTTCATATATTCTGCAGCCAACTTTATCCCCCTCCCACCATTTTGTCCAATCAACAGATCACTAATATATAATTATGGTGGCTGACGGAAAATATGTTTAAATTCTCTGATTGTCCTTACAAAATATAAGCTCAACATCAGAAGTCAGAACATCCCAATATGTATATGAAAGCGTCTGAGCCATACCCCCATCCATATCCACTTTAACAGTAAATACACTTGGATAGGTGTCAAATATGACGCCCTCACGGGTATAGTATTTTTTTCTTCCTCCGTTGCCTTTAAGCTTGACCTTCTCACCTATATTCGATTCAAGGACACTTCTCACCTTTGCCAGGGCTTCGTCATTAATCATCTCTTCACCTTCTAAAAAAACGTTAAAATCCATTATTAGTATTCCCATCAACAGCCAAATTAAGCGTTATTTTAGAAGATATTCAAAAGAGTTTAATCCTGATCGTCATCGCTGTCTGGTATTATTTCAGCGTCTTCGTCCTCTTCTTCATCTAAATCGACTTTCTCCAATTCTTCCATCTCTTCTTCTAAATCGACATGGAATGTATCCGTAACTTCCACACCCGGTGTTATCTCACCCCATTGAGTGGATTTTTTTACAACTTCATCCACGGTGTCTTTAGTCCGCTCAAGCTGACACTGATGACACATTTCCTCACCTGATTTAATGACATTATCACCGCATTCAGGGCAAATATCATAATCTTCGTCATCTGTGCTTGATCTTGTTGATTTCCCGAGATCTTCCATACAAACCATACACAATGCATCAACATCTTTAATATAATTAAGATTGCATCTCGGACATTTCTTATATGCCATAATATACCTCCGACAAATTGATTTTGAACCTGTAAAGTGCGTTTAAAAATCGCATACTTCTATGCAATCCGAAATCCAGTATGCCGCACGTCAATCAAATATATTCTCCATGCCGACGAAAATTCCTGCCTGCATGGACAACAAAATAAATTTAAAGCGATTGCCTGCAACATAAGATATATGTCAGTTTATGCTCTCTATGCTCAATTTATCGGCCACTAAAGCAATAAACTCTCCGTTTGTCGGTTTGTCGTAGTTTCCATATACGGTATATCCGAATGCTTGATTTATACCTTCCGCTTTCCCTCTACTCCAAGCTACGTCTATAGCGTGCCTTATCGCTCTTTCGACTTTACTGGGAGTTGTATTGAATTTTTTAGCTACATCAGGATACAATTGCTTTGTTATCCTATTTATGCAGTCCTTGTCTTCAATCACCATTTTGATGGCTTCTCTTAAGAAGTGGTATCCTCTTATATGAGCAGGAATACCTACCAAAAGAAAAATATCAGAAATTCTACCTTCGACATTTACTGCCTTATGAGAAGGAGGGGTGACGACTGACGCTAAGCCGTTATTTCGAGTCAACTCTCTAATCCTCTTTATTATTATGTTAAAGTCAAAAGGCTTCAACATATAATACTTCGCTCCAAGATCAACCGCTCTTCGTATCATGTCTTCCTGTCCTACGGCAGATAGGCAAATGACTGCAGGAGAATACTCCGGATTAAATGCACTGAGTCTTTCCAGAACTTCAAGTCCGTCCATACGCGGCATTATCATATCCAAAATTATTACATCCGGCTTCCTTTTTTCGATCAATTCAAATCCCTTAAGTCCATTCTCCGCCGTTCCGACAAGTTCCAAGTCATCTTGTGTAAGTATAAAGCTTTTTATGAGCTCACGCGTACTCTGATTGTCCTCTATGACCGCAATTTTGGTTTTTGTCTTCATTCCCCTTTTTCCCTCCCAGTAATGTACGATGAAAACAAAACCTGGCGAAAATCATTATATGCTGTCGATTTGTGCCATTTTTGGTATCATCTTCTATATTTTGATTAATTCTATCACACATTTTTAAAAACAATAAAGAATGTTTTTAGAATCGCACAATCAAAAGTTATTATGGTTGTTGTACTAAGTCCCCTGTCTGCGCATCTATATAT
>Ga0209316_100579_pt1 | contig 10770 bp, 21 predicted proteins | sample 3C3metaG_FD_184150 | JGI IMG/M metagenome (GOLD analysis project Ga0209316, IMG submission 184150) | Freshwater bacterial and archeal communities from Indian Creek, Illinois, USA - 3C3 metaG (SPAdes) (version 3) | ecosystem: Environmental > Aquatic > Freshwater > Unclassified | place: USA: Indian... | reverse complement strand
ACGACGCGTGGGTGTCTGGCGACGCGCGGGTGTACGGCGACGCGCGGGTGTACGGCGACGCGCAGGTGTCCGGCAACGCGCGGGTGTACGGCGACGCGCGGGTGTACGGCGACGCGCAGGTGTCCGGCAACGCGCGGGTGTACGGCAACGCGCGGGTGTACGGCAACGCGCGGGTGTCTGGCGACGCGCAGGTGTACGGCGGATTTGCCTTCGGCTTCAGGGCCGATTCATGGGTTGTGACGGAAGTCGCAGTTCAAGGCGGCGTGCTGCTTGTCGGGAACTATGCAGGTGAGGCCCGATGAGTCGCCAGACACCGGAAGACCTCATCCTCGATGAATGCGGGGTATGTGGCAGACGGGCACAATCACGCTCTTTGCAGGGGGCAAACGCTTGTGAGCATCGACTGCTACGACGAAGAGGGCATCTATAGCCACACGCTTCACTATGAGACGGAGGGCACAAGTGGAACATGAGCTAAAAATCTGGCCGGAGTTTTTCGACGCGGTGGAAAGAGGCGACAAGACAGCGGAAATTCGCGTCAATAACCGGCCTTTCGCGGTGGGCGATAGGCTGATTACTAGGCGAGCATGTGCACCTGGAGGTTGTGGAGGAACACGATGTCGACAACGGTGTCTTATGGATGATAGCGGCCGTCTCCAGACATCGGCCTGGTTCGTCTCCCGTATCCTACTATCGCGAGGACGGTGGAATCAGATGAGACGAGGGAGATACCCGACCGAGGAGGACGAGGAGTGATGACGTCGATCCAGCGTTGCGTGATGTGCGGTCTGACCTTCGCCGCTCACGGCAACTCCAAGTACTGCCTAGCCTGCCGCACCCGCACCTGCAGCGTCTGTCACCGACGATATGTTATCGGGAGGCAGGTGCTCAGTAACCTCAGAGCCGGGCGACGCCCGATCCCCAAGAAGAGTGTCTGCAAGGAGTGTCGAGTCAGGCTCAAGGATGATATCATGTCGACAAGGCTCACGACTCGCGAGCTCGCGGTCAAGTACGGGCTCTCGAGGCAGAGGATCCATCAGATCATCAAGACCTTAATGGCCACCAACGGGATCCCTGTTGGCCTTTGGAGGAGTACCGAAGGAGTCTCGGACCAAGACCCGAATAAGCAACTAGAATTACAGTTCACGGCACCAGAGGAGGCACGGCCCAACGATGTCGACGGGGCTCGATAGGATCACATCAGGACGCCCGGTTCCGGCCGAGACTCACCCTGTGGCGGTCTATCTATCGAGACTCTCCCCCGGCTCGAGGCCGACGATGATCTCATCACTGGAGACCGTCGCCCATCTGGTGTCCGGCGGCCGCGCCACGATGGAGACGCTCTCCTGGGAATCCCTGCGCTATCAGCACCTACAGGCGATCAGGACGGCGCTGGCTGACTACTACAGGCCCGCCACATGCAACAAGATACTTGCGGCATGTCGGGGGGTCCTCAGGGAGTGCTGGAGACTCGGCCGGATCTCAGCTGAGGAATACCATCGCGCGATCGACATCGATCCGGTGCGCGGCAAGGGTCTTCCGGCCGGCCGGGCCGTCTCGGCCGGGGAGATCGATTTGTTGCTGCGGACGTGTCTGTACGATCCCTCGCCCGCCGGGACGAGGGACGCGGCGATGATCGCCCTGCTCTATGCCGGGGGCCTGCGGAGGGCCGAGCTGGTGTCTCTCCAGATGGACCACCTCGATCTCGAGGAGGGGTCCGTTGTCATAAGGTCCGGCAAGGGAGCCAAGGCCCGTATCGTCTGGATCGAGAGGGGAACCAAGCTCTACCTCACTGACTGGATCCTGTTGCGTGGATGGGGTCCTGGAGCACTGTTCTGTCCCGTGGACAAAGGCGGAGGCCTCACAGTCCGACAGATGAGCCCTCAGGCCGTCAGGGACGCCCTCATCAAGCGAGCGGATGAAGCCGGAGTGGCGCACATGACCCCTCACGATCTTCGGAGGACTTGGATCGGGGATCTCCTGGATGCAGGAGCGGATATCGTTACGGTGCGACACCTAGCTGGACACGCATCGGTGGACACCACGGCGGCTTACGACCGGCGGCCGGAAGAGGCCAAGAAGCGCGCGGCCGGACTCTTGAGCGTGCCTTACTACAGACGTAGGTTCTAGCAGCCAGAACGAAAACCGTCGTCGGGGTCCCGACGACGGTTTTTTGCATTGCTCGATCGAGCTAGCGTAACAACATCATCGCTAGAGCGGTGACGGTGGATCCGGTCAGACCGATGAGGGTGTATAGGATCATCTTCAGTGTGCCTTGGATCCCCGATGTCACTTCCTCAAGATGCTCTATCTTGACACCGTGCTCCGCTACGACCCTGGGGTCCACAGCAACCGCACACTCATGAATGGCTGGTGGCGGGGCTGTCAACTCTCATCCTTAGGATCCGGAGTCACCTTGAGGGCCGCCAGTGCGAGAGCGAAGATAGCGAGAAGTCTTGCCGCTGTCTCTTCCGCGCTCCCAAAGTAAGCCGGGAACAGAGCCTCGGCGGCGATCGACGAGACCGACACGAGGGCGGCAGCGATGTATATCCACAGGCGATATCTGGCTTTAGGCATGTAGTCCTTGTTCAACCGTCCTACTCCTTCCCTTAGTCGAGATGTTCCGAGGCCTTAGAATCGATTTCATGAGGCCGTTTTGTCGAGCCTTGTGACGATCACCCGATAAGGTGAGGTTCGCCGGATCATCGCAAGCGTCCTTTGCGATGCCCTGGTGACCAGTGTCCCGTCTGGACCGTCATGCCAGCGGAACCCCGTCGCTCTTACCATGCGGGACCTGACCTCATCCCTATTGGCCATCGAGGAGGGGACCGTCACCAGATACGCGACACGCTCCGAGGGCCAGAAACCAATATGGACGTGTCCTCGGTGAGGGTTGCCCGAATGTGCGCGATCGCCCCGCCTCGAGGTCCACACGCGCCCATCGTGGATGATCTCGCGCACCAGTGGGAGTTCCCTGGCCTCGCGAGCGGCGGCGAGCATATCCTTCCTGCTACCTGCAAGATCGACGGCCAATCCATCGGCATGAAGTGATCGCCTGTTCGTCCCGGCGATCATGGCGCCGGGACGAAGGCCTGAGATGATCCTGAGCCTGTGCCTAGAGGCCAAGGGGTGGGAGGCCTCGCGTACATGCGTTTGGACCTGTTGCCACATCGGATGCCTCCTCCTGTACCTGCTCGACTGGTATGTCCTCATGAGGGACTATCGCCGGTGCGAGTTCCGCGGCTTTTTCGAGCACGTCGCGGACAGCCGCGTAGTGTGTCACTGGGACCCATGTGAAGAGCCACGCTCCCACCTCGGACCAATCATACCCCATCTCGAGCAGGTCCTCGATCGGAGGAGCCCCCCCGGCGGTGAGCTTGTGGATCTCTCGAGCCACACTCTCGTCGTCGAGCGAGACGATATCCGCGATGAGTTCCCTGCCGATACCTGCAAGGTTCTTTCGGTCGGCTAGGACCCTTGCCGCCTCATGCCTCATCTCCTCTTGTATCGTGAGTCTTTGTTCTGATGTCATTACTTACTCCTCTCAGACGCCTGTCCCGATCATGTCCAATGTGTAATCGTAAGTGCCGGCATGGGAGTGCAGCACTGTAATCCTCCAACGGGGACCGAAGATGGCACCCGTGCGAAGGACATTGTGAATATGCGAGCCCACACCGAGACCAGGTGCTGTTGCCGCCGCCTGTGGGGTTTTGGTGGGATTACCCACCAGGTTAGAGATTACGAGCTGCAATGTGCCCCCAGAAGGGACAGAATTGACAACGAGCATCAACTGGGCCGCTGTAAGCAGGAAACCATATTCGGGTCCAATGAATGTCGCGGTCCTCGGCCCGGTGGTTATATTACGGAGCTCTATGTCCCTTGTGCGGTAAGACCACTGCGACCGCCCGGCCATCAAGTCTGGATCCTGTGGGTCGGAGAGGTATGAGAGACCGAGGTTCTGGCTCAGCACCGGATGTGAGTTGACCCCGACGAAGGCCATTCCCTCCCCTCCGTCCGGGCTTATCCTGTTGTTGGTCATGGGCTGGATCAGGTGACTGTCAAGAGTGCCATATAGCGGGCCGAAGAAGGTGTCAGGCTGTCTGCTTGGTGGCGTCGTACTAAAGAACGAGTGGGACGAGTCCTCCAAGAGCCGACGGTCCGACAATACCGCAACCACCGTCTCGCCTGTGGCTATATGGTTGTCCAGTAGACCTAGGATGCCGGAGGCCTGCGGGGTCATCGACCTGATGCCACTCAGCAGGCACCGGTCCTCTGACGTTGGGATCAGCACCGTCCCGGTCGACATGGGAGGGACCACTCGCAGTAATTTGGAGGCGTCCCGGATGTTGCCCGAGTAGACGGCGATATCCACCTGCCTGGAATTGTTGACGACGGTCAGCACCCGTCTTCGGCCCTGTATCGAGACCAGTTGGCTGAAGTAGGACGGGTCCACCGTCGTGTCTATGTTGTATTGGAGTATGACAGGGGGGTATTCCACCGTCGTCGTCGCCATCGGCATATTAGCTACTCTTCGCACGGCCCTTGATCCTCCTCGTAGCGACACCCGCGGCCATTGATAACAGCTCCTTGGCCGAGTCATCGACGCGGAACGCCTTGACTAGGGCCAGTATACCAGTCGCCCCCACCAATATGTAGAGCATCATGAGGACAAGCGTGGCCTCGAGCCCGAGACCCCCCCGTTGTCTGGGTGCCGGGGATCCATCGGGTAACGTCCCTCGGCCTTCCATTATGGCATCGAGTCTTGGATCCTCAGCAGGCCCTCGAGCTCTGAGTTCAGCGATGGGATCTTGACCCGTCCGTCTCGCCCAGAAGCCGATGTGCACATGTGTGTTGTGCGGGTCCCCTCTATGCGTGCGATCACCGCGGCCCGGTGTCCAGATCCGGCCAGCGTGAATAACCTCCCTCACATTGGGCAGATTCCTCGCTGAATTGGCTACCGTGGCCATCTGGACCGGAGTGCCTGCCATGTCTATTGCCAGTCCACTCGCATGGAGAGACGGCCGGTTGGTCCCGGCGATGACAGCACCCCGTCGGTATCCGCTGGTCATACGGACACCGTATCGCCTGGATAGATCCTGTGCTATGGCCTCCACCCATGGTTGAAGGGCCATCAGATCGCCGTCGCATACACACGATAGGGGCTTCTCGCCCTTATCTGAGCGAGGGTGGCCGACGTGGCCGTCGTGGCGAGCTGGTCGGCTCCGTGGTTGTACCACTGGAAGCCGGTCGCCCGGACCATCTCGGCGCGGATCCGCTCCCTTGTGGCAGCGGTGGAGGGCACGACCACACGATATCGCCTCTCAGCTGGTGCCGCTGCTGAAGGTGCCGCTGGCTGAGGTGCCGCTGCTGCAGGTGCCGCTGCTGGGGGTGCCGTGATCGCCGTCGCATACACACGATAGGGGCTTCTCGCCCTTATCTGAGCGAGGGTGGCCGACGTGGCCGTCGTGGCGAGCTGGTCGGCTCCGTGGTTGTACCACTGGAAGCCGGTCGCCCGGACCATCTCGGCGCGGATCCGCTCCCTTGTGGCGGCGGTGGAGGGCACGACCACACGATATCGCCTTTGCGCAGCTGGTGCAGCCGTGGAGGTCTCAGGAGGACGGGCGATCACGACCCGGTTGGCGAGCTCTCTGATAGCTGCAGCGACCTGATCATGACGCTCTGGAGTCATCCCGGCCTGCAATTCAGCGATCCGGACATCGGCAGCTATCCCGGCCATGTCCACCCCGGCGCGTATACGCTCGATGTCGACCTCTTGAGGATGCGGCCCAGAGAAGTACGGCAGCTCCGTCCCCGCTTCCGCCAACGGTATCGTGGGTGGGGCGGGAGTCTCAGGGTAAGGTAGAGGTTCACGCCTTCGAGGCAGGGCGATCGCAGCGACTACGACAGCACCTGCGGCCGCTAGGAACCATGGATTGCGCCATAGCTTGGACTTCGAGAGCTTGTCCGCGTCGAATTGGATCATCCTATCACCGTCGGTCCGGTGTAAGACGGCCCCAGATGATCCTCCTGGGTCACATCTAGATGCCCAGCTTCTCTGGGAGTCGGGGCGAAGGTGATCCCTCTTGGCCATGGGGGCTTTGGTTGTGGATCGGTGACAGCGAACGGGGTTATACCGAGTTCCGGATCTGGGACCACTACCGCGAACGATCCGATGACATGAGCAGCTACGCCTTGCAGTATGGCGCGCATGATAGCATCACCGGCCCTGCAGTGCTCGTATACCGGCGACCGATTGAGATCCGAGTGTCCGGATGATCTGCGCCGTACCCGTGAAGTTGACGACGAAGAGGTAGATCCCCACGAGCACGAACACCCCGCCTACTATCTCTGTGATGGTTGCTCTCATCATCTCTCCTGGTGTCCCGGTCTGACCGTCCTAGGCCTGACATCGTTTGTAGGTCCTGATCTCATCATCTGCGTTATCTTACGGTAGTTCACAGCCACGACTCCAAGCAGGAGTAGCATCAAAAACCAATACATCATCTTGTTACCGGCCACCTTGCCCACGATAAGCGCGACTGCGAGTAGTGCGGCTATTGGAAGTAGATCTCGTGTCAAGGCCTACCTCCTACTACAACCTCAAGATGTTGGGCACATGCTCATAGGGATCGGGATCCGATGACGCATCCCCGCCACCCGCCGGAGCGGTCACTTGGGCGCCGGATATGCCTTGTGCGATCCTCGCCATGGTGGAGCGGCCCTGATCGGTCAGCACGAGCCAGAGGACTCCAAGCAAGACGATCAAAAACATTATCCGGGATTCCACGGCCGATCACCTGCCCCAGCCGATGAGGACCATCAGCACCACCATGACGAGAAGCCCGATAGCGATCGATCGCTCGTCTGACTTGGTGACCGGCTCGACCGGTGGAGGAGTATATTGCATCTCCTCCCTCGTTCCCGCCGGGCCATGGCCGTATAGATCCCTCACGGAGAACAACATCGTCAGGCCGCCGTATCCAGTCGGGTGAGCATCTCTCTGACCACAAGGGCATTACCGGCCACCGAGGAGGTGACGCCCAGGGTCAACTCGGTGAGATTCTGGGCGCGGATGTAGTCACGCGATCCGCCGTATCCCGGCAGCCCCTGATGAGAGAGGTCTATCACGAAGACACCCGGGGGCATCGGTCGACTGTAGGCGAGGGTGTTGATGTTCTCGAGCACCCTCGTGTTGTATCGATATACCGTGTCCGCCATGTTGGCCCTGAGGCTGATCCCAGTGATCTGCCCATCGGTCATGGCCGCATGGGGGGTTGCGCCCGTCCGGCAGTCGAGGATGATCCTCCTGTAGGCCACACCCACCTGGAGCCTGATCAACGTCTCGGCACCGCCTGTCAGAGGATGTACGCTCTCGTGATTGAGCTTGAGCGTCGCGAGATCCGGCATGGCCTCAGGCAACACCGGCACGGAGAAGGACTCGTAGACCGGTGTGATGGTGCCCGATACCCAGGTAGTGGTGTAACCGGCAGCGGAATCGATGATGTGCGAGAGCACGTTGCCTATCTCCATCTGCAACACAGCGGTGAAGTCATCGGCCTGCGTCATGAGGAGGCCGATGGGGTCTCGCGTGTTGATCTGGATCGGGAGCTCGACAAGCATCCTCGTGACGTTCAGGGCACCGGTTGACGGAGCCGAGACGTTTGACTGTACACATACCCCTCTGACGTCGGGATTGACACTGTTGACCGCAGTCAGCATCGTCAGATCCTGGAGTCTTGGAAGCATCGATAGAACCGCCCCGACGCCTGACAGATCGTGGAGGGTGAAACCATTGTTGGCCGAGAGCTGGATCCGGCGAAGCAGGTTCCACGGCGAATACCGGTTCGGAGTAAACGGAGCGCTCGTGGCATGGGTGACCCTGTACTGACACTCGACCAGCAGGAACACCCTGGCGGTCAATCCCACACGTGGCAGGGTGATCGTGACGGTGGAGTTCTCGGTGAAGCTCACACCGGCCTCGGCCTGGATCCTCTGACGGGTGTTGGCACCGAATAGAGCGGCCCTCTCTGCGGGTGTGATCACCCTGGGGGCCTGCGCGGGTGCTGGGGCAAGTGCGTTTGCCATGTTGTCTCCTTAGACTGCCGCCACGACGTCAGAGACGCCTGGGACCTCGACCTTTGCGAATATGACCTTGGCCGCCACGATGAAGACGACGGCGATAAGACCGATGACAAGGAAATTGCTGACTGAGAGTCTGACCGTTCCGCCCATCCAATAACCTCCCTAGCTTTGTGGATAAACCTGTGGATATCACCTTACAGGATTGTTGACAACCTGTCTAGTGGCAGCCTGAATCTTACCTCGAGCTGGAGCCTTCTCACGGGTCTGGTTGTAGTAGAAAAAGTGATATCTTCCAGGTCTTTCCGCGAACGCCTGTTCGCCGGTTGCCCCGACTATACGCTTACGATCAGCCTCCAGGTTGAGATCGAATACGAACACATGCGTGGCCTCGGAAATGGCCACCAACGGGATCCCTGTTGGCCTTTGGGTCAGTGACCATACCGCTACCCGTCTCTCGCGTCCCCTCGTGAGGCACGCCCGATAATACTCTGGCAGCGAGAGTGGTCCAGGGGCGATACTCATGACCTCATCCACCCAAACGATGGTATTCTTGCGTAGGTAGCACCAACGGAAGAAGTCATCGTAGGCTCCCATGTTGAGCTCTTCAAACCTCGGTCGGTAGATCACTCTACCCGACGTGATCCGGCGAAGATCGGCCATCGTCGTGACTATCTTGGTCTCTCGTCCCGCCTCTGGCCAAAGGAGGGTGCCTTTGGTGTCGAGCACCACCACGTTCTGGTAGGCGGCTAGGTAATTCCGGGCAAGATACGTCTTCCCCGATCCGGTACGGCCAGCCACAAACACATGTTCGTCCGATGCGATGAGCTCACCTCTCGGCATGTCCCGGACCTTTCACCCTGGTTATTATCGACTCGATCGCCTCTATCAGCTCGATTACTTGATCGTCAGAGGCCTGAGAACACCACGTCTCCATGGACTTGGCCGCTAAGAGTCTCATGCCAGTCGGCATCTCTGACTGCTCCATCACCCATCTTGCTTCCTCTATCAGCCGTCCGGCCATTGTCGACCCTGTTGGTTGATTCATTGCCGATCTGCTTCCTTTCTTTCGCTTCGGCCATTGTGATCATGACGCGAGGACCGACGACACCTAGCACCGCCATGAGTAATGCAACCTCGTCGATGTGCTTGGCGACTCTTTCAGCTTCATACTTGGCGAGCACCCTGCAAAGCGGCTTCGCTATCGAGGCTGCTTCCTTCTGATCTATCTCCCAGATCGAACCAGCTCGGGAACTCACGACGGAAGACATCGCTTGTAGGATCTCGATGATCGGACCCTCGGCCTGGGAGAAGACACCCGATACTTCGACAGGAGGTGAGGTATCGACCTTCTCTTTAGCTTTAGGCTTAGTCTTGGGTTTACTTTTCGACACAGCCGTCTTGGTGAATCTGCCGGTGGTAGGATCCTTCTTCTGGGTCTTGCGGGGATCTAACCCCAAAATATCCGATCCCACAACGAACGGGGCTTGCTGTGAGGTTGGATCGTCCGTTGATCTTCCTCCAGTTGCAGACCCAACATCTCCTCCGGCTCGACCGGGGTCGGCGGAACCGGGATCTTTTGCACCGGTGCTTGATTTGGTAGATCCTGCGGAGACGAGCTCGAGCCCAACAGGCTCTTTATCGTCTCGGTCAGGTCCTCTTGCATCGCCTTTGCCCATACTGGGACCTCCTCGGGGTCGGTGGATCTCTTCTTGATCTTCGAAGCCTTTTTCGGGAGCTCGCTTCCGAGCTCTTCCATCTCGTCTGGATCCACGGGCTCAACTGCGGGTTTCTTGGCATCTGGCGGCATGTAGCACCCTCCTGTATCCGGGGATATGATGTGATTGTATCACGGATTGCCGGATCAGGAGGTCCGGCAGGGCACACGTCCGCCCCCACTCGGGGGACGGAGGGCGCGTTGACCTTTATGACTTGCCGTCTCTATCGGCTCGTATAGGGCTACACCCATGATGATCACTCCCGGCCTACCTCATACCTGTTGGCAGGCCTGCGCGTCCAGTACAGCGCGTCTCGCACGTCTCGCGATCATCCCGCTCGCCTCATCGGCGACGCTTGCGGTAATCTTATTCGTTGATTACTGGATGGAGAGGCCTCGCAGCGCCGGGGTAGCTGGACCGGCGGGGGCCACTCGTTTTCTTGGCGGCGTTATCCCGGCAGCCATCTGACGGCGCTCAACGGGTGCTAGCCGAGGGGATGCTTGACAGGATGCCTGACAATGGGTAAGATATTACCGCGCTGTCATGAGCGTGCAGATGGGCCGCCCGGCATCCAACTTAGAGGGCGGCCTTTCCTGTTTTGATGCTCCGGTCCGATTTTTGTGGGGATCCGGATGAATCGAGAAGACAAGATCACCTCCCCAAATGATAGGCCTTGTATGTTTGTGGTGTTGAACATGGGACTAGGTTAGCATATGAGCGCCGTCGATACCATACTTGTGATTATTTTTGTAAAATGCTTGACGGACATACTACACCAATTTATTATTACACCGGACATGATATCCAAGCAAGAGGAGGCACGATCATGACGAATGACGAGGCGATCCGCCACATCGAAGAGCACGAAGGAGAGAGAAAAATGAAATATTCGCTGATTGAGACCGATGCGAAAGAGTGGCTCGGACGGACGCTCTTCCGCATCCAGGCCGAGAAAGCCTTCGGGTCTGTCAGG
>Ga0209316_100578_pt1 | contig 10794 bp, 9 predicted proteins | sample 3C3metaG_FD_184150 | JGI IMG/M metagenome (GOLD analysis project Ga0209316, IMG submission 184150) | Freshwater bacterial and archeal communities from Indian Creek, Illinois, USA - 3C3 metaG (SPAdes) (version 3) | ecosystem: Environmental > Aquatic > Freshwater > Unclassified | place: USA: Indian... | reverse complement strand
TTTGAAGTCTTGGGCGGTGACGGCGAAAGCGGCCGTGGCCAGCAGCAAGGCGGTAAAGAAGGTGCGCAACAGGTGGCTAGAGAAGGATTTCATCAGAACGTGGTACCAATCTGGAATTGAATGCTTTGTGGTTTGTCGTTGGCGAACTCGCGCAACGGCTGGGCATACGCGATTCTAAGCGGCCCGACCGGCGAGAGCCAGCTGATGCCAATTCCGGCCGAAGCGCGAAAATCGCTGAAGCGCGAGCGCCCACCGAAATCGTCCGAGACGTTGCCGATGTCGATGAAGCCAAACATGCGCAGCGTGCGGTCGTTGCCGGCGCCGGGGAAGGGGGCAATGAGCTCGGTGTTGAGCACCGCCATGCGCGAGCCGCCGATGTACGACAAGGTGCCCGGCTGCCCCTCGATCTCGCTGGTGCCACCCAAGGTGCCCTGCTGGAAGCCGCGCACCGAACCCAGACCGCCGCCAAAAAAGTTCTTGAACACCGGAAACGGCCGATCGCCCAAGCCGCGACCCCAGCCGGCTTCGGCGTTGAAGGCCAACGTCCACTGCGGATTGAGCGGAATAAACTGCTGGAACTGGCCGCTGGCGCGCACGTAACGGGTGTCGCCGGCGATGCCGAGCTCGCCATTGAAGCGCATCAGACGGCCCGAGGTCGGCACCAAGGCGCTGTCGCGGCTGTCGCGCGCCCAACCCACGGTGAGCGGCACCGAAATGGCCGAATCGCCAAAAGCGTTAATGAACTGGCGAAACGCCACTGGCAGGCCGGCGCCGGGCTCGATTCGGGTCTGCTCCACCCCTAAGCCAAAGAACACGGTGTCGGTCTCGGTGAAGGGGACACCAAAACGCACGCTGGTGCCGGCCGTGACCAGCCGATAGTCGCCCTCTTGCTCCGACAGCGGGCGGCTGGTGCGGTAGTACAGATCGAAGGCGCGCGAGACGCCGTCGGGCGTGAAGTACGGGTTGACGGTGCTGAGCAGCAGCTGGCGGTTGAAGTCGCTGGTGTTCAGGTTGAAGCTGAGCGAATGCCCGGTGCCAAACACGTTTTCTTGGCGGATGCCGGCGGTGAGCGAGAGCCGCTCGGCCTGCGAGAAGCCGGCGCCGATCGACAGGCTGCCGGTGGCCCGCTCCTCGACCGCCACCACCAGATCGACCTGATCGGGCGCCCCCGGCACCTCGCGCGTATCGACCGTGACCTGGGTGAAGAAACCCAGTCGATCGACGCGGTCGCGCGACAGGCGGATGCGGTCGCCGTCATACCAAGCCGATTCGAGCTGGCGGAACTCGCGCCGGATGACCTCGTCGCGGGTGCGTTCATTGCCTTCGATCTCGATGCGGCGCACGAAGGCGCGGCGCGAGGGCTCGGCGCGCAGCACGAACGCCACTTGGGCGTTTAGCCGGTCGATTTCGGGCACCGCCTCGACGCGCGCAAAGGCAAAGCCGAAGCGCCCGAAATGCTCGCCAAAGGCGCGCACGGTCTCGGCTACATCTTCGGCGTTGTAGGCTTGGCCGGGGCGGATGCGGATGAGGGACTTGAACTCCTCTTCGCGGCCGAGGTATTCGCCCTCCAGCCGCACCCCAGAGACCACGAAGCGCTGGCCCTCGGTGATGTTGATGGTGATCGCCATTTCGCCCTTGTCGGGCGAGATCGCGACTTGGGTCGAGTCGATCGTGAACTCGAGGAAGCCGCGCGTGAGGTAGTGCGAGCGCAGGGTTTCGAGGTCGGCGTTGAGGCGCTCGCGCGAGTAGCGGTCGGAGCGCGTGTACCAGCTCAACCAGTTGCCGGTGTCAAGCGTGAACAGGCGCAGCAGGGCGGCGTCGCTGAAGGCCTGGTTGCCCACGATGCGCAACTCGGTGATGCGCGTGATGCCGCCTTCGACCACGTGAAAATTGAGGTTGATGCGGTTGCGCTCCAGTGGCGTGACGGTGGCGGTGACGGTGGCGGCGTACATGCTGCGCGTCAGGTACTGGCGTTTGAGCTCCTGCTCGGCGCGGTCGGCCAAGGCGCGGTCGAAGGGTCGGCCTTCGACCAGCCCCACATCGCGCAGGGCGCGGCGCAACACGTCGTTGTCGAACTCGCGCACGCCGCTGAAGCTGATCTCGGCCACGGTCGGGCGCTCTTCGACGATCACCACCAACACATCGCCCTCGACTTGCAGGCGCACGTCGGAAAACAGCCCGAGCCCGAACAGGGCGCGGATGGCGGCGCTGCCCTGGTCTTCGGTGAAGGCGTCGCCCACCCTAAAGGGCAGCGAGCCAAATACCGTGCCGGGCTCGACGCGCTGCAGGCCCTCGACCCGGATGTCGCGCAGCGTGAAGGGGGTGGTGGCCCAAGCCGGCAGTGCCAGCGACAGGGAAACCAGTGCGCCCAAGGCGAGGCGGCGCAAGCGCGGTTGCTTGTAGTTCATGAAAAATGCGTTCTCAGCCCAGCAAGCGGGCAATATCATTGAAAATGGCCAGCGACATCAGGCCCAGCAACAGCACGATGCCGATGCGCTGCAAACCCTCCATCCAAGCGTCGGACACTGGGCGCCCGGTCACGGCCTCCCACAGATAATACATCAGGTGGCCGCCGTCGAGCACCGGCAGCGGCAGCAGATTGAGCACCCCGAGGCTGACGCTGATCAGCGCCAGAAACAACAGGTAGCTGGTGAGCCCCAGCGCCGCCGACTGGCCGGCGTAGTCGGCGATGGTGATCGGGCCGCTCAGATTTTGCAACGAGGCCTGACCGCTGAGCATCTTGCCGATCATTTGCAGCGTCAGGTGCGAAACCTCCCAGGTGCGCACCGCCCCCTGCCACAGCCCCTCCAGCGGCCCTGCGGAGCGCTCGGCCATGTCTGGCGTTGCCCCCACGAAGCCCCCGATGCGCCCCACCCAGACGCGCTCGATCTGCTCGGGGCGCGGGGTCACCTCGAGCTCCAGCACGCGGCCGGCGCGCTCGATGTGCCAGCGCTGGGTACGCGGCTGGCCGTCGGCGGCCGACAAACGGATGAGCTGGCGCAGTTGCGCGGCGTCGCGCACCGGCTGGCCATCGACGCGCAGCACCCGGTCGCCGGGCTGCAGGCCAGCGGCGACGGCGGCGCCTTCGGCCGTGAGCTGGCCCAGCAGCGGCGCCGACCACGGCGCCTCGATGCCAATCTGGCGCATGAGCGTGGCGTCGGCGTGGCGCACATCGACCTGCGACAGCTCGAGCCGCACCTCGCGCCCCGGCTCGCCGGGGCCGCTGGCCAGCCACAGCTTCAGGTCTTGCTGCGCCAAGGCAGCGCGCGTGAGCTGCCAGCGCAGATCGCCAAAGGATTCGACCGGCTGGGGCGCGTCTCCCACCCGCGCCAGCGCCACCACCCACTCGCCACCGCGCACCCCGGCGCGCTCGGCCAGCGAGGCCGGCGCGGGCGTGGAGAGCACCGGCTGCGGCTGCGGCACGCCCATCCACGCCACCAGCGCGTACAGCAGCACCGCCAGCAGCAGGTTGGCCGCGGGCCCGGCCGCCACGATCGCCGTGCGCACGCGCAGGCTCTGGGTGTTGAAAGCCAGATGGCGCTCGGCGGCGGGCACGGCCGCTTCGCGCTCGTCGAGCATGCGCACGTAGCCCCCCAGCGGCAGCGCGCCCAGCACGTATTCGGTGCCGCTGCGCTTTGAGCGCCAGCTCCACAGCGGCTTGCCAAAACCGACCGAAAAGCGCAGCACCTTGACTCCGCACGCCACGGCGACGCGGTAGTGCCCGTATTCGTGCACCGCCACCAGCAGCCCGATGGCCAGCAAAAAGGCCAGAATGGTCAGCATGGGGCGGGGGCAGAGTGCATGGGCGGGGGAGTGGGCGGCGCTGGCTTAGTTTTGCCAGCGCTGCAACTGCGCCCGCGCCAGATCACGCGCGTGCGCGTCGAGCGCCAGCAGGTCGTCGATTCCATCGGCGTTGGAGGGCGACCAAGCCTGCAGCGTTCCCGCGTTCACGGCGTGGATGCGGTCAAAGCGCAGGCGGCGCTCCAAAAACGCCTGCACCGCCACTTCGTTGGCGGCGTTGAGCACACCGGTGCTGCCGCGCGGGCCGGCCAAAGCCTCCCAAGCCAAAAACAAAGCCGGAAAGCGCTCGCGCGTGGGCGGCTCGAAGGTCAGCGCGCCCAGGCGGGCAAAGTCCAGCGCCGCGGCCCCCGATTCGATGCGCTCGGGCCAGCTCAGGCCGTAGGCGATCGGCACCCGCATATCGGGTGTGCCCAGCTGCGCCAGCACCGAGCGGTCGCGCATCTGCACCATCGAGTGGATCACGCTCTGCGGGTGGATCACCACCTCGATGCAATCGGGTGACACGCCAAACAGGTGGTGGGCCTCGATCACTTCGAGCGCCTTGTTCATCATGGTGGCGGAATCGACCGAGATTTTGCGCCCCATGACCCAATTGGGGTGCGCGCACGCTTGCTCGGGCGTGACGCTGTCCAAGCTGGCCGGGTCGCGCTGGCGAAACGGCCCGCCCGAGGCTGTGAGCACGATTTTCTCCACCCGCTGCGCCCACTGGGCGGGCGACTCGGGCAGGCACTGAAACAGCGCCGAGTGTTCGCTGTCGATGGGCAGCAAGGTGGCGCCACCGGCACGCACCGTTTGCATAAACCATTCGCCGCCCAGCACCAGCGCCTCTTTGTTGGCCAGCAGCAGCTTTTTGCCGCTGCGCGCCGCCGCCGCACACGGCGCCAAGCCGGCCGCGCCGACGATCGCCGCCATGACGGTATCAACCTCGGGCGCGCACGCCACCTCGCACAGCGCCTGTGGCCCGCTGAGCACCTCGATCTGCGTCAGCCCGCGCGCCTGCAGCGCCCAGCGCAGAGCAGGCGCGTGTTCGGGCGCAATCACGACAAAGTGCGGCACAAACTGCTGGCACTGCTGCACCAATTCTTGCACCCGCTCTTGGGCCGTGAGCGCAAAAATGCGGTAGCGCTGCGGATGGCGCGCCACCACATCCAGCGTTTGGGTTCCGATCGATCCGGTCGATCCAAGCACGGTCAGCGTCTGCATGGTGGGGGGGCGAAGGCGCAAAAAAAGGGAATGGGGCGCGCCTAAGCGGTCACGATCCAGAGCGCCAGCGGCAACACCGGCAACAGCGCATCGAAGCGGTCCATCAGCCCACCGTGGCCGGGCAGGATGCGGCTCGAGTCTTTGCGGCCGGCGCAGCGTTTGACCATGGACTCAAACAAATCGCCCATCACGCTCAGGGCCAGCAGCAGCAGCAACAAGGCCAAGGCCGGCAAGGGCCCGAGCTGCCACAAGTGGGTGTACAAGCTGGGCCCCCAGTGCGCAGGCCACCACTGCACCCACAGCACACCCAGCACCAGCAGCGCCAGTGCAGCGCTCCACACCCCTTCCCAGGTTTTGCCGGGGCTGAGGGTGGGAGCGAGCTTGCGCCGCCCAAAGCGTTTGCCACCAAAGTAGGCGCTGATGTCGGCCAACCAGACCAACAAAAAAATACTCAGCAACATGCCCAGGCCGATGGTCTTGGCGTGCAGCAGGGCCCACCACGCCTGCCCCAGCAACAGCAAACCCAGCGCCACCCGCGGCCCGTTGGCCAACCCTCGCCAGCCCTGCACACCCCGGTGCAGCAGCAGGGGCAAAAGCACCAAACAAGCCGCAGTAGCCAGCGGCCAGAACCAGCTGCCGTCGTAGTCCACCCCCACCAAGACCCAAAGCCCCATCAGGGCCGCGCCCAACCCAAGCGCTGCCGCCACGGCCACAACAGGTGAGCAAGCGCACAAGCGCGCCCATTCCCAAGCGGCCACGCAGACCAGCGCCAGGGTCAGCAAGCCAAAGGGCCAATCGGCGGAGTGCCATAGCGAAGCCAGCAACAGCCCCAGAAGCCCCAACGCTGTAAGCACCCGCTGCCACAACATGGGCGGCAATCAGGCGACAGCCCGCAAGGGCTGCACCGGTTCCGCAGGGGCGTCGCTGAGCTGCTCCGAGACCCGCCCGAAACGCCGCTCGCGCTGCGCGTAAGCGGCCAGCGCAGCATCAAACTCGGCGCGGTCAAAGGCTGGCCAGAGCGCCTCGGAGAAATAGAGCTCGCTGTAGGCCGCCTGCCAGAGCAGGAAGTTGCTCAGGCGCTGCTCACCGCCGGTGCGGATGATGAGGTCGGGTGGCGGCACGTGCGCCAGCGCCAGCGCCCCCGACAGCGACGCTTCGGTGATGGGCTCGCCGCGTGCGGCCAGCTGCTGCGCCGCCTGCACCACGTCCCAGCGGCCGCCGTAGTTGAAGCAGACGTTGAGCACCAGGCCTTGGTTGGCGGCCGTGCTCTGCTCGGCCTGCGCCAGCTGCTGCTGCAGCTCGCCGCTCAAGGCCAGGCGATCGCCGGGAAAATGCAGCCGCACCCCAGCGCGGTCGAGTTCGCCCACTTCGCGCTCCAGCGCCCGGGCCAACAGACCCATCAGGCCGTTCACCTCGTCGGCGGGGCGGCTCCAGTTTTCGGACGAAAAAGCAAACACCGTGAGCGCCTGCACGCCGTCATGGCGGCACCAGCGCACCAGCTCGCGCAGTTTTTCCAGGCCCTGCCGGTGGCCGGCCAAGCGCGGCAGATAGCGTTGTTTGGCCCAGCGGCCGTTGCCGTCCATGACAACGGCCAAGTGGCGCGGTACGCCCGCGCGGCGCTCGATAGGGGGCATGGGAGCGCGCAGCCTCAAAAAGCCATCAGCTCTTGTTCTTTGGCGGCCACGATCTTGTCCACCTCGGCGATCATTCGGTCGGTGAGTTTTTGCACCTCGTCTTGGGCGCGGCGGTCGTCGTCTTCGGAGGCCAGCTTGTCTTTGACCAGTTTCTTGAGCTGCTCGTTGGCGTCGCGGCGCAGGTTGCGAATCGCCACCTTGGCGTGCTCGGCCTCGCCTTTCACCACCTTGGTGAGCTCCTTGCGCCGCTCCTCGGTCATGGCGGGGATCGGAACCCGGATCAGGTCGCCCTGCGAGGCCGGGTTGAGCCCGAGGTCGGATTCGCGGATGGCTTTCTCGATCTTCGCCCCCATGCCCTTTTCCCACGGCGCCACGCCGATGGTGCGCGAGTCGAGCAGGCTCAGGTTGGCCACCTGCGACAGCGGCAGCATGGCGCCGTAGTAATCCACGTGCACGGTGTCGAGCAGCGCCGGGTTGGCGCGCCCGGTGCGCACCTTGCCCAAGCTGCCCTTGAGCGCCTCGATCGAGGCGTGCATTTTGAGGTCGGCGTTTTTCTTGATGTCGGAAATCTGCATGGTCGTGACTCGCTAGGCTGGGGTGCAGCGCCGCTGGGGGCTAACCGCGTAGCATACACCGACTCAGGGGCTTGGAACGGGCTTGGAACGGGATTCGACAGGCGCTCAGACGTGCACCAGCGTGCCTTCGTCCTCGCCTTGCACCACCCGGCGCAGCGCGCCCGGCTTGAAAATGCTGAACACGCGCACCGGCAGGTTTTGGTCGCGGCACAAGGCAAAAGCGGTGGCGTCCATGACCTGCAACTGGCGCGCCATGGCTTCGTCGAAACTGATGGACTGGTAGCGAACCGCGTGCGGGTCTTTTTTGGGGTCGGCGCTGTACACACCATCGACCTTGGTCGCTTTGAGCACGATTTCGGCCCCGATCTCGGCCCCGCGCAGGGCAGCGGCGGTGTCGGTGGTGAAAAACGGGTTGCCGGTGCCGGCGGCGAACACCACCACCTTGCCCTCCTCCAAGTACTGCAAGGCCTTGGGCCGCACGTAGGGTTCGACCACCTGATCGATGTTGATGGCCGACATCACGCGCGCCTTGAGCCCGCAGCGGCCCAAGGCATCGCCCAACGCCAGCGCGTTCATGACAGTGGCCAGCATGCCCATGTAGTCGGCGGTGGCGCGCTCCATGCCCACCGCGCCGCCCGCCACGCCGCGAAAGATGTTGCCACCACCGATCACCACCGCCACCTGCACCCCGAGCCGCACCACCTCGGCGATTTCCTCGACGATGCGCCCGATGGTGGCGGGGTTGATGCCAAAGGAGTCGTCGCCCATCAGGGCTTCGCCGGAGAGCTTGAGCAGGATGCGCTGGTGGGCGGGCATATGACAGTCTGAATGATGAAGTCGAGCGATTTTAGGGCTTGCGGCGCAACAACGGCCAACCCTTTGCAGAGCTGGCCGTTGAAATTTGTTTGGCCACCGAGGTCACCGTGGCCACATAAGCAGCCAAGGTGCCAGTGCAAGCAGCAGAATCAGGCCCCTGCTTGGGCGGCCGCCACTTGGGCTGCCACTTCGGCGGCAAAGTCGTCTTGCTTTTTCTCGATGCCTTCGCCGACCACGTACAGGGTGAAGCCCTTGACCGTGGTGCCGGCGGCCTTGAGCATCTGCTCCACCGTCTGCTTGTCGTTTTTCACGAAAGGCTGGTTGAAGAGCGAGACCTCTTTGAGGAACTTCTGCACCCCGCCTTCGATGCGCTTGGCCACGATTTCGGCCGCTTGCACCGGCTTGCCAGCGGCTTCGGCGACCTTGCGGTCTTCTTCGGCCTTGCCTGCGGCCACGGCGCGCTCTTTCTCGATCAGCTCGGCCGGCACCTCGGCGGCGGTGAGCGCCACCGGCTTCATGGCGGCGATGTGCATGGCAGCGTCTTTGGCGGCGGTGGCGTCGCCCTCGAACTCCACCACCACCCCGATGCGCACGCCGTGCAGGTAGGCCGCCAACTGGCCGCCGCCGGCGTAGCGCTTGAAGCGGCGCAGCGCGATGTTCTCACCGATCTTGCCGATCAGGCCCTTGCGCACGTCTTCCACCGTGGGGCCAAAGCCCTCGAGGCTCAGGGGCAGCGCGCCCACCGCAGCCACGTCGGCCGGGTTGTGCTGCGCGATCAGGTTGGCGACCTGGTTGCAAAAGCTCAGGAACAGCTCGTTTTTGGAGACGAAATCGGTCTCGCAGTTGACTTCGAGCAAGGCGCCGGTGTGGCCCCCGAGGCTGGCGACCACCACGCCTTCGGCGGTGACGCGGCTGGCGGCCTTGCCGGCCTTGTTGCCGAGCTTGACGCGCAGCAGCTCTTCGGCCTTGTCCATATTGCCCTCGGCTTCGGTGAGGGCTTTTTTGCACTCCATCATCGGCGCGTCGGTCTTGGCGCGCAGTTGGGCGACCATGCTTGCGGTGATTGCAGCCATTGTGTGTACTCCGTTGCGGGCTTAAAAGGCCCGAGCTTGCTCTGTCAGTGTGAAAAAATGCTTACAAAAAAGGGGCGCAACCGCCCCTTTGGTGGCTGGTGCCGCCTGTGAATCAGGCTTCGCCTTGCACTTCGACGAACTCGTCTTTGGTGTTCGACTGCACCGCCTGCACCACTTCGGTGACGGCGTTGGCACGGCCTTCGATGATGGCGTCGGCGATGCCGCGCGCATACAGGGCCACGGCCTTGGCCGAGTCGTCGTTGCCTGGGATGACGTAGTCAATGCCGATGGGCGAGTGGTTGGTGTCCACCACGGCGATCAGCGGGATGCCCAGCTTTTGCGCCTCGGCCACGGCGATCTTGTGGTAGCCCACGTCGATGACAAAAATCGCTTCGGGCAGCGTGTTCATGTCTTGGATGCCGCCGATGTCGTTTTGCAGTTTCTCGATCTGGCGATTGAAGGTGAGCTGCTCTTTTTTCGACAGGTGGTCGAGCCCGGCCTCTTTTTGCGCCAGCATTTCTTTGAGGCGCTTGATCGAGGTTTTGACGGTTTTGAAGTTGGTCAGCATGCCGCCGAGCCAGCGTTGCTCGACGAAGGGCACGCCGGCGCGCTGTGCCTCTAGGGCCACGATGTCGCGCGCTTGGCGCTTGGTGCCCACCATCAGCACGTTGCCACCGCGGGCGCTGACTTGGCGCACAAACTTGGCCGCCTCCTCGAACAGGGGCAGGGTTTTGTCGAGGTTGACGATGTGGATTTTGTTGCGATGGCCGAAGATGTAGGGGGCCATCTTGGGGTTCCAGAAGCGGGTTTGGTGGCCAAAGTGGACACCGGCTTCCAGCATTTCGCGCATGGAAATGGTCATGATTGCGTTTCCTTCAGGTTGGGTCTTAAACTGGGCCCGCATCGCGGCCACTGCGCACCAGCCTTAGGCCTGTGCAAAAATGGACGCAACACCCGATTGGGCCTGTTTGCGATTGGGTTTCGATTGGATTGTTGATTTTGCTGCCACGCCAGCCCCGCGCACCGCAGCGCACCGAGCCTTAGCAACCACAAAACTTCGGCATTCTAGCACGACCGACCCGCGATCGCCCGCCCATGCACCTCCAGCCACCCCCTCAACGCCTGCCCCACCGCCTGCCACTTCCCGATTTGCCCGCTGCGCTGCCGCTGTACGGCAGCCACGCCAGCCGTGCCATCGAACAGCTGGCCAAGCAAGAACTGGCCCGGCAGCAACTGCCTGCTCACACCCTGATGCAGCGCGCTGGCGCAGCCGTGTTTCGCCTGAGCGCGGCGCTGGCGCCGCACGCGCGCCGGGTCTGGGTGGTTTGCGGCGGCGGCAACAACGGCGGCGACGGCCTGCTGGCCGCGCTGGCTTGGCAGCAACGTTTGCAAGCGCTGGGGGGCGAGGTTTGCGTGACGAGTCTGGGCGATGCCAGCCGCCTGCCCGACGACGCCCGCCGCGCGCTGGCGCTGGCACAACAGGCCGGTCTGCGCTGGGCCGAGCAGCCGCCTGATGCCCCCGATCTGGCCATCGACGCCCTGTTTGGCATCGGGCTGGATCAGGCCGTGCGCGGCGCTGCGGCCAACGCCTGCATCGAGCGCCTGCAACACCTGCCCTGCCCGCAGCTGTGCGTCGATCTGCCCAGCGGGTTGTGCGCCGACAGCGGCAACTGGCACGCCCAAGCCGCGCCC
>Ga0209316_100576_pt1 | contig 10855 bp, 15 predicted proteins | sample 3C3metaG_FD_184150 | JGI IMG/M metagenome (GOLD analysis project Ga0209316, IMG submission 184150) | Freshwater bacterial and archeal communities from Indian Creek, Illinois, USA - 3C3 metaG (SPAdes) (version 3) | ecosystem: Environmental > Aquatic > Freshwater > Unclassified | place: USA: Indian... | reverse complement strand
AAACGTGCGTGGGATAGTCAAGAGCACGTTAGTGTGTGGTCTAAAAGTGACCGCACAAAACATTAAGCGCCTTATCAAGTATCTACAGGGCGGTTACCAGCTAAAGGATGCCCGATTCCCACTACAAGGGATGCCCATGCCCATTTTAGGTTAAAAGGGATAAAATCCCGCCAAACGGCGAGGTTCTCTGGTCATTTTACGCTAGAAATCGCTTCGTGAACGCCCCATACTCTACGTTCTTCTCTGCTAATGGGTAGAACAGGAAATCAACAGGGTCTAATTGAACGCTGAGAGTTAGAATTTGCAGTGGAATCATCCTTTGGTGTACAGACTGTGAAGGTAAGGACCTGACCTCCACAGGGAGCTTAAAGCGCATGGCGATTGACACAAGGCAACCAACCCAGTAGGCGACTCTTCCTTTAAACCACGCTTTCCATCGATAGACAGTGGCTTCATCTATGGCTATCTCTCTGGAATCTGCGGAGTCTGAAACTACCTTTTCGATACATGCAGCTTCATAGCGTTTATATGGAACGAGCATATCTGGTAGTTCGTGGTGTATTTTCCCGCAAGTACATCGCATGCGTCGAATACGTAAGGTGACCTGCTCGCCCATAGAGTCTTTGTATTTCCTTGCCTTACTGCCGATAACTTTTAGCTTGTCCCCGCAACACGGGGAGACGACCACTTCTGTACACCTAACAAAAAACGCCGGGGGACTTCTCAACGAGCGCATAGTTTGATGCGATTAACATGTGTTATTGGGGGACGTCTCTGGTGAATCTGCGAAATTCACCGCTTAAGAGACGTCTTTTCCTTTCCTAAAGTTACGGTCATTATATCCGTCAACCTCTGGACAGGCAAGTACGTCAACTATTGGCCATTTTGCGGGAGCTGAAACAATGAAACAATACCCGTTGGCGGGCGGTGCCTTGGGTTATACGCGTTATGAGAATGGTTTCGGCTACTTCTGCGCTTAACTCCTTGGTAGGTGTTGTCATTTCCATCCACATATACAACACAAGTTTCGATGGGGCCAATGTTGAGTATCGCGATATCCATGTTTTCACCGGAGCTTTTTGTATATCAGAAAACACAGGTAGAGGATGAAGCCGAGGCCGAGGGTATTAATGACAATCTGAACTACAAACAGCACTCTTCAGCACATCCTCCCTTTTATGTTTTGCGGGGTCATACTCCGACCATATGATTACCTCATGTTGATAGGGTACACGGCGTATATTAAGCTTAAGTTGAGGGGCATACTATACCATTTGATCCCACCCTCAATGAGCAAGTAGAAATCAAGCAGACCTCCACCATACACGTCTATGTGGGTTCCATAGTTGGTCGCATAAGCATATGTCTGAGTCCAACCGAAACCCAATGTAACCCCTGAGAGAGAAGTAAATTGCTGCGAGTCGATGATTCCTCTGAAGCTGAGATGACTATATATTTGGATATGAGCATGAAGGTTTACATACATCCAACCAAAAATGTTGGGGATTTGGATGGCGGTATGAGCAGTGACCCAGTGTGTGCCTCCCGATTGGATTGACGCATCTGCATGCGCCACGCTTGTAGCTGGAGAGTGAACAATGGCAATACTTTTCAGCGCATCGAATATTGCTTTAAGCTCTTCGTCATTATGGACAACAATAGGCACTACCCCTTCGGGGACTGAGTCGACGCTCTGTAAGCGGTAGAAATCCATGAGTTCTTAGGAGATTGCATTGTCGTTGTTTTGCACGAACCCATCCTTAGTGGCAAAAGCTGAGGATGAGGCAGACAAAATAACTATTAGGCACATAATAATCATGAATTTTCTCACCATAACAGCTCCTTCCTAAATAAGCATTGGTTGTTTGTGTGTTTAGCGTTCAATGCCCTCAGATGTACGCTTTGGGGACTCACTGATACGCCTGTCCGCAACGGGCAAGCGGCAAGTCCCGTTTGAATGCCTAAGTGTAAGGGGCACGATATGTCCTCCACACACAGAACTACCGGATCGTTATTGAAGTGTCAGCAATTTCTGAACATCTACCATTTCATTGCCACTTGGTGTTCGGTAAGAGTTCTCAGAGCAAGTGTTGCTGCGGACAATTCGGCTCCGGTGAGTCCCATTGCATTGCAAGAGGCGGCGTCTGTATAGCATCATCGACACGTGCTAGTCCTCACAGTTTTTATAGGTTGCGATATTACTTGGAGCGTTATGACGAGAACTGTGAGCAATCTTTTCAAGTGGTCAACACCTCTCTTCCATGTTTTGTTGACTGGCTACGAAGAGCATAGCATGTGGTAGTTTGTGTCGCAAGGACATTATAATGGCACGTGCTAGTATACATAACTCAAAAATGAGGAGGAACAGCAGCTTGTGTGGGAGTGACTGCGCCTCGTGCGACTAGGAAGGGTGGCATTATCTTAGGCACGCTTTAGAGATTCGACCGCCATGAAAAGAGCAAAGTCCAGATGCCCTAACTTATGCAAGTGAAACGCTGAGGTAGGTGTTGGTCCCTGTAAACATACACTGGAGCTTTTCCGTCAGACAATATCAAGGGGCCTTTTATCAGTTAAGGGTATGGCATGAAAAACCCCTGCTTTCGCGCAGGGGCATGAAGACTACACTTAAGACTATTCTACCGCTTGAACCGCAAGACCGTGAGGAATGGCTCGCCCATGTGCATCGACGTGCACAAACTTGGCCTGGCCCTCTACTAAATGCTCTGACTCACCGTTACGCAGCACTTGGCCTTGTACGGTTATGCTGGTGCGACCTACTTGCACAACGCAAGTCTCGATGGTGACAATGTCCCCCTTGTTGGCAGGGCGCTTAAACTCAAGCGACTGCAAGCTTACGCAGACAATAGACTCGGGGCGACGGGTTACGCTGGCCACCGCAATAAAGCAAGCCTCTACAAACCACTCGGCCATGCGTCCGGCAAACAGGGTGCCGTGGTGGTTGAGATCCTCTGATTTGACCAAATGCGCTATGCAACCGGATTTCACTGTTGTTCACACCTCCTGTATACATAATACAATGTGCAGACAGAGGGTGCAAGGAAATGTAGCCCGACACAACTGTAAAAAAAGGAATTGTGACCACACACAGCGAAGAACTATGCGCTTGTGAATTTCGCACAGACTCAAATTTAATAGCGCTACTGGGTGCTCCTAGGGGACTAGGGGTTAAAAGGGAATCAGGTTTGAGGCCTGAGCGGTCCCGCCACTGTAACGGGTAGTGTTTGGCAAAGCCACTGTTCGCCTTGCGAATGGGAAGGAGCCAGGCGCGTATACTCCCGAAGCCAGGAAACCTGCCCAAAAGCAATGATACCGTCCTTCGGTCGAGAGGACAGGGTAAAAAGCCATGGGATTATCCTAGCTTTGTATCCAGACCTCAACCAATCGGTTGGGGTTATTATTTTGACTAAATATTGAGGAGGTTCTTAATGAAAATTAAACAGTGGGCGTATATTGGTGCGCTCATTGCCCTAAGCATCTTGGGCGCCTTCATTAAAATCCCTAGTGCAGTCGGGTCCCTTGCTTTTGATGCAGTGCCTGGTTTTTATGCCGCTTTGGCTACTAGCCCCTTTACCGGCGCTGTGGTGGCAGGTGTCGGCCATGTGGCCACCGCGCTTGTCAGCGGCATGCCCCTTGGTCTTGCACTGCACTTGCTGGTGGCACTTGGTATGATGTTGGCCGCCTACGCCACAGGTGTGGTGGCCAAGCTGAACAAATTCGCAGGCTGCGCCGCTGGCGTTATCATTAATGGCGTAGTCCTCCCAGTGATTTTTATGGTCATCCCTGGTTTCGGCTGGCCCTTTGTTATAGCCGTCGGTCCTTCTATATTTGTGGCGGCAACCCTCAATATGGTCGTGGCCCTAGGACTACATAATGTGTCTGCCCTGAAGAAAATGCGCCATGGCCGGTAGAGACTACCTAGCTTTGCCCCTTGGTAGCGATACTTTAGTCATTACCTGCGACTCTAGTGCCGCCATTGGGTCGCAAGTGCTAGATGTTGTAGTGGCGAAACCGGCTGTCGTGGGTAGCTTCCTTGCCCGAGTGGCCCTCATGGAGCTGATCTCGACGGGGGCCGTTCTAACTGCGCTTTCTTGCACATTCTGCGTAGGCCCCGCCCTGGCCACAGAAATCCTGGCGGGAGTATACGCTGAGGCCAAGTTACTGCACCATGCCCCGGGGGACATCACCGTGGTAACTACTGAGAAAAACATGCCTACCCGGCAGACGGGGGTGGGGATCACCTGTGTGGGGCTAGTTCGGGGGAGCAGGCTGCGTGTGGGTCAGGCTCAGATTGGCGACCTAGTGGTAGCGCTTGGCGTACCTAAGGTGGGTCCTGAGGTAGCCCTTGAAGACCCGGACAATGCCACCTTGCCAAAACTCATAGAGCTTCTCCACACCCAAGGGGTGAGGGACATTGCCCCTGCAGGCTCTAAGGGCATACTCTATGAGGCGCAGGTAATCGCGGACTCTGCGAATTTGCGCCTCGCCCTAGAAGCGATTTGTACGGCTACCCTGCACAAATCGGCTGGCCCGGCTACGGCCCTAGTTTTTGCCTGTACACCGGCAGCCTATGTTCTTGTGGCGCTCCGACTACAGCCTCTCATGCTGATTGGTACGCTGCACGCAGCCCTATAGTTAAGGAGGTACAAATGGGAAGTATAGTGCTCATAACGGGTGGTGTGCGTAGTGGCAAAAGCGCTTTGGCAGAGAAGCTGGCTACAAGGAATAGCTATGTCTTATATGTTGCTACCGCTGAAGCAGAAGACGCGGAAATGGCAGAGAGAATCAGCCTACACCAAGCGCGCCGACCCGTCAGCTGGGGCACGGTGGTTGCTCCGCGTGACCTCATCACAGTCGCGCGCATGAACCCAGATGCCTGCCTATTGATTGATTGCCTCGGTCTTTGGGTGACAAATTGCTTGCTGGCAGCAGAGGCCAAAAATTTGGCCGCCCCCGAAGGGTTTATTCAGGAGATGCGGGAACGCACAGAAGCCCTGCTTGACGTTCTGGCAGCACGTCAGGGCGAGGCGATCCTGGTTACAAATGAAGTGGGGCTAGGCCTAGTTCCACCATATAAAATGGGACGGGTCTTTCGAGACTGTCTAGGGTATGTAAATGCCGCCGTGGCAGAGAGAGCCCGCGACGTTATTCTTTGCGCTGTGGGGATACCCATTACACTTAAGAAAGAGGGGGTGTTGCGCCTTGGGTAAAGCCTTGATGCTACAGGTGACGGGCTCGCACGTGGGCAAGAGCCTCCTAACCGCAGCTCTGTGCCGCATTATAAAGGAAGAGGGTTATAGAGTGGCCCCGTTCAAGTCGCAAAACATGGCCCTAAACTCTTATGTAACTCCAGACGGCTTAGAAATAGGGCGCGCTCAAGCCTTGCAAGCCGAGGCCTGCGGCCTTGAAGCTGCCGTAGAGATGAACCCGATACTGCTTAAGCCAACAGGAGAAATGGTGGCTCAAGTAGTCGTAATGGGAAAGCCTCTCGCGAACATGACCGCCAGACAATATCGTGAGGACTACCTGGATACAGCTCTCCCTGTAGTCAAGCAAGCCCTTGCTACACTAATGGATCGTTATGACTTGGTGGTGATGGAAGGCGCGGGCAGCCCAGCAGAGATAAATTTGCGAGAGCGGGATATTGTCAATATGAGGGCAGCCAAAATTGCGAACGCGCCGGTACTGCTTATTGGGGATATTGACCGCGGTGGGGTTTTTGCCTCGCTCTACGGTACTCTCGCGCTACTTTACCCCGAGGAAAGGGACATGGTCAAAGGTCTTATTGTTAACAAGTTCCGGGGCGATCTCTCGCTCTTTGACGACGGTGTGCGCATGCTAGAAGACATAACGCAAAAACCCGTGCTCGGAGTAGTGCCCTTCCTAGCTAGTCTCGCTCTCGACGAAGAGGATTCGGTGGTGCTGGACTACTACCGGAGTGGCTGCGAGCCAGCGAGCGAGATATGTATTGCCGTGCCGAAGCTGCCGCGCCTTGCGAACTTCACCGATTTCGCACCCCTAGGACATGAGCACGGAGTGCGTCTCACCTACGTGACCAAGCCGGAAGAGGTGCTCGCCGCCGATGCGGTAATTTTGCCTGGCACTAAGAACACCGTGCAGGACCTAAAGTTCCTAGAAGAGACGGGTTTGTCCGATGCCATATTCACGGCAGCCGCAAGGGGGACTACGGTCGTTGGTATATGTGGCGGCTACCAGATGCTTGGGCAATCTATCCATGACCCCCATGGGGTGGAGACCGGGCATAGAGAATTTCGTGCACTGGGGCTTCTGCCCGTCAATACGGTGTTTAAGTTGACGAAGCACACCGTGCGTTGTTCCGCCTTTTGTCGCCTGCCTTTCTACCAGGGCGAGGTGACGGGCTATGAGGTGCACATGGGCGAGTCATCGACAAGTGGTCCCCCTGCTTTCACAATTGGCCACTCCAAGGACGGCTGTGCGCAAGGTGAGGTCTGGGGCACATACATCCACGGCATTTTTGATAACGATGAGTTTCGCTGGGGTTTTATTAACCACCTAAGGGGCCGAAAATCCTTGCCTGCTCTCTCGAGCCCACTGCGTTATCGCCAATTTAGAGAGAGCGAACTTGAGCGACTCGCAAATCACGTGCGAAAGCACCTGTCTATACCCAAAATCCTTAAAATTGCGGGCCTGAAATGATGGTTGGGCCAGCTTTTATTGTCGACCTCGCCGTGGGCGACCCTGCGCTGCTCGTTCCAGCAGCAAGCGAAGCATTACACAGGAGAAATAGTGGGGAGGGATACCCACGCTTTGTCACGCCCCGAAATCGTACGCGCCGGCGTGGAATCTGTAGCAGAAAACCTTGTGGACGGTGTCACAGCTCCACTATTCTATGCCTTGATAGGCGGTGCACCTTTGGCAATATTGTACAAAGCCATTAATACCATGGACTCCATGCTCGGGCACAAGGACGAACGCTACTATCTCTTTGGCTTCGCGGCCGCGAAGTTAGACGATATCGCAACCTACATCCCTGCTCGCCTTACCATACCTGCATTCATCTTGGCAGCGGCCCTCACCGGGCATAGTGGCCTCGGTGCCTGGCGGGCAATTGTCAGGGATGCCCGTAAGCATAAGAGCCCTAACTCTGGTATTCCCGAGGCGGCAATGGCTGGGGGCCTTGGTGTAGAGCTTGGTGGCATAAACTACTACGAGGGCGAGGCTTACGAGGCCCTTCGCCTAGGAGAACCCACGCGGAGCCTCGATGAACTAGACATACCCCGCAGCTGCCGCCTTATGCTCCTTACCAGTGTTATATTTTGGCTAGCTGGCTTGCTCTTGCAGACTCTTTCTAAGTAGGACGGTGTGAGATGAAAACACTAGTGCTCGCTCTCTCCTTTCTCACTACGATACCCTTGTTCCCGGTCGGCTACGTGTCTGACGAAGAAATGGGGCAGAGTAGCGCCTTCTTCCCCTTGGTGGGGTTTGTTGTCGGTGGGATTAATGCCACTATGTATTTTTTAGGCCTCTATTTTTGGTCTCCCGCGGTGGCCGCGTGGCTTTGGCTTATCGCTAATGCGCTCATTACAGGCGGCCTCCACCTTGACGGGTGGATGGATACCTTCGATGCGTTAGGTAGCCGTAAGAGTCAGAGCGAGATGCTAGCCATCATGAAAGATAGCCGCATCGGGGCGATGGGGGGCATGGCGGTAGTTCTACTGCTTGGTTTTAAGTGGTCGCTTTTGGTGGCGGCAGGGGCAACCCCCGCCCTAGTCTTACTGGCGCCAGTGGTGGGTAGAAGCGCGGTGCTTATCGCTACTCAGGTCTTCACCTACATACGTGCAGGCGGCCTTGGCCATACCTTCACACAACCACTACCCCCGGCCCGCTGGCTTTTTGTGCTGGTAAGTATCCTACTCCCCCTTAGCGTGCTGGGGTCTATGCAGGGCCTCTTGGCTGCTCTTCTTGCCGTTTCTCTCGCCATGCTCTGGGCGCGGTCACTCTGCCATAAGTTTGGGGGGCTCACTGGCGACACATACGGTGCAATCAATGAAGCGACTGAAGTCCTGTTCTTATTCTTCGCTCTCGCAAGGTTCGCCCCATGAAACAACAACTCTATCACGGCGGCTCTACTCTCTCAGCGCATACCACCAGTGTCCACAAGGGGAGCTTGTTATTGGCAACGGCGCTGCCGAGAGGGGACTTGCTCTTTTTTTGCAACCCTAACAACCCTACTGGCCGGCTATATTCTCGTGAATATATGGGAGAGTTATCCTGCGCCTACGAAAGCGTTGGCGCTACCTTGGTGATAGATGAATCATTCTATTTTATCGCTATGCACTCTAAGCAAACGTCTACGGAGCTATGCGGGGCGCTTCTGCAGCGCGGGATTATGGTGCGCAACTGCAACACTTACCCATTATTAGGTGAAAGATACATACGAATAGCCGTGCGCAAGCGCACAGAAAACCAACGCTTAGTAGTAGCGTTGGCTGAGGTAGGCTATGCGACTGCTGGTAGTTAGACATGGCGAAACTAAGGCCAACAGTGAAGCGAGATATAACGGTCATGCTGATAGCCCACTGACCCCCATGGGACAGCGACAGGCGGAGGAACTATCAGTGCGAGTAGCAACTTTAGGGCCAGAAATTATTTATCGAAGCGACCTGGCGAGAGTCTCGGCTACCGTAAAGCCCCTAGTAACGCGCACGGGTCTTCCGGTACGAGTAGATCTCCGTCTCAGGGAGCTAGATTTCGGTCGCATTGAAGGGCTCACCTACACCGAAGCGATGGAACTCTTTAAAGTAGAGATACAAGACTGGTATGGCGACATCGAGCACCGGACGCCACCAGGGGGGGAAGCCCTAGCGAAGATGAGGGAGCGAGTGTATGCGTTTCTCGCAGACCTCGTAGAGCAACCTTTTAAGACTGTCGCCCTCTTTACCCACGGTGGTGTGTGCAATCTGTTGCTAGCAAAAGCAACCAAAACAGCCTTTGGTTCTGTTTGGCTACGTCCTGGCGAGTTTCGAGAATTACATCTGACCGGTAAAAGAGACCACTGGCACTTAGATAGCTAAAAAAGCCCAGACGCGCTTTCGGTTCAGCAAGTTTCGCGTATGCGTCCGACAAAATGGCCTGTCCACTTGTCGGAGAGTACGAAATTTCGACAGGCTAATAAAATGCTATGGTAACTAATCCAAAAAACGAAACAAAAAAGCAACAAAAAAGCAACAGAAAAGTCATTGACACTTTGGATTGGGGGGGGGGATAATATTGGCAGTTTGGTAGCTGTTGGCATGTTAGGAACGCGACATGAAAGCGGTACGAGCATGTCAGTGGTAGTACTGCTGGATGGAGAGATGTGTGGCCATGTTGTTTGACATTGTGACCTTCCCTGAGTTCCGCCACTTAAATAGCGAACGCAATCACGTCATCTTTGACGTCAACTCGACGAGGCTTTTATTGGTAGATCATCATCTTTTGTCGGTTCTGATGACTGTCAAGGGCATAGATGACAGAGGCTTGACAGAACTGCGTAGTATGCATGGGAACAGTGTAGAGACCGAGACAGCAATCAAGACTATGCTCGAGCTAGTGCACGTGCATCATGTGTTATGCCCAAATACAATTCAACAAAACATGTCTCAGGTTGGTGAGTGGGACTGTAACAGAAACATTGACCACGTACTGCTCAATGTTTCTACTGCATGTCAACTGCGCTGCAAGTACTGTTTTGCCGAAGGAGGGCACTATGGTCGCCCCGACAGCGAGGCAATGATGTCTTGGGATGTTGCCCGGGCTGCCATTGACATGTTGGATCGCCGAGACGCTGAAGGTCACAGTATAGCCGTAGGATTCTTTGGCGGGGAGCCGCTAATGAATTGGGAAATGATTGAGAAAAGCATCCGCTATGCCAATGGCATTGCTAACGAATACGTGAAAACTAAAGTTATTTTTAATATGACAACGAACGGCGTCGGTCTGACGCGAGAACGAGCTAAGTTCCTCAAGGAGCATGATTGCAGTATCATGTTTAGCATTGATGGCTGCGAGGCAACGCACAATGATCTGCGGCCAGCCAAGGAATCTGAGCAAAATTCGTGGCAATCTACGGTGCAGGGGTATAATAATTGGCTATCTGTTGGCGGACGCGCCCTTACTGCCCGCGCAACGATTACAGCCAAAGATACGAGTGTCTCACCCATGATTGACCTGTTTAGAAGACTCGGCTTTAATTCGGTCAACACCCAGTTAGTGCAAACAGAAGATCCAGAGCTAAAATTATCGACGGCACAATTGCATCAATACGAGGCCCATCAGTTGTCATTGCTAACAGACGACATTTCGAAGTCCACAGATTTGCAGAGAGTATTCAGCAGCCTATGCGCAGGTCGGCCGAGACCTAGTTTCTGCGGTGTAGGAAGAAGTGGATATGCCGTACAGCCAAACGGAGATATCTTTTTGTGCCACAGATTCGCATCTGATGACAGTTTTAAGATAGGGCATGTGTATAGTGGCGTAGATCCAAACAAGTTGGCCAAGCATCAGGGTTGGCGCGTCAATAATTCGCTCGTCTGCTCGCGTTGCTGGGCTAGGCATATTTGTGGTGGTGGCTGTTACGCGGAGAACTACTTTGCTACTCAGGCCCCGCTATCACCGCGCCCAGAGAGGTTGTAAGCGGTCAAGTGTTTTGGTCAAAAAACGGCCATTAAATTTGGTCACTTAGCTGGAAATATTGTATTGCGGTGCGCTAAGCGGTAGCTGTCTCCGAACATGTTGAATAGCTCGCTTTTGTGGCAGAGTCTATCGAGGATGGCAGTTGTTATGACAGGGTCACCGAAGTACTTTGGCCAATCTT
>Ga0209316_100573_pt1 | contig 10893 bp, 8 predicted proteins | sample 3C3metaG_FD_184150 | JGI IMG/M metagenome (GOLD analysis project Ga0209316, IMG submission 184150) | Freshwater bacterial and archeal communities from Indian Creek, Illinois, USA - 3C3 metaG (SPAdes) (version 3) | ecosystem: Environmental > Aquatic > Freshwater > Unclassified | place: USA: Indian... | reverse complement strand
CGTCCATGGCAAAACCCAGCGGCTCGATCAGGTGCAGGGCGCAGCCGGTGTTGGCGCTCAGGCGGATGGCGTTGCCGGTGTTGGACGGGATTTCGGGGTGAACCAGGACGAGGTTGAACATGGGGTGGATAAGTTGCTGCTGGCTAGGGTTGCAGCAGGCCTGTGGCACCGGTTGCAGCTAAGTATTCGGGTAGTTCGATTTTCCAATGGGGCAGCAGCACCAAATCACACACCACGCTCGGCTGCCCCGCAAGCTCCAGCTCCAACTCGCCCACCCGTTCGCCCTGGTCCACGCCAAAGGCCGAGGTCATGAGTTGCAACACGGCCTTTTTGTACTCGGTGTCGTCGTTGCCCGCTAGGTGCTGGCCCTTCACTTCCAAGACCACCACGCGGCTGGCGTGGGCTTCGTGCTGAACCGAAAAAATGAAATCGGGGTAAACCTTCTCGCGCCGCCAGCCTTGCATTGCATAGTGGCTGCGGGCCACGTTGCGGTGCCACCATTGCAGGGCCTGATTCGCATCGAGGTACACCGCAACCTCGCGCTCGTCCGGACTCGAAAAATCGCCCTTGTAGATGGGAGAGAACAGACTCTTGGCCAGCGGACCCCCGCTGGCCCCAGGCAACTGATCGGCACCCACGGGCTCATAGGTCTCGGCTTGGAGCGGCATGCGCCAGTTCTTGCCGTCCGTCCGCAGCCGGAACTGAATGCGCCCGGCGCGCACCTCGGCACGAAACAGGGCTTCGGCCATGGCGTCGCGCTGGGTTTCCAGCCACTGGCGCAGCGCTTCAATCACCAGACCGGCAATCTCGCCCAGTTTGGCATCAGTGAAACCACGCAGGCGCAAACCATCCAGCACTTGGCCAATCATGGCGCGGCCCCACCAGGGGTTGGGCACGATGTCGCAAACCATGCGCACGGCGTAGGGGATGTCTAGACGCAGCACTTCTTGGCTGTCCTCACCGGCCTCATCGACAATGCGCTCGCTCCCCTGATCGACCAAGCGAATCCGGCGCATTTGCCGGTCCGCGCCTGCGGCGTTCAAAGGAATGCGCTGCACGAACGGCGTGACATCCAAGTCAGACCAGTCCAGCGCGTACAGGATGTCCTCTTCATAGTCCAGGGGGCGGACTGTGCCGTCGAGCACGCGCAACACCAAGGGCAGGAAGATCTCCCGCTGGGCAAACACAGGGCGCCGCTGTATGGGGCGCGGCTCGCGCCCGCCGCTGCCGTCAGGGGTCTTGATCTCCTTCACCAGATCGGCCATGCCCTCCTCTTCCAGGCCCTTTTTGATGGCGTCCAGCACCTCGGCGGTGTTGGCGTGGTGGGTGATGACGTAGCACTCATCCAAGGCGGGCACGCCCGTCTTTTCTGCATGGGGTTGCCGCAGAATGCGCCCCACCAGCTGCGTCATGGCCGCTAGGTTGGCACTGGCGGCCAGTGCGCACAGCACGTAGGCAAAGGGGCAGTCCCAGCCCTCTTGCAAGGCCTGCTTGGTGATGATCACGCGCACCCGGTTGAGCGGGCTCATCAGGTCGGTGTTCTCGGGGTCGGCCAGATCGTTGGTGTCGGCCGTCTTGATGGCGATTTCCGCCTCGTCCATCGCGCCCACCGTGGTCAGCCACTGCTTCACGTCCAGCGCGTGCACGCGGGTGCCGTCGCGTTGGTCCTGCCCGGTGCGCTCTACCTGCACCAGCAGGATGGGGCGGATGTAGCGCCCACTGTCGGCTTGAAACCGCCGTGCCGTGGTATCCAGTAGGTTCAGGCGCTCCAATCCGGCGGCCAAGGTGTTGCGCCAGTCGGTTCCGGCGCGCGGGTCGAGGTTCATGGGCATCTTGATCATGCCCTCGCGGTCCAGATCGATGCCGCTGACTTCCACCAGCACGTTGGCGTGCCGTGCCGGGTTGGGGTTGCGCCCGTTGGTCGCGGCCACGTCTTTGGGCGTGGCGGTCAGTTCCAGCACAAAGCACGGGTTGAAGCCGTACAGGGTTTTGTAGGCCAGAGGGGACACGGCCTTGTGGCCCTCGTCCATGATGACCACCGGGCGGATGAGCCGCAAGGCGTTGCCCAACGAATCCTTGACTTGGGGCCACGAGTAGGCCGCGCCTGCCAGGTCGTAGATATCTAGGTTGGGCGTGCGCCTTAAGGCTTCGGCGTGTGCCTCTTGGTCGCCCTCGGGAGGGAAGAAACCCACCACGTCGCCACGGTCGCGGAACATGCGCAGCGAATTTTTATTTTCGCGGCTACCCGACTGCAACATCAACAGCATCACGCACAGGTGCTGCGCCACATCGCGGGCGTCTAAATGGTCGTCTTTTTCCAGAATGCGCACGGCATTACCCGAAAGCACGTCCAGCATTTGCCGCAACGGGTGCTGCCGGTTGACGAGTTGGCGCTTGGTCTGGGTGTAGATGGCCTCGTTGGGCACGATCCACAGCACAAAGCCTCGGCTCTGCCCCAGGTAGGTGCCAAAAATCTTGGACAGCGCGGCCACGCCCAAAAAGGTCTTGCCGCCCCCGGTGGGTACTTTGAACACCACATTGGGCACAGGCCGGCCGACACCGTCCAATCGCTCAGAAAACGGGATGCCTTGCCGGGATGGAGGCAAGCACTTGGCTGCGGCCATGGCTGCCCATGCCTCCTTGGGGAAATCGGGCACAGGCCGTATCAGGTCGGGGTCGTCTTCGCCCACATTGGCAGCAGCGATCTTGTCGGCCCGCTGCTTCTGAGCCGACAGCGCGGTCAAATACGCATCGAGTGCAGCGAGCACGCGGCCCTGGTAGTCCAGATCGCGCAAGGCCATGTCAGCCCCTCTCGGCGCGGTAGAGCGCCCACGGCAGCGGGGCAAACTCCACGGCTAGGCCGGCCGCGACCAGCAACCTTTGCGACACAAACTTGGCCGGGGCAAACACCAGTTGCTTTTTGCCGGGCTTGGCGGCCACAAAATCCTGCGCCTTGGCCATGGTCAGAGCGGCCTCGCGCGACTGCAAAAACTGCAGCTCCGGCTTGTAAATCAGCCAGACGTGGTACTGGGCGGACTCGCCAAGGTAGCCAATACCCGCGGCCTGATCCAGCGCTAAGGCAGCGGGTTGCATGGCCTCGTTGGTGGCCATGTGGTACAGCAAGGCCCCCAACTGGTCGAACGATGGCAGGTGTTCGCCGGTCAGCATCCGGTCCATGTCCACCGCTGCACCCAGGGTGCAGTAGGTGAACTCGCCGCCCAGGCCCTCCATGCGCTCGGTGATCTGCTTGACGCCCTCGACCAGCAGCACGCCGTCCTTGACCTTCTTATCCAGCCTATCGTATTGCGAGCCTTCTAGGTTTTCGATCGCCGCGATGTCGTGCAGCAGTCGGTCGGCGTTCCTCAAGTCGGTGAAGGTCAGGGACCTTTGCATCAACTCGACTCGGTGGTTCCCCTGGTAGGCGTAGCCCTGGCTGACGCGACGTATGCGCTCGGCAGTTAATGAGTCGGCATAGGCTTCACACTCAACCAAAATGAACTTACGATGACCTCCGTCTTTTTTATTAGCCGATAGAACAGCATGTCCCGTTGTGCCTGATCCAGCGAAAGAATCTAATACCAATGCATTTTTTTTGGGGACAAGAGATAGTATCTTCTCTATCAATGGCAACGGTTTAGGATTATCAAATACTGATGATCCGAAAATTCGCTTAACCTCATCACCGCCATCGTCCGATGAGCCTACCTCTGTGTAATTCCAGACATCCACAGGAACCATCGAGTTTGCTTCATCTAAAAAAAGTTTTAGTCGTGGATAAGTTGCGTTCCCATCAACTCCCCACCACAACAATCCTTCGGCAACATGTCGCTGATGTTCGTCAAAACCATACTTCCAAGCATGTGTTGGATGATAAACATCTAGTCCGGTATGAGGATTTTTTATCCCGTAGCAGAGATTCTGACGCTGTTCACGCGTCGCTGGATTTACATAAGATGAAGTCATCCACGCCCCACGGGGATCGCCATCTGGATTACTGTATCCTGCGTCTGCGGCTTCACTTCTAGGTTCTTTTATGACATTCAACAAAGATGATTTTCGATATACCAAGAGATTATCTTTAAGCGAGTAAAACATTTTTGCATTATTGCTTCGGGTGTAGCGCTTAATCCAGGCGACGTTTGCAATAAAGTTTTGCTCCCCAAAAATACTATCCAGCATCGAGCGCGCGCGGTGCACCTCGTTGTCGTCCAGCGTGATCCAGATGCTGCCGGCCTCGCCCAGCAACTCATGCAGCAGCCGCAGACGCGGCCACATCATGGCGCACCACTTGTCGTGGCGCAGCCCGTCCTCGATGCCGATGGGGTTGGAGCGCAGCCACTCCTGCATCATGGGGCTGTTGACATTGTCGTTGTAGCACCAGCCTTCGTTGCCGGTGTTGTAGGGCGGGTCGATGAACACGCAATCCACCTTGCCGGCATACATGGGCAGCAGCGCCTTCAAAGCGTGCAGGTTGTCGCCGTGAATCACGAGGTTGCCGTCTAGGCGCGGCGTGCCGATGGATTTGGCTGCGTCGGGCACCAAAGGCCGGTGCGGCACCGCCAGATGGTGGTTGAAGACAAACTCCTTGCCCTTGAAGTTGAGTTCGGACATGCGGCTCCCTGAAAAATATGCCAACAATAGTACAAGCCGAAGGGGTAGCGCTTGCCGGCAAGCTCATTTTATGTGAGCAAGGCGTGGGCGCACCGGCTTATTCCAACGCGCGGGGCTGGAGCGCTGGGGGCGGTTGGCCGATTTTTGGCCGCGCAGCGGACGGCATGAGGCCGACTGCCCCCAGCGCCCCAGCCCTTACCCCCACGGCGGTTCACCATGACCGGAGCATGATTTTCAGGCACATGGCACGGCTCGGCCTTGTACGCAACGCACCCTGATTCCATGCGTCCCTGATTCCATGCGTTTTTGGCTTAACCGAGTGCCATGACGGTCAGCCCCCGCCTATGCTTGCGCACTTAATCAAGGCGGTTGAGCTCGGCTTCGGCCTGGGTTTCGTCGCCCCCTTGCAGCGGCGCCGGGGTGCGGGCAAACACCAAGGCGCTGACCCGGGCGGCGCCGGCGTCGAGCAGGTGCCGGGCGGCGGCTTGCAGCGTGGCCCCGGTGGTGAGCACGTCATCGACCAGCACCCAGTGCCCGCCCTTGAGCGCGCTGCGCTGGCGCGGGTTGACGGCAAAGGCCTGCTGCGCATGGGCCAAGCGCGCGGCGCGGCCCAGTTCGTGCTGCACCTGCCGGGTCTCGCGGTGCAGCAAGGCCGTGGGCAGCGCGGGCAGGCCGCTTGCGCGCTGCAGCTCGCGCACCAACTCCCACGCTTGGTTGTAGCCGCGTTCGGCTTGCCGGGCCGGGCTGAGCGGGATGGGCAGCAGGCCGTCGGCTTGCGTGAGCAGATCGTGTGCCAGCGGGTTTTGCAGCATCAGCTGCGCCAGCGCATGGGCCCAGGCGGGTTGGGCGCGAAACTTGAACTGCGCCACCACATCGACCCACGGCCACTCGTAGCTCACGCGCGCCACGCACTGCGCCAGCGGGCCCGGGCCGGCTTCGGTGCAGCGACTGCACAGCGCCAGCCCCGGTGCCAGCGCCAAGGCGCATTGCGGGCAGCGCGGCAGCAAGCGCGCGTACTGGCCGCAGCAGTCGGGGCAGACGGCTTCGCGGCCCCACGTGCGGCAGACGGCGCACAGGGTGGGTAGGGGCAGCCGGTGCAACAAGCGCAGCATGGTCGGCTGGCCCCAAGCCCGAAGCCACTAGACTTTAGTTGCGGCTCTGGTCCACCAGCTTGTTTTTGGCGATCCAGGGCATCATGGCGCGCAGTTGCCCGCCCACGACCTCGATCGGGTGTGCCGCCGTGTTGCGCCGCCGCGCCGTCATGCTCGGGTAGTTCAGGCTGCCTTCTTGGATGAACATCTTGGCGTAGTCGCCGTTTTGGATGCGCTTCAAGGCATTGCGCATGGCCGCGCGCGACTGCTCGTTGATGACTTCGGGGCCGGTGACATATTCACCGAACTCGGCGTTGTTGCTGATCGAGTAGTTCATGTTGGCGATGCCGCCTTCGTACATCAGATCGACAATCAGCTTGAGCTCGTGCAGGCACTCGAAGTAGGCCATCTCGGGGGCGTAGCCGGCTTCGGTCAGGGTTTCGAAGCCCATTTTCACCAGCTCGACCGCGCCGCCGCAGAGCACGGCTTGCTCGCCAAAGAGGTCGGTCTCGGTCTCTTCTTTGAAGCTGGTTTCGATGATGCCGGCCTTGCCGCCGCCGTTGGCCATGGCGTAGGAGAGCGCCAGATCGCGCGCTTTGCCGGATGGGTCTTGGTGCACCGCCACCAGGTGCGGCACGCCGCCGCCTTGGGTGTAGGTGTTGCGCACGGTGTGGCCGGGGGCTTTGGGGGCGACCATCCAGACGTCGAGGTCGGCGCGCGGGTTCACTTGGTTATAGTGGACGTTGAAGCCGTGGGCAAAAGCCAGCGAAGCGCCTTTTTTGATGTGGGGCTCGATCTGGTTTTTATAGACGGCGCCGATCTGCTCATCGGGCAGCAGCACCATCACCACGTCGGCGGCGGCCACGGCCGCGTTCACTTCTTGCACTTGCAAGCCGGCCTTGCCGACCTTGTCCCACGAGGCACCGCCCTTGCGCAGGCCCACCACCACTTTAACGCCGCTGTCGTTGAGGTTTTGCGCGTGCGCGTGGCCTTGGCTGCCGTAGCCGATGATGGCCACGGTCTTGCCCTTGATCAGGCTGAGGTCACAGTCTTTGTCGTAGAAAACTTTCATGCTCGAGGCTCCAAATGAAAAGGGGGTTGATGATACGGGGTGATACAGGGTTGGAGCGGGCTGTTCAGACCCGCAAAATGCGTTCGCCGCGGCCGATGCCGCTGGGGCCGGTGCGCACGGTCTCGAGGATCGCGCTGCGCTCGAGCGCCTGCAAGAAGGCGTCGTTCTTGCCTTGGTCGCCGGTGAGTTCGATGGTGTAGCTTTTGTCGGTGACGTCGATGATGCGGCCGCGGAAGATGTCGGCCATGCGCTTCATCTCCTCGCGCTCCTTGCCCACCGCGCGCACCTTGACCAGCATCAGCTCGCGCTCGGTGTAGGCGCCTTCGGTCAGGTCCACCACCTTGACCACTTCGATCAGGCGGTTGAGGTGCTTGGTGATCTGCTCGATCACTTCGTCGGAACCGGCGGTCTGGATCGTCATGCGCGACAGCGACGCGTCTTCGGTCGGGGCCACGGTGAGCGACTCGATGTTGTAGCCGCGCGCCGAAAACAGCCCCACCACCCGCGACAGCGCGCCGGCTTCGTTTTCCAGCAAAACGGAAATGATGTGTTTCATGCTCTGCACTCCAGTTCCGGGCTTCAAAGGTCTTCGCTGCCGAGCAGCATTTCGGTGATGCCCTTGCCGGCCTTGACCATCGGGAACACGTTTTCAGTCGGGTCGGTGCGAAAGTCCATGAACACCGTGCGGTCCTTGAGCGCGCGCGCCTCGCGCAGCGCCGGCTCCACGTCTTGCGGGCGCTCGATCAGCATGCCGACGTGGCCAAAGGCCTCGGCCAGCTTGACGAAGTTGGGCAGCGCGTCCATGTAGCTGTGGCTGTAGCGGCCCGAGTATTCGATCTCTTGCCACTGGCGCACCATGCCGAGGTAGCGGTTGTTGAGCGACAAAATTTTGATCGGCGTTTCGTACTGCAAGCAGGTGGACAGCTCTTGGATGCACATCTGCACCGAGCCTTCACCGGTGACGCAAAACACCTCGCTCTCGGGCCGCGCCAGCTTGATGCCCATGGCATAGGGGATGCCCACGCCCATGGTGCCCAGGCCGCCGGAGTTGATCCAGCGCCGCGGGCGGTCAAACTTGTAGTACTGCGCCGCCCACATCTGGTGCTGCCCGACGTCGGAGGTGACGTAGGCGTCGGCGTCGCGGGTCAGGTTCCACAGGGTTTCGATCACGCGCTGCGGCTTGATCACGTCCGGGTTGCTGTCGTCGTACTTGAGGCAGTCGCGGCTGCGCCAGCCCTCGATGGTCTGCCACCAGTCGGCCAGCGCGCGGCCGTCGGGGCGCAGCGGGCTTTCTTGCAGCATGGCGATGAGCTCGGTCAGCACCTCGCGCACGTCGCCCACGATCGGCACATCGACCTTGACGCGCTTGGAGATGCTCGAGGGGTCGATGTCGATGTGGATGATCTTGCGCTCGTTTTGCGCAAAGTGCTTGGGGTTGCCGATCACCCGGTCGTCAAAGCGCGCGCCCACCGCCAGCAGCACGTCGCAGTTTTGCATGGTGTTGTTGGCCTCGAGCGTGCCGTGCATGCCGAGCATGCCCAAAAAGCGCCGGTCGGTGGCCGGAAACGCCCCCAGCCCCATCAGGGTGTTGGTGACCGGGAAGCCCAGCAGATCGCACAGGGTGCGCAGCTCGGGCACGGCGTTGCTCAGCAGCACGCCGCCACCGGTGTAGATGTAGGGCCGCTTGGCCGTCAGCAGCAGCTGCAGCGCCTTGCGGATCTGGCCGCCGTGGCCCTTGCGCACCGGGTTGTAGGAGCGCATCGTGACCGATTCTGGGTAGCCGTTCCAAGCGGTTTTCTTGAACGACACGTCTTTGGGGATATCGACCACCACCGGGCCCGGGCGGCCGCTGCGGGCGATGTGGAAGGCTTTTTTGAGCGTGAGCGCCAGATCGCGCACGTCTTTGACCAAAAAATTGTGCTTGACGATCGGGCGCGTGATGCCCACGGTGTCGCACTCTTGGAAGGCGTCGAGCCCGATCGCCGCCGTGGGCACCTGACCGGTGATGATCACCATCGGGATGCTGTCCATGTAGGCGGTGGCGATGCCGGTGATGGCGTTGGTCACGCCCGGCCCCGAGGTGACCAGCGCCACGCCCACATCCCCAGTGGCGCGGGCGTAGCCATCGGCGGCGTGCACCGCGGCCTGCTCGTGGCGCACCAGCACGTGCTGGATGGTGTCTTGTTTGTAGAGCGCGTCGTAGATGTAGAGCACGGCGCCGCCGGGGTAGCCCCAGAGGTAGCGCACGTTTTCGGCCTGCAGGGCGCGCACGAGGATTTCGCCCCCCATGAGCTCTTCGGGCGTGCTGGGGTGGCCCGCGCTGGATGCGGGGGCGGATGCGGATGTTTTGATTTCCATGATGATGATGAACCTTTCGGGTATTTCTCTGACGAAAAACCTTGGGTGCCTCTGAGCCAGCCCTTGTGGAGCCGCTGCGAGACTTGAGGCCAAAGCCATGGCGGCTTGACGCCGCGCAACCTTGACCCGTTTGCCGGATTGAATTGGGTTAAGCGTTCATTATGGCACGATCTTTGGGCTTTGTTGCCCTGCAACACCGGCACTGCGCGCTGGGTGCGACAATGCGCGCCAAAACGCTGCCCACGCTGACCACGCCACCCTGCCACCTGCCTGCCTTGCCCATGAGCAAAAACCGCCCTGCCGCCTCTGCCGCGCCCGCACAGCCTGCCACCCCCCTTGCTGCGCCCGCTGCTACCCCTTCGCTGCGCCGGCGCATGGCCTGCTGGCTCTACGAAGGCACGCTGATGTTTGGTGTGATCTTCATCGCCGCGCTGGCCTTTGGCGTGCTCACCGACAGCCGTGAGCCGATGCAAAACCGCCACGAGTTGCAAGGCTTTTTGTTCGTGGTGGCGGGCCTGTACTTCGCCTGGTTCTGGCACAAGGGGCAGACGCTGGCCATGAAAACCTGGCACATCCGCGTCGTTGACCACGCTGGGCGGCCACTGCGGCTGGCGCACGCGCTGTGGCGCTACGTGCTGAGCTGGATTTGGTTTGCGCCCCCGATGCTGCTGGGCTCCTTGTTGCAGCTGCATGCGTCATGGATTTTGTGGATGATGTTGGCGTGGGTGCCGCTGTACGCGCTGCTGGCGCGGCTGCACCCGCAGCGCCAGTTCTGGCACGACGCCTGGGCGGGCACGCAACTGCTGCACGCCCCGCCCCCCGCCGACACGCCCTAAGCCCCTGCCCGACCGCCATGCCCGACCCCACCCTGCCGCACCTCGACCCCGTCACGCAACAAAAACACCGCGGCATCCTGCGGCTCTGGAAGGCGATGGGCTACTCGCTCATGGGCTTGCGCGCCGCCTGGGACGAATCGGCCTTTCGCCAAGAATCGTTGGCGGCGCTGGTCATGGTGCCGGCGGCCTTCTGGGTTGGTCAAAACTGGCTCGAAGTCGGGCTGCTGGTGGGCACCGTGCTGCTGGTGATGATCGTCGAGCTGCTCAACACCGGCATCGAGACCGCCATCGACCGCATCGGGCCGCAGTGGCACCACCTGTCCAAGCGCGCCAAAGACATGGGCAGCGCCGCCGTGCTGCTCAGCCTGCTGCTGTGCGGCGGCGTGTGGCTGGGCGCCCTGCACGCGCGCTTCATTGCCGGCTAAAAAGCCACCGCCCAAGCGGGCACCACCGTGGCCACCAGCCGTGCCAGAATATCGGCCATGAACAGCCCACACTCCTCCCCGGCCACCCCCGCCGCGCTGCTGGCGCCCATGTTTAGCCTCTGCGTGTTTTGCGGCTCGCGCAGCGGCACCGACCCGCTGCACGCCCAAGCCGCGCAAGCCGTGGGGCAGTGGATCGGGCGCCACCGCGGCCAGCTGGTGTACGGCGGCGGCAGCAACGGCCTCATGGGCCTGCTGGCCGACGCCGCGCTCGAGTCCGGCGCCGAGGTGGTGGGCGTGATCCCGCAAAGTCTCGAAATCAAAGAACACGCCAAGCGCGACTGCACCGAACTGCACGTCGTGCCCTCGATGCACCGGCGCAAGCAGCTCATGGCCGAACGCGCCGACGCCTTTTTGATCCTGCCCGGCGGCATCGGCACGCTCGAAGAATGGTTCGAGATCTGGAGCTGGCGCCAACTCGGCTACCACGACAAGCCCATCGG
>Ga0209316_100571_pt1 | contig 10951 bp, 12 predicted proteins | sample 3C3metaG_FD_184150 | JGI IMG/M metagenome (GOLD analysis project Ga0209316, IMG submission 184150) | Freshwater bacterial and archeal communities from Indian Creek, Illinois, USA - 3C3 metaG (SPAdes) (version 3) | ecosystem: Environmental > Aquatic > Freshwater > Unclassified | place: USA: Indian... | reverse complement strand
TAAAACAGGGTAAAAGATTCATGGAACCGGGAACAAACGGTGAAATATGAGCAAATAGCTGTCTAAAAACTGTCTCCCAACCCCGGATATTTCCTTAAAATGGCATATGCGTTGGATTATCCGGGGCTGGATGACTACTTGTATTTTGTTTCTGCAGTGGAATCAACTATTCATGGCTGCAGCAGGGTTTGTTGTTAACGAAAACAACCTACATGGCTGGTTGAAACGCTGCCGGGATAAGCCAAACATGTCTTTCCCCGGCAGCGGAAAGCTGAGAGACCTTAAGTTGTATTGCTATCTGTTGAAGCAGCCAATCGAATCTCGTAGATATCCATCATGTTGAGCACTCACATTATGGTATGGTTAATCCTGGACCCAAGATTGTTTCGCATCGTTTCGAATCAGTTTAAACCGATAATTTCTCGGCCAATTTGCAAATATCTGCAGCGCCGACAATGTGCCGGAAACCCCGTCTACTAACAAAATCTCCTGTGCGTTACCTGGCAAAGTAGCCCTGACTGAGCCAAGTAACGGTGTGTCAAAAATCGCAGCAGGGTGTGCTTCAAGGAAATGCCCCATAATTTCTTTTATGCGCTGTTTATCGTTGCCGGCAAGTAGTTCCGCGATTAATGCTGAAAATTCATTAAACCTGCTGACATAGATAGGCACGTATAAATTCGATTTTGATAGACTATATAGCCGCTTAAGTTCGTCGTCTGTTTCGTACAGAATAATCACGCGAGCGGCTTGGGGCTTCAAGCCTGTTAAAAGTCGATAGGCTAGGTAAAAAGTACTCGTCAAGTTTTTTGACGCACGGCCGCAGACATGTAGCACTACAATATCACCGATACGACCACAAACTGGAAGAAATCTAGATATTAAAAGTGCCTCGCGAACATAAAAAGGGTATTCCCATTCATCAAGGTTGATAGTGCCCTCTTTTACCAAAGCAAGCCTGACTTTCCCTAGATTAATTAGCATATCTACGTTTACCCTTAGCGGATCTATGCGCACAGCTTGCGAATTTTGTGGGATAAGCCTGCGAGAAACAAGCTCATCAACTCCCTGCTGTTTTATAAAATAGTATCTCTGCCGCGAATGGCTCTTCATTGCTATATACCCTGCTTCTATTAATCTTGGCAACCGTTTGTACATGAAAGAAGCGCCATCAAAGTGAATAGCCCGTATTTCTTCAGATGTAAGCAGCCTTGCCTTATACATATGCAAAAAAAGATTGATATCCCGCGTTTGAAGCTCTACTTTTTTGTTGTTTCTCATTTTAGTACCTCCAAAATATTTAATTAACTCTTTTTGCCTTACTTTTGTTCCGCGCGTCCATGTTTTCGCATCTGCAATGTTTCTGCCCGCGCGCCCCTTTTGAGTATTGCTTTTGTTCCGCGCGTTAATGTTTTATCATCTGCAACGCTTCTGCCCGCGCGCCCCGTTTGAGTATTTTTCAAAGCACTTCAATACTCATTGCACTTAAAACTTGTCCCCAATAAATGTCTTATTACTTGTTCCACATTTAATAAGACATTAGATTATGAAACACTTGTATAGTCAAGGTAAACCCCTAAAGAAAAAACATCACTCTCCCTGCCTTTATGATTAAGCCGGATGCCTGTCAACTAAGGCATCATAGGTTAATAGGGGGGCAAACTATACTTGTGATTGTTTGACATGTAAACAGTGCCATTGTTTGCCCCCGACTGCTAAAAAATTTCTCGCGATATCAGAACCAAATAATGTTTTTTAACAACTGCGGCATGGCGGCTAAGGAGCTTAAATAAAAATCAATTCCTCCTCCGGACTTGCACTTTACTGCGGTAGAAAAATAAACAAGATTACGGTACGAGTCATCCTCAAGCACTCGCAAACTCACTAATGTGTCGATTGCAAACTTAATATTATTATTGACCGGCTCAAACCATTGGTCCTGAGTCCTAAACACCACGAGCAGCGCTGCCTGTTTAATCGGCAATATTATCAGAGAATCGCACGGCTCACGCAACAACTTATCCCACATGGCTTTTGCTTCTTTTACATGTGAAGCGTACAACGAATACGGCAGAAATGTTTGCGGAATAAGTTGTCCAACTAGCGGGGGGCAAAACTTCGTTTTAATTACTATAAGGTTTTTTTGGATTAAATCTGCTCCCTCAGATGTCTCACTTAAACAGCCACTAGAAATCCCTGGTTTGATCAAATTCGCGAACATAATTTTATTGCCAAGTTCTGGGATAGTTTCGCTGGGCTTTAAATAAACACTGCTCTCATCTGCTTCCTTTGTAGCATAAGCTTCCTGAAAAATGCTTTTTATTATTTTCGGAATTTCGTTTAAAAAACCCGGGCCACCGACATAAAAGTCGGTGCCTCTCTGAGAGTCTTTAACACCTATAGCGCCATAGAAAATATTGCCGGGATAAACATCGGTAATCAGGTTGCAGTAAAGCATTGCTTTTATTGCGAAATCCGGATTAAAGTTCCCTGGATCAAAACGCGAATAAGGTGAGCGCACAACAACAAAAACGACAGCTTTTTCCAAAGGAAAATATTGTGTTGTACTGAGAGCTTTACGAATAATTTTATGCCATGTCACACAGGCCAACGCCCCTCTTGGATCCCATTCCGGCATAATTTCCCCCGGCCGTGCAAGCGCAGTTGTTTTAGGCGTAAGCAAATTGGTTTTTATCAAGATGTGTGAGTCGCAATCAAAAGCTCGCGCTGCCGCAGAATCTAACCAGATAGAGTTATTATTTTTATGCATAATATTACCTCCATAATGTTTTTTAGGATATTCCATAATTTATAGAAGGGGGGATATCAATGTTGTCCCTTGCAATAACTTTGCGGCGGAAAATAAAATCTCAATCTTTTTTAACTGCCTCTTGCAACCACCGGCTCAGCTCCGCTTTAGGCACAACAATTCGGCGACCTATAGTAAAGGAGGGAAAATCTCGCTGCCGAACAAGTTCGTAAGTTTTTGGCAAGTTTATGCCTAGCAGAAATGAAATCTCTCGGACAGTATAAACTAACTTTTCTCTTTCAGGCTTTTCCATTATAGAAACCTCCTTCTAAATATTGCAGAAAAACGTTGCAAACACTGGGACTATAAGCACTACTTGCGGTTAGGAGCTATGCAACTCACGGGTCATAAGATTCACACCTAAACGATGAATCCTGAGGGGAAAAAGCTATCTAGGGTTTTTGGAGCCGAGGGGAATTGTATTGCTGACAAACGGGGACGACAAACGCGGAAGGGAAAAAGGGAAAACGGGGGAACGAGGGAAAGCCGACGCCTGAAAAATTGGAAATGCGTATTTTGATTATTGAATTTTGGTTTCCGAGTCTGAAAGCAAAACTGCTGTGACAGCAGTGACAAATCCGCCCATCATGTGGCCGCCTACCCACCGTGTGAGAACGAGAGCATGTCTTTTTTTGAAACAAAAAAAACGCCACTCAGCGCAAATGCACTAGTAACGTTTCTCTTTTTGTAAAACGGCATAGCAATGCTATGCTCGCCGTTCGCATTCAGGTTCCCTATAGGATAGTGGTGCGTTGCCTATAGAGACCTCTCTCGTTAATCTGGTGGCTTAAATCTAACTGCTACCAGATTAACTCCCCCACCGTAACCATATAATATTACATACAGTCACAGCATCCACTAAGTACGACATACCGAACTTCCATGTCTATTTAAAAGCATGGGTCGGTATTATGGCCGGATAGACTTCTAGTCTAAAGGGCCAGACATATCACATATAGACGATGCGATACGTTTATTACATTTTAAGAATAACATAAATCTAAAAAGCCGTCAAATATATGAAAAAGCTGAAAAATGGACAAAAACAGCCATCGCAGATGGTGAGTTTCGTTTTAGCTTGATTAAAGAGCCGGAGCTCTTGTTGTTTCGGTTTAGCTAAGTATTAAGCTAGCCATTTGCTAATTTTGCAATCATACTGTTTTTATTTTTTGCAGCAGGGAGTGAAATACTCCGGGACAGATTGTGCATTTTAACCGCTGTAATTGTACCCGCGGATCTGTCAGCGAAATATCTCTGTATAATGGATTAAGTGCTTTAAACGACACCGAGCTAAATGAATCAGCCATTGCAAACATCCTATTCAAACTGTCGGTGACCGCCTTCCAGGCCACCAGCAACCACCTCCTGCTGCTACGAGGACTTTGGCTCCCTCTGGGCAGGTTTAAATGGGAACACGGGAGAGTACGATCTGTCAGAAAATCGCTTCCAGCACTTTCATCTGCTGGTCCCACTTCTTTTTCAAGCGCCGAAGGCTTTTCTCTGAGCATGGCTGTGTCGGTAAATCCAACTGCTCTGCGACAACACGCAGCGGAACCCCGTTGTCTAACTCACTGATCACCTGTTCCTGCACGTCCACAGCCGTGCTCTGGTAAAGCTCTACAAAAGGGGGCGGCAATCCAAACGTTCTGTTGCAGGCTTTGTGTTTGCATTTAAAACGGAAAATCAGAATCTCTAACATCTCTTCCAGAGCGTATAGCATGCGATTGTAGTAGCCGTAACGGTGAAATCCCACCGATGCTCCACAGAACTGACATACGGTTGGGTGCCACTCTTTGGGGCAGCCATTTAGTATCATTTAAAGATAGGTCTTTACACAGGTATCCCAAAGTTCATGTAAGATAATGACACGGACGCGTCTTTAGACGCTCTGCTGGAGAGGGAAACCTGCGCTTGCGAGGCATGATGGTTCCCCTCTTGCTATTTTCCATGGTAATCCTTATGTATGATTGTCGACAGAATAGACAATTTCTACCACCAATCATTATGCCACGACTCCGTCAAAACGGGCAAGAAAAAACCGCTCCCGCTCCGACACGGTGGGTGGGCTGTGACATCATAAGCGCAACATAAAAAAGGACACCGTTAACGGTAATGTCCCGCACAGTGTCCTTAATCTTAAACCTTTGCTAAGCCTTGCATGGGTGCAAACCCTTCTAGCAAGCAGGTCTCTTGCTTCATTACCATTCTGCCACCAACCTGTATAGCTTGGCAACAGCTTCCGCCCTCGTGGTATTGTTACCTGCCCGGAAGAGATTGCCAGGGAAGCCGCGCACAAGGTCGCTCCTTGCGGCGGTCGCGACCGCCTCCCTGGCCCAGGTCGGGATGGCCGCAGCATCGGCAAAACCGGCAAAATCAACCGCAACGACAGGGACAAGCTCTTGCTCGATAATACGCGAGATGATGGCAGCCATTTCAGCCCTAGTAATCTGACGAAAAGCGCCAAACGTACCGTCAGGGTAGCCGGAAATCAGGCCGGCCCGATGAGCTGCGCCGATGACACCGCTCGCCCAGCCAAAGCCTGCGGCATCTCTGAAGGTGCCGGCTGCGGCCGCATCAGCTTCAAGACCCAGAGCACGCGTCAGCATAGCCACAAATTCTGCCCTGGTGACATTGGTGTTGGGCTTGAATACCCCTCAGGATAACCGGCCACCGCGCCCATCACAACCATTGCCTTGATATCATTCCTCGCCCAGTGGGCGCCGATGTCACCTAAAATCGGCATGGGCGACATGGCAAGCACCGCAAAGCGGTCAAAGCGTTCTACCTCGATAACAGCCTTGCCGGCCTCCGGTATTTCCCCGCCAACATAAACCCAGCGGTCAGTGCGCTCATTGTAAACAAAGACGCCAGGCACTTTCCCCGCTTCCACCTTGGCCGGATCAAAGCGCAGGCTAATCTGCACCGGATTAAGCGCAGAACCGTTCCTGAGCGAAACATCCACTACCTCACCGGCGATATCAAAGCCTTGAGCGTCTGCAGCGGCTGCCAGACGATCCTTTTCAGCACCGATGATAATCTCTATTGCCATGACAGGGTCTGCACCCGTGACAGCGCCAACCGGCACGATTGCCTCCACAACTCCCGGCAGTTCTACTTCCGTCTGCTCGTCGTCGTCAACAGGCTTCTCAATTGAAGTAAGCCTAGGCGCGGGGGTGGGAGCTGGAGCAGGAGGAGTAGGGGCAGGTGCGGGTGGTGTTGGGTCTGGGAGAGGGACAGGAGGAGCAGGGGGGGCAGGCGCAGGGGTGGGTGCTGCGGTCGCCGGGAAGACCGCCGTGACCACGCCGGCGCCGGCAGCGTTTGCTACCGTTGTTGCACCTGCTACCGTAAAGAAGTTCTCCGTCACACCGGTTAAGGTGAAGCCTGGTTTTGCTGTGAGGGTGATGGTAGCCGTATAGGCGGTGCCGGGAGCGAAGGTGTCTTCTGCCGTTAGCGCCGGTGCCCAGGTCACCGTCCCCGTGTATTGGGCTGTTGCAGTAATCACCGTGACAGGGGTTTGAGCCGTTGCCGGAGGGGTTACTCCCGGGATGGCCGCAATGTTGATTACTTGCAGCGCGGTTGCCGGGAAGACCGCCGTGACCACGCCGGAGCCGGCAGCGTTTGTTGCCGCTGCACCTGCTACCGTAAAGAAGTTCTCCGTCACACCGGTTAAGGTGAAGCCTGGTTTTGCTGTGAGGGTGATGGTAGCCGTATAGGTAGTGCCGGGAGCAAAGGTGCCTTCTGCCGTTAGCGCCGGTGCCCAAGAGATGCCGCACGAAAAAGTAAATTGGGGATGCCGGCCACAAACCCATTGCAAGCTTAACGCTTTGATTTTTCAAAGTGATGAGCAAAAACGACAGGTTGCCCTATCTCGCCTGCAAGTAAAAGAAACTTAATTTTTGCCTGTATTTATGCGGCTTATGTAGGGATGTGCAAATTATTTGTCCGTAACAATGGGCGCAGTGCCTCAGAGGGGGTGTGCAATTTTAAAAAATATCCCCAACTCGCCACAAAAAGAGCGGAGAAAAATCCCATGGCCACCAGGGAAATATACCAAAGCATAGAATAGGGCAGAAAAAAAATCAGGGTTCCGGAAAAACAGACCACAGTGGCGACCACCATGGCCATTTTCCCCCCCACCGCTCTTTTGGTCAGAAAACCGCACAGGAATAATCCCACAAAATGGGGCAAGACAGCCGCCTGGACAAGGAGGGTAATATTTGCATCGGCCTGGCCGACAAGTTCGAAGAAAACCCGCCCTTTGAATAGAAAAGATAAGAGCCAGACGGAGAACAGCGAAAAACTGAGGATAGATAATCTTCTCTGTCTAATGCTACTCATGGCCGGAAGTTTCACACCTGATCTCCTCCTTGCCGTTCTATGGCTTGAGAGCATATCTGGGGCAATTACCATCTTTTACTGGCAGTATACGTGGTTTGACAGAAAAGTGCAATATAAAACATCAGAAAAGCTCAGATGTTCTTTCCCTTCCTAAGCAAATCGATTTAAACCCCTAGTTTTAGAGTCTATTACCTTTATTCTCGCGAATACACAGGATTTCAAGTGAAGACATGCGGTACAAGCCCTAAGTGTGTTGGCGGCAGAGAACGTGGTCAGGATAGATGTCAGAGTTTTGCGAGTGGTCGATTTAGATGTTTTTCGGCTTAGCCGGGGTTGTATGAGCAGGTTAGATGCACGGCTTGCTTGTATGATTCCTATTCTTGTTTCCCCCGAAAATTCACTTCCAAAGTTGACTATGGTATAGAAACTGGATATAATATCTATACGATAGTTCACTAGGAGGTGAAGCTATGAACATCAATTCCGAAATCCTTGAGGAAATGCAGAAAAACAACAATGTGATTACGACATCACAGGTGTTGCAGTTGGGATATTCAAAGGCTTTGCTTACGAAATATGTTAAAGCGGGTCTTTTGGAAAGAAGCGGTCATAGCATTTATATTCTGACGGATGCGGTGAACGACGATATGTATACGCTGATGCTGCGCTCCTCAAAAATTATTTTTTCCCATGACACGGCCCTCTTTTTGAACGGCCTATCGGAGCGCACGCCGTTTCGGCATTCCGTCACTATCCCCAGCGATTCAGCGCTACCAGCCTCTCTCAAGGACAATTGCACCTGCTTTTATATTAAGCCGCAGCTGCACGGGTTAGGAATGATTGAGAAAAAAACAACTTTTGGTAATACGGTACGCAGCTACAACATAGAGCGTACCATTTGTGATTTTCTGCGCAGCCGAAACCGCTGTGATGAGGAAACGGTGATCAGTGCCGTGAAGAACTATGCGGCGTTTAAAGAAAAAAACTTGAATATTCTTGCGGATTATGCAAAGCGCCTGCGGGTTGAAAAAGCGCTCAAGCGTTATATGGAGGTGCTGCTATGAGTTCTAAGGCCATGAGCATGAAGGGCCGCATCAACCGCTATGCAAAACAGAATAACATTGCGGCTCAGGTGGTTTTGCAGAACTACATGTTTGAGCGTTTTTTGGAACGTCTGTCCAAATCCGAATATCAGGAAAAATTCGTAATTAAGGGCGGAATACTTGTTGCGGCCATTGTGGGTTTGGATACTCGCTCGACCATGGACCTAGACGCTACACTGCGCAATCTGCCTTTAACGGAAGAGACGATAACACAAGCGGTTCAAAGCATCTGCTGTATTGACTTAAATGATGATGTGAAATTTAATGTTGTCTCCGTCACGCCCATCCGCAAGGATGACAGCTACGGCGGGTTTCGTGTGAGAATGGACGCCGTGTATGACACTATCGAAACACCGCTTTCCATTGATATTTCTGCTGGGGACGTGATGACGCCTTCCGCCGTTCCCTATGAATTCAGCGGTATTTTTGACGAATCTGTCCGTATCCATCTCTGGGGCTACAATATTGAAACGGTTATGGCAGAGAAGGTCGAGACGATTCTAAATCGCGGCATATTCAGCACACGCTCAAGAGATTATTATGACATCTACATTTTGAGTACAACCCAGCAATATGACAAGGCGCTTTTTCAGGAAGCGCTGTCCGCTACGGCGGAGCGTCGGGGCAGCAAGGCAATCCTGTCCGTTCCCGAGGCTGTTTTCGATAATATAGCCGAAAGCCGCGATCTTCAGCAGATGTGGGCGAAATATCAGAAAAAGTTCTCCTATGCACAGGATATTACATATGAAGCGATTCTCGAGGCACTTCGCGGCCTGCTATTTGGAAACGGGTAAGCTGAAAGCGCCGTCCTCCTGGTATAGTAACAATGACCGGGTAGGAGGAAAAACTGAACAGCTTTCCCGACCTCCCACACCGTACGTACCGTTCGGTATACGGCGCTGCAGGCAGGCTTATTTAAGCATGACCAAGCGAAGTATATGGTGTCGCTTTTCGCTAAACCGGCGGAAAATATCTGCAGCGCAAATGGCTCTCCTGTTGTTAATCACGCTGTTTGACGGTAGTTTTTGCACCGAAAATGTCGGTTGTAAATAGTGTTGTTCACCGACAGTTGCCTGAAGATAGTAAAAAACAAGCCCTAGTAACAGAACTTGTTTGGTCGGAACAAATCAGGCAACATCGTAATTTTTAGTGGGGATAAGGTAGAATTTTACTTCCTCAATAATGACATACCAGTCTGTATCCATCTCTACACGACCTTGCAGGATGTGCCCCTGTAAGTGAATATTAATGACGCTACCACAATGGATGGAGCGGCAGTAACTATTGGCTGCATCATAGATATCCCAGCGTTGGCTGTAGGAATCATACTTCATTTTACGGGTAGGGCGCAATTTGGTTTCCTCCTTAGTTATCCTTGTACTCCGTTAATATTCGGGCTACATGAATAGCATCGACCAGTTTTTCTTTGCGTACCACAGCATCCAGTAAGCAGGCGGTACACACATTGTTCACTTCACGGGCAATGCCCCGGGTGTGAGCATAGACTGCATCAATCGCTTCTTTGGTGAAGACAGGGTGCAGGGTACCGGCAACCTGTAACTGATGTTCTACATACTTCCGGATCTCTTCCAACTCAAATCCACCCAGATGATAGCGAACGTTCATCCGCTGGGTAATTGGCTTAAACACGCGCATCTGCAGCGTCGTCCGCAACTCAGGCGACATTGTACAGACGGGATTAGGCTAATGTCGGAGAATATCTGATTTTTTGCCGCCACCAGCTGTGACGTAAATGGCTGGTTTTGCTGACAAATTGCTCGGCTGAAAACACTCTCCTAACTAATATTGTTATATTCTTAGGGCAACAGTGTATAATATATTTAATGAATGCATTGATTACAATGCATTACAGAAAGGGGCATGATTATGGAGCTTGCCAAAATAACAACGCGAGGACAAATCACAATTCCTGTAGAGATACGTAAAAAGCTAAGCGTAAAGGACGGCGATAAGGTTATTTTTATAGAGGAAAACGGTCGTATCATTATAGAAAATGCCGCTATGATTGCGCTTAAAAATGCGCAGGACGCTTTTGCGGGGGAAGCTGAACGGCTGAGTCTGAAAACAGAACAGGATATTGTAGACTTGGTAAAAGAGGTGCGCCGCGAGATCTGGGACGAACGCCGTGCGCGTAATGATTGATACCAATATTTTCATATCAGTGTTACTGTTTCCGAGCCAGCAGATGAATAAACTGATTTGCAAAATTATGACGTAGCATCAGCTTGTCCTCTCGTCGCATATCGTAGCGGCAGGCTGCTATTTGAGCGGCAACTGATTGGATATAAAAGAAGGATCTACTGGCAAGGACACTGGAAGCTTACCTAAAGGAGGAAAAAGACGATGGCCAAGCGTCGCGGGCACGGTGAGGGAAGCATAACTAAACGCAAAGACGGCAAATGGCAGGGCAGTGTTTTGTTAGGCTATACATCAGAAGCCGGCAAGCCTAAACGAAAATATTTTTATGGTGATACCCGGAAGGAAGTCCAGCAAAAGATTGCTGAAACAGCTTTACAGGTACAGACCGGAGCTTTCCGCGAGCCCTCAAAGCTGACAGTTGCGGAATGGTTTACCACATGGCTAAACGACTATATGAAGCTTTCCCTGCGAGCCACCACATGGGAGAGCTATAAATACCAAGTTAACGGCCATATCATACCAGCTTTAGGAAATTTGAAGATTG
>Ga0209316_100570_pt1 | contig 10956 bp, 14 predicted proteins | sample 3C3metaG_FD_184150 | JGI IMG/M metagenome (GOLD analysis project Ga0209316, IMG submission 184150) | Freshwater bacterial and archeal communities from Indian Creek, Illinois, USA - 3C3 metaG (SPAdes) (version 3) | ecosystem: Environmental > Aquatic > Freshwater > Unclassified | place: USA: Indian... | reverse complement strand
CAGCCAAGGCGTCCGCTGCATCCCAGCCTTGCGGCTTGGCATCGGGCGGCAGCAAAATCGCGCAGGAGGTGGCCCCGGCCATGAGCAGCGCTTGCGCGGCGGCCTCGGCATAGCCAAATCCCGGTTTGTCCCGATCCGGCCAGATGAGCACGGCTTTGCCCGACAGCGGCGACCAGTCGGTTTTATCGACCGGTGCCTTGGCCCCATGCATGGCCGTGGTCGCAGTGATCCCTGCCTCGATCAAGGCCTGCGCGCACTTCTCACCCTCGACCAGAATCACCTGCGCGGCAGATGCGATGCCCGGCTGGTTGTAGAGCGGGCGCGGCTCGGGCGGTGACATCTTGCGCCGCTTGGCATCCCAGGGGCGGAACTCCTTCTTGCCCGGTGCGGGGTCGTAGCGATACACGCAGGCGATCAGCTTGCCGGCGGCATCCAGGTAGTCCCACTTGGCCGTGGCCGGCCCGAGTTCGTCGACCGGGGCTTGGGCCTTCTTGCGCTTCGGGGGATGGCTTGCGGCTCGCCCGACCAGTTGCCCGGCGATCTCCAGCACCCGGGCGAAGTCCGCCTGGGTGTCGAGCCCGTGGTGGGCGGCGATCAGATCGAAGATGTCACCGCCTTCACCCGTGGCGTGGTCGTGCCACAGGCCGGCCGTTTCCCCTTTGAGCGACACCTCCAGGCTGTCGCCGGGGCTGCCCAGCACATCGCCGACCCGGTATTTTTGGGCCCGCTTCTTGCCGGCGGGCAGCAGCGTCGTCAGCACCGACTCCAGCCGCGCCAGCACATCGGCCCGGATGGCGTCGCGTTGCGCGTTGGGATCGCCACCGGCGGGCAAGGCCTGCGGCGGCACCGAGTTGAAATCAAGCATGGAGCAGCCCTCCCTGTGGCGGATGCTTGTGGGCCTGGCAGGTGATGCCATGCATGGGCGCGCTTTGGCTGCTTGCCACCGGCTCAATCGGTTCCGGCGGCATAGGAGCCTTGATCGGCACCCTCACTGGCACCTTCTGCCAATGCGCCTTCTCATCGGCAAGGTAGCCGGCCTTCCTGGCCACGAGGCGCACGAAGTCCGGATGCAGCCCGACCAGGTCGCACCAGAGCGCGAGTTCGTCACCGAGCAGAAAGCGCCTGGCCTGGCGCCGCATCCGGCGGTTGGAAAGACTCAGGCTGTCGTGGATGGCGCGGGCGAGCACCGCCACCACCAGCCGGGACTCCGGGCATACCAAGAAGGTGTGGCGGTTCAATACCTTCTCGAGGGCCTGCAGCCCAACCAGGGGTTTGGGCGGCGTCCAGCGCTCTACCCACTCGATGCGGTAGGGCTTGCGTGCGGGGCTGCGTTTGGGAGCGGCGCTCATGACGCACCTCCCCAGTTGCCGCAAGTAGCCCAATGAACTATACTTGCCCCATGAATTTCGAGTGGGATGAGAGCAAGAGCGACGCCTGCTTGCAAAAGCGGGGGTTTGACTTTGCCTATGCCGCCAAGGCCTTCTTTGACCCCAGCCGAATCATCGCAATCGATGACCGGCGCGACTATGGTGAAGAGCGCTTTCGGCTGACCGGCCGGATCAAGGGGCGTCTGTATGTGCTCGCATACACACCTCGTGACGGTGCCATTCGCATCATTTCGGCCCACAAGGCCAATCAACGGGAGATCAGCCGCTATGAAGACCGTGCGCATGAAGATTGATCCGGCCGACCCTGCATTCCCAACTTTGGGGCGTATTGACGAGGCCCGAGTCGATGCCACCACCGAAGAGGACATCGCACGGCATATCGCAGAAGATGAAGCCCAGGCCATGCAAGATGCCGCCAGGTATGCACGGCGAGTGCGCCGGCGCCTGGGCCTAAGCCAAGCCGAGTTCTCAAAGTGCATTGACGTCTCGATTGACACCATACGCAACTGGGAACAGGGCAAGCGCAGCCCAACGGGTGCAGCCAAAGCGCTGCTCAAAGTTCTGGACAAAGCACCCGAGGCCGCACTCGCCGCGCTGCACTGAAGATGGAGAATGGTGCTCATTGCACCCCTCCCCAGCAGCGCTCGGCATAGCTGCAGAACTTGCACTCGAAGTGGCTGGCCTCGGCGAAGGCGCGTGGCAAGAGCTCGCCGGCTTGCGTCGCCTGAATCACCCGCACCGCGCGGTCGGACATCTTTTGCGCCAGCGCCGCATCAAAGGGCACCAGTTCAAACCAGAGCTCCTGCGTGTCCTTGTTGATGGCGGTGAAGAGCGCCGGGTTGCGGCTGATGCCTTCGACCGTGCCTTCCATGTAGGCCTGGTAAGTGGCCATCTGCGCGGCATAGACTGGCTTGGTGACTGCCACACCGGACTTGGCGCAGGCCTTCCAGTGCTTGTCGGCCATGGTCTTGCACTCGAAGAGCATCGGGAACGACAGGCTCAGCTCTGGCGGTGCCGCCGTGATGATCCCGTCAACGTGGCCCTTGATCCGGCCGCCGGCCACCGAGAAGCCGAACTGGCCGCCGTTGGCCTTCTGGTTGTGCAGATCGAAGCCCGCCATGCGCAGCCAGCGCACGGCCAGGTCCTCCAGCGCATGGCCGACCTCGAACACCCGCAGGATGCGACCTGAGAAACCCCGGCCGGGGTCGACCGGCGCACCGGCGTACTCGTACTGCAGCGCCCGTTCGCAAGCCACACCCAGTCGGGAGGCACCGAGGTAATCGCGCGGGGTCTGCCCGGCACGCTCAATATTCAGCGCCGTGTCGATGAAGCCCGTCACCCGCTCGTGGAAGGCGGGGCGATGATTGAAGTCCAGCATCACTGGGCCCTCCCACGCGTGGTGCTCTTGGCCTCCAGCGGCTCCCCGGTCTCCCAGGGCAGGTCGTCCTCCAGATCAGCGAAGGGATGGGCCGGATCGAAGGCGGTCGGTGCCGGCGTCGGTGCCAGCTTGGCCACCGGCTGTGGTGCCTGCGTCTCGTAGGGCACGAGCCCGCGCACGGGCGGGTATTTCGCCTGTTGGTGGTGCGCCGCCATGGCCTGCGTCCAGCCAGTCACAATCGCCTCGATCACCTGCAAGGCCTCGGCCTCGCTGTAGTGCCCCAGCGGTTTGTCAAAGCCGATCTCGCCGGCCGCCTGGCCGAAGCACTTTAGGCAGGCGCGCATGGCTGCGCGCTCGAATTCGGTCGGGTCAAGCATGAGCACGTCCTCCTGCCGGGGGTCGGTTCGCAGCCACTGGCTGTAGAGCGCATGGAACGCGTCTTGGCAGCGACGGCTGCAAAAGACCCAGTCCATCGGATAGCGGCGGGCTTGACCCACCCGGAAGCGGTTGTCGCTGTGGCCAAGGCCACGGGCCTGCCGCTTGCAAGCCCAGCATTGACCGGCCATTCATTGCCCTCCCTCCAGCGCACCGATGAAGGGGGTCATCTGCAGCGGCTGGCAGCCAAAGGCTGTGGCGCAGCGGGTGTCTAAGATCACCTCGCCTTGCAGATCGCCAAAGCGCCGCACGCCGCAGTGGCGGGTCGTGAGAATGGGTGTGCTCATCATCGTCACGCCCTGCCTTACTGCGCCCAAGTGGGCTTGCCGCTTGGGACGCTGGAGGATGCGGGGCGCGCTGCCGTTGCGGGCGGGGTGTAGCTGGGTGCCGCGAGCGCTGCCGGCGCACCGGAGTTGCCGCCGGGATTGCCCTTCGCAGCCACCCCCATGACCAAGGCGTAGTCCTTGTGATCGGGCTCGATCACCGACTTGATGGTGTTCTTGTCCTCGCCCCGGCCATCTTTCTCGATGTCGATGCGGGCGGCGAACTCCTGGCCATCGAGATCGCCAAAGCCGCTGATGCGCCGCGCGGCCTGGGCTTGTGGGCTGTTGTCGCCGGGGTGGATGTTGCGCGCGCTGTTGAGTGCGGCGCGCACGAAGGTGCGGCCCATATTGCCCCAGGTGGGGCCCTTGGCGCTGTGCAGACCGACGTTCCACCAAATCTTGCGCTTGGCAAACGGGCCTTGCATCACCACGCCCTCGCAGGCGAGATAGACCGCGCCGGTCTCAAAGCTCTGGGTGGCCCAGCCGCCCGTCCAGCCCTGTGCCGGGTCATCGAAGCCTCCGGGTTTGATGACCATGCGCACCCGGGCCAGTGTGCCCTTGGGGATCAGATCGAACGATTGCTGTGGGTCGGCGGTATTGAAGTCAAAGAAACTCATGGCGGTTTACTCCTGGGATGCGGTGGATGCGGTGGATGCGGGGGCTGGGGGGCTGGCGTTCAAGCAAGCGGCGGCGTGCGCAGGGGCGGCAGTGCGGCCGAGGCACTTGGCAATGAGCTTTCCAAGGTGGGGTTCTTCGATGGGGTCGAGTTGGCCGCTGCGGTCCTTGCTCGGGAAGCCCCAGGCGTTGTCTGCGCCGGTGACGAAGGCGCGGTAGGGCGTGCCGTCGTCGGCCTTCAGGATGGCCAGCGTGATGACTTCATCGAGCACGCCCGGCAGCTCGGCCGAGGTCTTGGCACCTTCGAGTTGCAGCTGGTAGATGCGGCGGTTGAAGTCATCCAGCTTCTCTTCGAGGATGCAGACGTAGATGACGTGCTTGTCGCGCACGTGCTGCAGGTGCGTGAGTGCGCCGATCATCTCGGTGCCCAAGAGGCCATAGGCACCCCGGGTGTCGGGCTTGCCGGTTTTCTCACTGAAGGCGGCCGGCTGGGTCTTGCACCAAGCCAGGCACGTGCGCGAGAGCACGGTCAGGCTGTCGACGAAGTAGGTGTCGTACTTGGCCAGCTGCGCCGGATCGCCGTACTTTTGGCAGACGTGGTCGAAGTGGGCCTGCGAGAAGGTCTGCTCGGGTGAGGCGCTCGGGCTAGGGCCGGCTAGGAACACCACCAGGTCTTTGAACTCCGGCCAGGTGCGCGGGCGCAGGGTGTCACCGGCCCAGTCTAGGATCGACAGATCGCCGGCCTCGGTTTCCACCAACAAGGTGCGTTCGGCATCGAGCGTGCGGATCTGGGAGGTTTTACCGGCACCCGGCACGCCCACGAGGGCGACCTTGGCGCAGCGTTTTTCTGACAAGCGCTGGTCGGCGGAGATGATTGGGAGTGCCATCACGCAGCCTCCGTCATCAACAGGTCGGCCGCCGAGAGCGTGGCCCAGAGCAGGCTGTCGGCGCTCGCACCAGCCGCCAAGGCCAGGTCTCGCAGCTCCTTCAATGCCCGGTGGCGACGGGTATCTGCACTGATCTGCGCCCCCAGGAGCACCAGGTGCGCATCGACATCGGCCAAGGTGGCCTGTGCCAGCGGCTTGTAGATGACGCCCTCCTCGTCCAAAGACTCCAATTGCGCCCCTGGTGGTGGCACGCTGATAGACGGCGGCAAGTAGGCCTGCAGGGCATCGGGAATGCCAGGCAAGGTGATCTGGGCGCGCTCGTTCTTGCTGGGTCGGCGCTTGAGTTCGCAGCGGGCCATGTTGGTCAGCGCGTCTTCCGCCAAACGGCTGCCGATGCGCTGCACATCGCTCGTGTGCAGGGTGCAAACGATACGCGCGACCTCGCGCGGACGGGCATGGCCGATGACCTCGAAGGCATTGCTGATTTCTGAGCGCACCGCTTCGCGCAGCAGACTCATGACGGGATCACGCATGGCTTGCTCCTTTCCAGACTTGGTTGAAATGGGTGATCAGGGGAACGGCCTGCGCGAGCCAGGCAGAGAGGTTGTGGTGCTGGTAGTGCGGCACGCAGTCGATGAGTGACTCGGGGTCGATGTCGATGCGGCACAGCGACTCCAGGCCTTCGCGCAGCGCGAGCCACCGTTCGGTAGCGGCAGCGGCTTCTGGTGAGACTTCAGGGCCGTGGTAGCGGCCGTCAGAACCGAGCACCAGCGTGCGGTTTTGCTGGGCGATGCGCTTGGCTTCAGATGGGGTGGGCAGTGGCGGCTCTTCGGCCTTGATGATCTCGACCACGGCGCACTGCTCGATGCCACTGAGGCGCTGGTCGGCCACGACCTGATCGAAGATCTTCACCGCCGAGGTGCCGCAGACGCCGGCTTGCCTGATGCGCGCCTTCACCTCGCTGGCGATGACACGGATCTCCTCGGCCGTTTTGGCAAGGACTGCACGCTGGCTCTCGGCAGGCAGACGGGCAATCTCTGCAGCGGTCGATACCACCAGAGCGCCCCGATCTACCGACGCGCTCAGCTCCGGGATGCCGGACTGCAGAACCCGGGAGGCATGATTGACTGATCGCTTTCCGACTTGGAGTAGCTGCGCCCCTTGACCCTGCGACACCTTGCGCAAATTTGCGCAAGGTTGAAGATCGGTTCGTTCTCCTTGGCGCATATCAGACAAGCGTGCCGCCACCATGGCTCGCTGGCTCTCATTGAGATGCCTGCGATGCAGGTTGAGCGAAACGACCAGGCTCAAGGGGTCACCGTCGTCGGCACTGATGCGGCGCACCAAGGGCTCCAGCCCCAGTTGCTCGCAGGCGCGCAGGCGGTGGCGGCCGTCGATGACCTGCCCGTCAAGCATGAGGATAGGTTCGCGCTGGCCATGGGTGGCGATGTCCGCTACCAGAGCCGCGAAGGCCGCCTCTTGCATGATCGGGAAGATCTCGGCGGCTGGATGCAAAGGGAAAGATGCAGCCATCACTTGCCCTCCCTGTTTGCGTCCATCCGGCGCAGCACGAACTTGGGCGCTTTGGGCGTGACGGTGCGCAGGGCCTCGAAGGGTGCCTTCAGGGTCTGCGGCCAGGCCTTGAACTTGGCTTCCGACACCGAATACTTGATCTCGACGTACTCGCGCGGGTCACCGCCAGCGGCTTGGATCTGGGCGACGAGTTCGGTCAGGCCCTTGGACTCCCATCTCACTTCCTTGCTCACCTCGACCGCGATGTCGAAGTCGCCGTCTAGGACGTGCACGGTGCCGGTGTCTTTGCCGTCAGCCAGCAACTGCGCTTTGGCCGCATCGGCGTAGCGCAGCTCCAGCCCGGCTTGCACCATGGTCGCCAGAGTAGCCAGCTCCGACTTGGCCTCGGCCATGAAGCGCTGTAGCGCTGCGACGTTCTGCAGCGGCAGGTCACGGATGACCTGGGCTGAGAGGTCGAGGTAGGGGATCGGCAGATGGACGCCAGAAGTCTCCAGCGCGGCTGCCAGCGGGGTGGCCGAAGCCGTGGCCGTTTTGGCCGATGAAATTGCAGTGTTGTGCTGCATGAAGTGGTTCCTTTTTAAGTGGTTGAACAACGCCTGCAGTGTCGAATTGCAACCAGGAACTGCTAAGGAACTGAACCAGGAACTGACGGGAAAGTCGCAGTTCCTAGTTGGGCTTGGCAGCATCTGCTTGGCACAAACAAAGGCCACAAACAAAAACGGCGAACCACCCGAATCCGAGTGGCTCGCCGTCAATGCGGTGCAGGGGTTAGGTCAGGCCGTGCTGGGTGTGCTGACCTTTTGCGGTGCCGCGCAGGGCATCCAGTAACTGCTTTCGCGGTCTTTCTTGCGCACTACCAAGGTGTCAAACGCCTGCTTCTGACGTTCGTAGCGCGGATCGCCCTTGTTCTGTGCCTTGATCTTGAACAGATCGCCGGGCCGGTCACTGTCGGCTTGCGCCTTGTGCATAATGATTTCGCCGGACTGCGCCTGACCCTGGAAGTGCCAGAGCGCACGAAAGACGGCCGCCTGCTTCTGCGACAACAACACCAGACCGCCCAGCGCATCGTCCAGAAACACCCAGCGGAAATCCTCCGAGAACGGCCCGTGGGTTGGCCCCGGTGGCTCGCTGCCGAGTGCGTCCATCTCTGCACCGGGCGGGATTAAGCTCAGGCTGCCACCATAGAGCGCAAACCGCTCCTCCAGCGACCACCAGCAGGCCGTCCGGCCCAGCACCAGGGAGTCGACGTTTTTCAGCGGGCGGGGCGTGAAGAACCATGGCTCGGCATAGCGCCCCACCCGTGTGCGCTCGAAGAGGTCGGGGCAGGCTTGCAAGGTGATGAGCTTGGGCGCGATCATCACCGGGTGCCGATCAAACAGCCCCAGGCGCACGATACCCTGGCCCAATTCGGCCTGCTGGCGGCCGTCGAGGTTGAGCGCTGCGCGGAGTTTGCGGGCCAGCCAGTCGGGCTTGAGCCGCCATGACTGCTTGTCCTCGTCGTCCAATTCGACCGAGCCGCAGTCCGGACAGTGGCAGACCATCTTGCCGTCTTCAAGCGTCACCGGGCCATCCAGTTGCTGGCAGTAGGGGCACATCACGCAGTCCAGCCGCACTGGTGCAAGCTCTACCGCCTTGGCCTGCTGCAGGCGTTTTAAGCCGATGCGTTCGTTGTGGCTGAGGCTGGCTTCCTTGACCGGAAAGCCGACGGCATACAGCCTGCACGCCAGGTGCCAGGCCAGGGAGTTGGGGCTGATCGTCATTCCTCAACCTCCGTCAATTCGTTGCGCTGCAAGCCGAGATCAGGTCGCTCGCGGATGTCGAGCTCTTCCATGGTCAGCGTCTGGTCGGGGCTGAGGATGCCCGCTTGGACCAAGTAGCCCTCGAGCTGCTGGCGCAGGTTGTCGTCAAACTTGTGCAGGTTGATCCGCCCCCGGCTGGTGACTTCGACCGAGACCACCCGGGCTTTTTTGCCATTGGCGGGCGGGTAGTAGAGGTTGATGGTGGCCGCCGCCACCTCCCAGTGGTGCACCAGCGGGTTGTCGTTGGGCAAGTTCTCCGCCATCAACTCGGAGACGCTTTGCTGATGGCTGGCAGCGGTGGCGCTGAATTCGCCGCGCAGTTTCTTGTCGGGCGTGACCACGGTGATGGATTTGAGTTGCAACACCGCAAAGCCATCCTGATGCGCCTGCGGCACATGAAAGCCAGCGCGCAGCCCAGATAAATCCAGCGGCGGGGGCTTGAGTCGCTGTGCATCTACCTTCACCCCCAGCAGGTGTTCGGCGAAGGCATTGGCCAGCATCCGGTTGTACTTCTCTCCACCCTTGATCAGCGTGCGGGCCACACCGGTGCGCGTGGAGTATTCAAGGGCCATGTGGATGGTTGGGTGATCGACGCTGCGTGAGAGCACATTGCCGATGAACTTCAGGTTCGTCGTGGCCAGATCCTTGGCATGAATGGTGACCAGTTGCGTGCCGTGGACACGATTCATCAGGCGACCTATCACCACATCGCCGCAACGCAGCTCCTTCTTGTAGAAGTCCTTGATGGCAGCACAGAACGCATCCATCGCGGCTGCGTCCCAGCGCACCGGTAGGCGCACCCCCAACTCGATCTGCTGCGCCTGGCCAATATGGCTGTCGGCATAGTCCACATCGCAAGCGGCCTCAAAGAGCTTGGGATAATGCACCAACAACCAAAACGCCCGATGCAGATCGCTGCTGCAACAACTGAGCCCCGCCGCCGCAGCGGCATCATCTAGGGCCACCTGGAACATTGCAGCGCTGGCGCGCGGATGGGTCAATTGGGTAGCGGTCTGCAGGCCGGCAATCACGTTGTCGCGGATGGCAGTTTCCGGGCAGGATTCAATGGCTGCGATGATGGCTCGTGAGGTAGCGACAGCATCCGTCCAGTCCAGCGTGGGCGGCAGTGGCAAGCCGCAACGGACGAGGTAATTCTGCAGCGTGGCATCCACCGGCAGTATAGTGAGCACATCGGCGTAGGTCAGTTTCATGAGCAACTCCTTTTGATGGTTGATGGGTCAAGCCGCCGCTTCATGCGATCCCATCACTTGGTGAGCTTTCTACTCACCAATGGATACTTATCAGATCTATAGTAAAGTGAAGGCATACAGGTAGATTTTACCGAACCGATTGAAGTTGTCAAACTGCTAGACACCATTTGGACTACAGGACTCCTTTTGCTATACTTGAAGGTTGTTTGAATTTCTGGAAAGTGAACCATGATCACGCCACTGGGAAAGCGTCTGCGCCAGTACCGGGAAGCCAAGGGGCTGACGCTGCAACAGGTCGCCGACGCGGTCGGCTGTACCAAGGCCTACATCTGGGAGTTGGAGATGCGCCAGGGGCAGCGCCCTACGGCTGAGCGGCTCAACGGCATTGCCAAGACCCTGGGGGTGACGGTATTGCACCTGCTGGGTGAACCTATCGGCGGCATTGAAGACCCCAGCCCGGCCGATGCCGAGTTTTTCCGCGAGTATGCGGGGATGACTGATGAAGAAAAGTCTCGCTATCGGGAGGCCATGAAGCTGATGTTTGGGGTCTCCAAGAAAGCCGATGGCGGACGGTGATCGATGGCTGGCCGCGATGTGCTCACCCCTTTCAAGGCTGCGGCTCGCATCCTAGATTGGCTCGAGGCTATTGGCGAGCGGTCGCTGCCGATCAATCTGGATCTGGTGCGCCAGATGCTGCCCGCCACGCCGTTCGGCGAGGGTGTGGTGTTGCTGGAGCCGGCCCCGGTCTCTTGGGGCAGCAGCGAGGGTGCGCTGGTGCGCAACCCAAACAACCCAATGGAATGGGGCATTTTCTACAACGACAAGGCCCGGCCGGAGCGACAGCGTTTTACGCTGGCCCACGAGCTCGGGCATTTCGTGCTGCACCGGGGCAGCCTCGCCAGCTTCAACTGCGACAAGGAAAGCATCTACAGCGGCGCGGATACGCTCAAGCAGATTGAGCGCGAAGCGGATGAATTTGCCAGCAATCTGCTGATGCCGGGCGACCTGCTGCGCCAGCGCATCACCGGCAAGCGGATCGATTTTCATTTGCTGGGCGAGCTGGCCAAGGAGTTCGGCGTGTCGCTGGAGGCGATGTGCATCCGACTGATCAAGTTCACCGAGCAGCGCGCCGTGCTGGTATATTGGGACTGCGGTTACATGAAATACCAGTGGCGCAGCCAGCCAGCGATCAAAACCCGCGTGCGCCTGCGCAGCACCGACGATCCGCAGGAGCCGCTGCCGGATACGCTGGCCGCTGATGAGAACATCGTGCAGGAATGGGATGGCATTCAGATGCCTGCCAGGAACTGGTGCTCATCCGAACCAGCCGATATCACCCTGCGCGAGTTGAAGCACAGCTACCCAAGAGGCAACCGCGTGCTGTCGC
>Ga0209316_100569_pt1 | contig 10973 bp, 5 predicted proteins | sample 3C3metaG_FD_184150 | JGI IMG/M metagenome (GOLD analysis project Ga0209316, IMG submission 184150) | Freshwater bacterial and archeal communities from Indian Creek, Illinois, USA - 3C3 metaG (SPAdes) (version 3) | ecosystem: Environmental > Aquatic > Freshwater > Unclassified | place: USA: Indian... | reverse complement strand
GGTGTGTGCTGCGTTGGGGTCATCCAGGAAGATGGATTTCTTGTCTTCTAGCCTGATGCCTGTGCCCAGCCTAGCGCAGCACGCTGCATACACGGTTCGCGGGCGGAGGTGAAGACCCATGTCCTAAAACGGTTATACATACAAAAATTTGTAAACAAAACTTCGTTCAGCAGCATAAAACACTATATACAGCGACTTCAGGAGATGGAAACGTAAACAAACTGGCGCAAAGAGAAGAGTTTGTTTACGATTCGGCTGTGCATTTGCTTGCGGTGCAGGAAATATACACTACAGCCACCCCATGACTTTGCGTCGGAGGAGTTGTGGGTAAGGCCGTTGAACCTGCTAGACTGGCTCGGGTTGCCTCATCCGAAGGTGCATACGCTGTGAGGAGGTCTGGTGTGACAGCGATTTCTTGTGTGGATTTGTTCTGCGGAGCAGGTGGCTTGACACATGGTTTTGTCTTGGAGGGGCTGCCGGTGGTCGCTGGTATCGATCTAGACCCCGCCTGCCGCTTTCCTTACGAGGCCAACAACCAAGCCCGATTCATCGAGCGGGACATCAGCCAAGTTACAGTCGATGAATTGCAGAACCTGTTTGGTGACGCCGACACGACGATCTTGGCTGGCTGCGCACCATGTCAGCCATTCTCTACCTATGCGCAGCGTTACGAGCTGGACGGCAAGGATGGTAAGTGGGGTCTTTTGTATGAGTTCGCTCGTCTTGCCAAAGGGGCTATGCCCGACGTCATCACGATGGAGAACGTGCCAACCGTCGCGAAGCACGAGGTGTTTCACGACTTCGTCGACACCTTGAAGCGACTCGGTTACGACGTGTGGTTTGACGTCGTCGACAGCTCTCGATATGGCGTCCCACAGATGCGGAGACGGATGGTTCTGCTGGCGTCGAAGCACGGCGAAATCAAGATGGTCGAACCGACACAAAAACAGCCGAAGACCGTTCGACAGGTTATTGGCAGCCTCCGTCCACTGGATGCTGGCCAAGCCGCAGCGTGTGACAAACTGCACGTGGCTTCGACGCTCTCCCAGAAAAATCTTCAGCGCATCAAAGTCTCGAAGCCTGGCGGGACGTGGCGAGACTGGCCTGAGCATCTGGTGGCCGATTGCCATAAAGCGGCGAGCGGCAAGACCTACCCGGGTGTCTACGGGCGTATGGAGTGGGATAAACCTGCACCCACCATGACGACGCAGTGCTATGGCTTTGGCAATGGTCGATTCGGGCATCCGGAGCAGGATCGCGCCATCTCCTTGAGGGAAGCTGCGATCTTGCAGAGCTTCCCGCGCGATTACGCCTTCGTTCCAGACGATGGTGAAGTGAGCTTCACTGCGCTTGGGCGCTTGATCGGCAATGCGGTTCCCGTAGACCTCGGTCGCGCCATCGCGCGGAGCATCAACTCGCACCTCGCGTCGGTCGCGGCGCGATGACGAGTTGAAAAAGCTGATCGATGGCGCGCATCCTGTCCTCATCTCCTGAAGCCAGTCGCCGAATGGCGAAGGTCAGGCAGAAGAGTACGGGTGCTGAAGTCGCAGTGAGGCGCGAGCTGTACCGACGAGGCTTGCGCTACCGGGTCGATTTTGTGGTGCTGAAAAAGCCTCGCCGCGTCGCAGACATCGCGTTTCCAGGGCGTCGGATCGCCGTGTTCATCGATGGGTGTTTTTGGCACGGATGCCTCGAGCACGCCACTTGGCCCAAGCAGAACGCCGAGTTCTGGCGGCAGAAGATCGAGTCGAATCGCCACCGAGACGCCGATACGTGTTCGAGGCTGCTGGATGCCGGATGGACGGTGCTGCGATTCTGGGAACACCAGTCACCGATCGACGCAGCTGAAACCATCGCGCAGACAGTCGGCAAAGCAAACGCCAGGCGCTGCACGTCGACTGTTGGCGCGCACAAGAAGAACTGAACAGGAAGATGGCAGACCGCATGGAAATCTCGAACGATCAGAAGCACCTGACCTACCGTGCTCGTCCGGAGCCCGGCCAGTTGGTCGAGGTTCGTCGGCGCCAGTGGGTCGTGGCGGATGTCGCCTCCTCGAAATTGGAATCGGCTTCAACCTCGCAGAATTGCGTGACGCTGTCCTCTATCGACGAGGACGGCCTCGGCGAGGAACTCGAGGTCATATGGGAGATCGAGCCCGGCGCACAAGTGATCGAACGCGCAGGTTTGCCATCCATCACGGGGCAGGACGACTCGGACACGCTCGAAGCCTTCCTCGATGCAGTCCGTTGGGGTGCCGCCACCAACGCCGACAGGGGATTTCTGCAGGCGCCGTTCCGTAGCGGCGTCAGCATCGAGGACTTCCAGCTCGACCCTCTGGTACGCGCCATCGACATGGCCCGCGTCAACCTGCTCATCGCCGACGACGTCGGTTTGGGCAAGACCATCGAGGCGGGGCTGGTCATCCAGGAGATGCTGCTCCGGCACCGCGCTCGTACTGTATTGATCATCTGTCCCGCCTCGCTCCAGGAGAAATGGCGTGTCGAGATGCTCGAGAAGTTCGGCCTCGAATTCCGCGTGGTCGACACCGCCTACATCAAGCAATTGCGGCGCGAACGCGGCATCCACGCCAATCCATGGACATCCCACCCGCGTCTCATCGCCTCGATGGACTGGGTCAAGAGTGGCGAAGGGCTGCGTGCCATGCGTGATGTCCTACCTGCGCATGCCGGCCATCCGCGCAAGTTCGATCTCCTGGTCGTGGACGAAGCGCACAACATCGCCCCCGCCGCCGGCGCGCATTACGCGCTCGAGAGCCAGCGCACGCGCTTCATTCGAGCGATCAGCCCGCACTTTCAGCATCGGCTGTTCCTCACCGCGACACCGCACAACGGCTACACCGAGTCGTTCACCTCACTGCTGGAGCTGCTGGACGACCAGCGCTTTGCCCGGAACATCCTCCCCGACGAGAAGCAGTTGAGCCAGGTGATGATCCGTCGCCTGAAGAGCGATCTCGTCGATGCCGACGGGAAAGCCCTGTATGCCCAGCGCAAGCTACAGGCGCTGGCTGTCCCTTACACGGCGGAGGAACGGGAGATCCACCAGAAGCTGAACGATTACTGTGCCAGCCGCGATAAAGACGCGGAGAAGACCGGCAGCACGTTCGGCACATCGTTCGTCAATCAACTGCTCAAGAAGCGCCTGTTCTCGTCGCCCGCTGCGTTCGCTTCCACGCTCGAAAAGCACATCGCCTCACTCTCGAATGGCGCCAAGCCGAAGGCACAGGACGCCATGGCCGAGCGAATCCTGCGCAAAGCCATCCTGAAAGCGGATGAGGACTACGCCAACGATCAGGAGGTCGAGAACGCCCAATCGGAGGCCGTCGAGGAGGCTTCGCGTCGAGCCCAGCCGCTGACTCAGGAACAGCAACGGATGCTGGCCGAGTTGAGGCAATGGGCGCAGCGAGCCAAAAACCAGACCGATTCCAAGGCTAGGGCCATCATCGACTGGCTCTCAGTCAATCTGAAACCGGGAGGTCAGTGGAACGATCGCCGGGTGATCCTGTTTACCGAATACCGCACCACCCACCAGTGGATGCACGAGATCCTCGCCAGCCATGGTTTCGGCGGCGAACGACTCGGTCTGCTCCACGGAGGACTCACTCAGGATGAGCGTGAACCCATCAAGGCAGCCTTCCAGGCATCTCCCAAGGATTCCCCCGTCCGCATCCTGCTCGCCACCGATGCGGCCTCCGAAGGTATCGACCTGCAGAACCACTGTAACTGCCTCATCCACCTGGAGATCCCCTACAACCCCAACGTGATGGAGCAGCGCAACGGGCGTATCGACCGTCACGGGCAACGCGAGAAAGAGGTGCTGATCTGGCATCCCGTCGACGGCGGTGACAAAAGCCATGCCTCGGTCGGTGGCCACGGTGACGACATTCTGCGTGCGCTGCGCAAACTGGAGTCGATGCGCGCCGACATGGGCAGCGTCAATCCGGTCATCGCGCCCCAGATGTCCGGGCTCATCGAAGGCTCGCTGAAGGATCTGGACACCCGCCTCGCGGAGGCCAAGATTGCCAAGGCCAGGCGCTTCGTGCGCGCCGAACGCGAGCTGAAAGAGCGCGTCGCCAAGCTCCATGAACGACTCCTCGCCACCCAGCAGGATTTCCACCTCACGCCCGATCACATCCAGATGGCGGTGAAGACTGGTCTCGCGCTGGCGGGCCGCCCCCCGTTGGAACCCGTCACCCTCGCAGATGCACCCCAAGGCAGCGCATTCAGGATGCCACCGCTCTCGGGATCATGGGCGCGCTGTCTGGAGGGCCTGCGTCACCCGCATACCCAGCAGATACGCCCCATCACCTTCGACCACGCCGTGGCCAAGGGGCGAGACGATGTCGTGTTGGTCCACCTGAATCATCGACTGGTGCAGATGTGCCTGCGGCTGTTGCGCGCCGAGGTCTGGGCGCAGGATGACGTGAAGAAACTGCATCGCGTCACCGTGCGCACATTGCCGGATGGCAGCATCGAGGGTCCGACTGTGGTCGTCATCTCACGTCTGGTCATCACCGGTGGCAACCACCATCGCCTTCACGAGGAACTGACCGTCTCGGGCGGCTATCTGCGCGATCAGTCGTTCCGGCGCGAAGAGGGCGTCACGCGTGTCCAGCAGTGGCTGGATCAGGCGGGGCCCGTCACGGCGAACGATTCGCTGTTCGATGCCCTTCGGGTGCGCTTCGATCGCACTCGCGCCGCCATCCTGCAAGCGGTGGACGCCCGCTCGAAGGATCGACTCAAGTTTCTGGCCAACACACTGCAGACCCGCAAGCAACGAGAGTTGGACGACATAGGTGCCGTGCTGGACGAACTCGAGAAGGCGATCCAGAGTGAACTGAAAAGGGACCAGCAGCCCGAGCAGATGTCGCTGTTCACCGAGGACGAGCGCACCCAGCTCAGGCGCGATACCGCCGCACTGGAAGCGCGCCTCGCGCGCATTCCGGTGGAGCGCATCCAGGAGGTCCAGGCCATCGAGACCCGATATGCCAAGCTCGATGATCGCACTTTCCCAGTCGCCGTCGTCTTCCTGGTTCCAGAGTCAGCCATGAAAGGAGGGGCGGCATGAGCAATCACGACCTGCACCACGACTGGCTGGCGCTGATCGAGATCTCCGGTCCGTTCCTCGCCGTTCCCGTTCTCAAGGAGGCCTTTCCACAGGGCCTGGAAGAGCTCGACGGAATCAAACGCAAGCGGTTGCGTCAAGCCTACGAGGAATGGCGCGAGGCACTGGATACGGAAGACCCGCAGTTCGACGAATTGCACGCCGCCTGGATCGATGAGGTACTGGCGCGCGGGCTGGAACTCGATGAGGTTGGCAAAGCCGACGTCCTGAAGCGCGCCGACTGGTGTGCGGCCAACCTGAATGCCACCCTGCCAGAGCATGGCGTAATGCTGTCCCCGGACCTCGCGGTGATCGATGAGCAGCGTGGCAATAAGCCGCTGATGCTCATCCACACCTACGGTCAGGACGTCGACCTTGATGCCACCTTGAAGTTGGATGGATGGGCCGCCACCCCTGCCGATCGCATGGTTCAGTTGTGCCGCGCCACCGGCTGCCGCCTTGGGCTGGTGACCAATGGCGAGCGCTGGATGCTAATCGACGCCCCAGTAGGCGCCGTCACCACCTTCGCCAGCTGGTACGCCCGCATCTGGAGCCAGGAGCCCATCACCCTGCAGGCCTTCGTGCACCTGCTGGGCATTCGTCGCTTCTTCGTCGATGAAGCCGAGCAACTGCCGGCACTGTTCGACCGCTCGCTGAAGTATCAGGACGAAGTCACCGATGCCCTAGGGGAGCAGGTTCGCCGCGCCGTGGAAGTGCTGATCCAGGCGCTCGACAAGGCCGACCAGGACCGCGATCGCGAGTTGCTGCGCGACGTGAAGGAGCCCGTACTCTACGAGGCCGCGCTGACGGTGATGATGCGGCTGGTGTTCCTGCTCTCCGCCGAGGAGCGTGGCTTGCTGTTGCTCGGCGATGAACGCTACGAGGCCAACTACGCGCTCTCGACCTTGCGCATGCAATTGCGCAAGGAATCCGAGGAGATCCTCGAACGCCGCTGGGATGCCTGGTCGCGCCTGCTGGCCATCTTCCGCGCCGTATTTGGTGGCATCGAACACGAGAACCTGCGCCTGCCCGCACTGGGCGGCTCGCTGTTCGACCCGGATCGCTTTCCTTTCCTCGAGGGCCGCGCCAAGGGCTCCGACTGGCGCACCGACACGGCCAAACCGCTGCCAATCGACAACCGCACCGTGCTGTTGCTGCTGGAAGCCATCCAGCAGTTCCAGGGCCGAACGCTGTCCTACCGTGCGCTGGATGTCGAGCAGATCGGCTACGTCTACGAGGGCCTGCTGGAACGCACCGTCAAACGCACCGCCGAGGTCACGCTGGAACTTGACGGTACCAAAAATGCCAAGGCGCCCTGGGTCAAGTTGGCCGAACTGGAATCCGCCCGCCTCGACGGCGCCGAACGCCTTACAGAATTACTTCAGGAGCGCTCCGGCAGCTCCGCCAGCCGTGTGCGCAACGATCTGGCCAAGCCAGTCGACGATACGCTTGCCGACCGTCTGCTGGCCGCCTGCCATGGGGATACCAGCCTTCGTAACCGCATCAAGCCCTTTGCCCATCTGGTGCGCACCGATCCATGGGGTTATCCGCTGGTCTATCCCGCCGGGGCCTTCATCGTCACCACCGGCTCCGACCGGCGCGAGACCGGCACCCACTACACCCCAAAATCGCTCACCGAGGCCATCGTCACCGAGACGTTGACGCCGATCGCCTACGTGGGACCGGCAGAAGGCACCCCGCGTGAGCAGTGGGTGTTGAAGTCTTCCGCCGAACTGCTCGACCTGAAGATCTGCGACCCGGCCATGGGCTCGGGCGCTTTTCTCGTGCAGGCCTGCCGCTGGCTGGCAGATCGCTTGGTGGAGGCTTGGTCACTGGCCGAAGGCAGTGGAAAGACGGTGAGCGTGGATGGCGAGGTGCTGGATGCGCCGGAGAACAAGGAGCCGCTGCCCCGCGACACGGAGGCACACACCATTATCGCCCGCCGCCTCATCGCCGAGCGCTGCCTCTACGGCGTGGACCTGAACCCCTTGGCCGTTGAACTCGCCAAGCTCTCTATCTGGCTGGTGACGCTGGCCAAGGGACGCCCCTTCGGCTTCCTCGACCACAACCTGCGCTGCGGCGACAGTCTGCTCGGCATCCATCGGCTGGATCAGCTCACCGAGCTTTCCATGGTGCCGACCGGCCGTGGCCAGCTACGCCTGTTCGGCCAGAACGTCGAACAGGTCGTGCGCGAGACCATCGAATTGCGTATGCGTCTGCGCGAGATTCCCATCCGGGACATCCGCGACGTTGAAGCCATGGCGCATCTGGACGCCGATGCACGCCGCAGACTCGAAGTGCCGGCGTGCATCGCCAATGCATTCATCGGGGAGGTGTTCGCATCAGGCGGCAACGGGGTGGAGCTTGAAAGTGCGCTTGCGTCATTGAGCGCCCATGCTGGGCAGGTCGTTGGTGGTGATCAGGAATCACTCATGTCGCTGCGCCGGAGAGCGATCGTCACACTTTCAGCTGATTTTCCTTCCGGGAGGCCTGCGCGAACGCCATTCCACTGGCCACTTGAGTTTCCAGAGGTCTTTGCCTCTTCTGCGCCGGGATTTGATGCGACTCTTGGCAATCCTCCATGGGGAGCCTTTCTATCTGAAGCGGATACTCAACATCTCAAAAAAGCGTATCAGAACTCCGCTTACAAGTTGATCAACTCCTTCAAGTTCTTCATTGAGCGAATGGATCAGATCACCGCGAATTCAGGGAGCACCTACTCGTTCCTCGTTCCGTCCAGTCTGCTCGAACATATTGGGTGTAGAGATATCAGGGCGCTTTTGTTGAGCCGCTCACCGATCATGTTCATTGACTGTGGGGACGGAATGTTTCATGGCGTCACGCAATCCTGTTGCTTCGGTGTTATCAATAAACATGTTGCCGCCAAGGAATGTTCAGTATTTCTCGGAACATTTGAAGGCTACTGCAAGCCAGATGCAACACGACAAGGTGGTGACTGGACTTCCAAGACAGTCCATCAAATCAAAGATCGGAAGAACTTCGTCCTCAGCCACGGTGCCGATGTGAAGCACGTCAACACCGGCACGTCCGTGCCGTTAGTCGAGCTGGCCGACGTTTTTGATAGCGGGATCGATTATTCGAGAGCAGCTCTCGGAAATGCCGTTTTCTACTCAGATCAAGTTTCGGATCATCCTGCCGACCACAAGGTTTTGCGGGGGAGAAATATCAAAAAGTATTCGCTGGTGTTTGATGGGATATGGCTCCGTAGCAACTGGAGGGGCATCCAGAAGGAACACATTGCAATTGATTCAAAAAGTCGCCTGAAGGTTAACGAGAAGGCATATATAGTATCTCCAAAAATTCTTGTCAGGCAAACTGGCGATCAGATCATCGCCACTGTAGACGTCAATCGTTTTTATCATCAGAAGTCGCTTCTTAGCATCATCCCCAAGGACGGAATATCTGCATTCTTCCTCTGTGCCGTCCTGAACCATCCGAAGATGACTGAAATTTATCGGAGCATGACCATGCAGTCGGGGAAGGTGTTTTCACAAGTGAAGAAGAATTTTCTGGAACAGCTACCGATACCATCATCATTCGACGCGAGCCAGAGAGAGCGAATTGCAGGACTTGCTGAAAGGCTGATCAATGCAAGTGGACAAGACGCCGGTTTGTTGGCCGAGTTGGAAGGCGAGGTAACCCACGGCTTCACTGGCAGAGAAGCCGAGGGGGCGAAAGAATGAAAGAGTATCAACTGAATGTCGATCCGCGCATCTTGGAGCTGCTCGGTCCGAATCTCTACACGAACATTTACTACGTGCTGGCGGAGCTGATTGCCAATGCGTATGACGCCGATGCGAAGAACGTCTACATCATCGCCAACAAGGATGACATCCGGGTTGAAGACGATGGCCACGGCATGTCCTATGAGAAGGGGGATATCGTTAACTATCTCAATGTGGCGGGCGTTTCACGAATCAAGGAAGCCGACTCGTTCTCCAAGTCCGGTGCGCGCCGAAAAATGGGTCGCAAGGGAGTCGGAAAGTTGGCGGCGCTGTCGGTCTCCGAGAATGTCGACATCTTGACCGTGGCAGATGGCGAGAAGTCGGGGTTCGTTCTCTCTCGGCATCCGGATGAAGGCAGCAAGCTCCGGGCCATTGCCGACGCCGACATCAAGTTTGATCATGTCCAAGAGCATGGCTCCGCTATCGTGATGCGCAACCCGCAGTACAGACTCCACAGGACGCTTGCTGCCGTAAAGCGCAATCTGCTGAAGATTTTCCCCTTGATCAATGCTGATTTTCGCATCCAAGTCATCAGGGGGCAGGAATCCGAGATCATCGACGATTTCGACAGAAACGTGATGGCGGAGCTCGGCACGCTGATCACGCTTGGCGATGAGTATTCGCCATTGATCGACCTAGTACCTGATATCTATCCACAAAGGCGAATGGACCTGGTCACCAGCAGAGACGAGAAAGCCATTCCCCTGGTCATGAAAGACAACGAAGGGGTCGAGCACGAATACACCCTTCAGATCGCCGGTTGGATCGGAACATACAAAACGACGCGAGGTCGCAAGGCCGAGATGTCGGATTTTCCTGACAACTTCATCTCTCTTTTCGCAAACAAAAAGATGGGAGAGTTCAATATCCTCCCTGTCGTTGGCCAGAACAAGTTGAATGAGGTTTATGTCGTTGGGCAACTACACGTCGACTTGTTCGAGCTGACCGAACTGCCGGATATGGCATTGAGCAACCGTCAGGGATACAAATCTGACGATCCGCGATATATCGCAGTCCTGGACTATGTGAGGAAGGAGCTGCTGGCAGAGATTCTGAGAAAGCGAGAAATTTTCACGGACATAGGAAAAGCGAAGAAGAAACAGCAAAAGCAAGATGAGCAGAAAGACAATGAGGAGCGGCTCCGGCGCAATGTTGATGCCTTCCGCAGGAAGGCGAGCGAAGAAGCCGCCAACAACCTGCTGGACCTTGGCTCTCGCTTATCTCGTGAAGCGATCGAAGGGGCCATCACAAAGTCGATAAACGACAACAGCCCAGACCTTGGGCTTAAGTCGCTCATCGATTCCCAGAAGAAAAAGATACTCATCAGTCAGACGTATCCTGACAAACCGTTCGCCGACATCATTTATCAGATGCTCCTGCACAACAACGTGCCAGCCGAGGACATCCTGTATACGAATTGTGACGATGAAATCTGCCGCGTACCCGAAGGCAGAGGTGTCTACGACTATTTGAGAGAGTTTTTCGTAGAGAGCTATTCGGCCCAGAAAATATTCGTCCTCTTCGTGACGAGCGAGAACACCAAGGTTTCATGGGGTGCGATCACGGAAGTGGGCGCGTCCTGGATCACCCAGGTCGACCACAAGATCTTCAATGTTCATCCGTTCAGGCCCGAGCATCCTCTGAACGATGAGGTGCAGTGGCAAAGCACCAACCGGGAGGAACCAACCAAAGGCGAGCTTTGGATGATTCCGCTGAACGCGGATGTTTTCTGCCAGAAGATCGAAGCAGTCTGTGACGCGCTGGGTTATGAGAAGGAGACCAGAGCAGACAACAAAGCGTACCTCGAGACGCTGATTCCTATTCGAAGCGCCTGAGGGAACCTGGCATGGCACACAACACGAACCCCAATGCATGGATCGCCATCGATCATGGCCTCGGCACCGACCACAGGCTTGCGCCCTACATCCTGGTTCTGAAGGGTGAGCGTTCTCTCTACCAAGCCATCGAGGAAGACGACTGGGTTCTGGTACTGAACCCCGTTGGTAGCATCACCCGTGTCGGGCGTGTGCTGCGGGTTCGTTCCGATCTCGAAGCCACCACGCTCTATTTCGACCGACTGCTGTCGGTCACCGATCCCGTCTCGAT
>Ga0209316_100567_pt1 | contig 10979 bp, 15 predicted proteins | sample 3C3metaG_FD_184150 | JGI IMG/M metagenome (GOLD analysis project Ga0209316, IMG submission 184150) | Freshwater bacterial and archeal communities from Indian Creek, Illinois, USA - 3C3 metaG (SPAdes) (version 3) | ecosystem: Environmental > Aquatic > Freshwater > Unclassified | place: USA: Indian... | reverse complement strand
TACCAAAATAATTTAATAAAATCACAAACTACATATTGTGCCCTAACTCTCTCCCAATATAAAAATATAGGTGTCTTGTAATTTTTGTGTTTTTAAGGTATGCTTACTGCAGTTCTTAGTACATAACCATTTTAAATTGGATTTATATGAAAACCATTTCACAAGCTACATCATTTTTTTTGGCACTTTCTTTTTTTGGTCACGCACAAGCCTTAGATTCAGATATACACATGAAAACCCTGCAGCCATCCAACTGCAGTACACCATTGAAGCCTAGCCAATTAAATGCAAAACACAATATGCCTACCAAGCACACACAGCAGACACAAAGCAATGCAGGGTGTACAAAGTTTCAAACACTTGGTGAATTTATTGCTTCAATGAATTTTGTTGGCTACAGGTTTGAACAGAATTCAGCATTAATCCTTGATAGAAAAAATAAAATAATTAGTTCTGGTTATTTTATTTCTCTTTTTGATGACTGCTCACAAAAGACACTATTTAGATTTTTTTCAAAAAATTCAATCTTAACCATGGACTACAATCCAAACAGAGTTAATATCATGTTTGATGAAAATAATTTAATTCTGAGAGTCTCCCTAGGGTGAGTGATGTACCATGTAATACACAGATGTAGATGATTCCTTTACTGTTGATAGTTAAGTTGGTTTTATGATTTCTTAACTTTCAATAAAGGAAGATAATTATGAAATTTTATCAAATTGCAAAACCTGTACATCTCAACTTTACCAATATTGACTCTTTTTCAGGGAGTTCATTAGATAATAATATGAAATACTTTCGACTCCTTCACCCCATCTATTCACCAAAAAGCTTCTGATGAATGTGGCATCTCTGCCAACCTTGGATGTGAATTATTTACTTATATTGCCACTGAGACTCACAAGGAATAAATTACTTTTAATGATATGTTGAATGGAATGATTGATAGCCACTCAGAATATCTTTTGGGCAATAACACAAGCAAAGAGTTACCACCTTCACCCGGTGTAAAAAAATATAAACACAAATAAACATAGGTAATAAATTTATTATTGACATTCTGAGTTAGTTGATGATACAATACATAAACTCTTAACAAGGAAAAATAATCATGAAATTTTATCAAATTGCAAAACTTGTACAGTTTAATTTTACCAATATTGACCCTTTTTTGTGGGGTTCATTAGGCAAAAATGTGAAGTGCTTTGACTTCAACACCCCATCTGTTCAGCAAGAAAATTCTGACTTAGAGGGGTCTATTTATGTCAACCCAAAGGGTGACATTTTGTATGGCTTTTTATCCTTGCCTAATCCAACACATTCAGAATCCATTGTTTGGATACACCCCCAATTTAAAGATGCATTTCTTCAGGAGCATATTGATAGGTCTGTTAGCTTCAATGAAGAACAGGCTACTGTGTTAGAAAATGAATTGGATTTTTTAACCAAAGTTTTAGAACATACAGTTTCTGATGAATGTAATATTGCTGTTAACCTGGAAAATGATTTGATTAATTATATTGCCATGGAAGCCCATAAGTCAGACATCACTTTTAATGATATGGTAAATAAAATGCTTGAGAGTCAATTAAACACACTTTTGAAAAATAAAGCTGATAAAGAGTTGCCAGATTCATGTGAGGCAACATAGATTTCATCTACTGTGTGATGTGTAATAATGATTTTTTCAAAAATCATAAGGAGAATATATCTTGTATTGTCTTTAGGGAACATAACATCCAAGTTAAAAACTTTACTGATTTTCAACAGATTGAACATAAGAAAAAATTTAAACATTTTTTTAAAATTGCAAAAAATCTCAGTCTTACTTCAGACTACCAAAAGTACAGACTTGGCTCAATCATTGTTATACAGGGAAAGATTGTAGCCAAGGGTGTTAACTCTTCAAAAACACACCCACTTCAAAAAAAGTTAAATGAAGATAGAGATGACTTTAATTGCTTTACAACTCACCCAATCCATGCAGAAGTTTCTACCCTAAATAAGGTTAAGCATTTGGATTTAAAAAAAGCAGAGATGTTTATTTATCATGCATCACATGAAGAACAACCAAAATTTGCCAGACCATGTTTGGCCTGCATGAATGCCATAATAAACTCTGGTATAAAAACCATACATTACTCAACTGCTGATGGATTTGCTACCGAATATCTAAGCAGTAGTGTGTCTCATATTCATAAAGTTAAAAACACTTAGCCACTATATTTTTTTGACAGATTGTATCTCATTCTTTTTATAGAGCATCTGATTTAATAGATTAGCTTCTTCTATTTTTTTTAACAAAACTAATTTTTCTTGCTCTGCCTCTATTGTGTTTTGCAATAATAAGTTTGATTTATTTAGCCTAAACTCTAAACTGTCTTCAATTTTTTTTATATCCTCCTTGTTTAAAAAAATATTTTTATTTTTTAAAAAAATAATATCTTCTGCTGTTAATTTGTAATAAGACTTAATTAGCCATCTTTTTTTATTCACATATTCTATATGGCTTAAATTTATTAAGTAAAATAAAATTTCTTTAAAGAATTTAATGCTTTCTTCTTTGTTTTTATAATCACTATTCAGAAATATTGGTATATCCTCATTTAGGATGCAGCCTCCCTCCTCTTTAATTAAAAATAATAACTTATTTAAGTTAAGTGCTTCTTTTGAGAATTTTTTAATTAGCATAAAATCTTCTTTTGATAAAACCCCTTTAATTTGTGTTAAAATATTTAAATCTACATTCTTGTGAGTTAAATAAACGCTATTTAATATAATTTTTTTTTCAATGTTTTTGTTTTTTAAAAAATTAATAAACCCATTAATGCTCATTGCCTTTTTATCTTCATTAAGTTTTCTGTTACAATTATTAATTCCATACTCAATTATTTTTAATAGTTTGAGTTCATTTTTTTTTATATTTAAAACCCCTAATTGACCAACTTTGCCACCACTTATTTTGTTTAAAATAATATTCTTGTCTTTATTTATGTCTGCCACCGTAATAATTCCATTGTAAAATCCAAGATATTTAAATTTAGAAGAACTCAATAATGAAGCTATAGACCCCTCATCTGTTGTTTCAAAAATTTGGCTTTTGTATTTTTTTAAATAAGGGTAAGTCTTTATATATCTCTCAATCTTTTCTTCTCTTGAAAGAGACAAAATATTTTCCACCTTATCAAAAGATTTTAGAATATTTATTTTCTTACCATTTTGTAATTCCATTTTGTTTCCCATGTTAAATCTTTTTTTTGAACTTGCAGAATACTATAGTTAATACAATGACATTCTTTTGACTGCCCAATCTATTGCTTTCCTTATTCTTTCTGTTGTCAATTCTCTTGCATCTTCTATTGTTGCCCACCTATACTCATCGTGCTCTATATTACCTGTTGTAGGGTTTTTTTCTAAAATAACTGTGTCCACCTTACTCATCGCTATAAAATAATGCACCCGCTTTCTTTCTCTTCCAAACCACTCTGTTGAGTAATACACCTTCCCCCATGGAAACTCTATATCTCCTATTCCAGTCTCCTCCTTCATCTCCCTGATAGCAGCAGACATCTTGCTCTCATCAGCATCTAATCCACCTTTTGGGAAGTCCCAGAATCCAAATGATTTCAACAGCAAGACCCTTCTAGTTCCACCTTTGTCATTTACTGCTATAATTCCAGAAGACTCTCTCATATAACTCCAATGCCCTATAATTGTAAAAGTACACCACACCACATATCAACATATTATTAACATGATAATTAAATTTATACTCTGTTTTTGGCAAAAAATCAAATTTTACAAGACAAAATAACATATGAGAAATCTATGTTGCATAAAAAAATAATAATGATTTAAAGCAAGAATAATCCCGTTACTATGCATAAAAAAAACAACAAGGTAACAATTTTCAAAAACAACTCATGTTGAATCCTGCAGCTTATTTTCCTCTCTATTTTTTTGGTCAAGAAATAGGTTAAACCTGGATAATGCCCAAACATTCTTGTTTTCTTTTGCAATTTCCAGTGCGTCTTTAAATGCTTCAGTTACAGCCAATGGGTCTACGCCTATATCTAATAAAAAATTAATTATTTGTGGAGTTTTTTGATTTTGTTTTTTACTTGAAAGGTGTAACACATTTTCTCCCTGTTCATTGGTTTCAAAAAATAGGCTTGGCATATTTTTATATAGAGTTTTTAGCTGGTCTATATCTTGCAACTCAATTAATCTTTCAATATTTTGTTCCATATATTTATCCTAGAGTTTTTTAAAATTATCCCAATCTAGTGTAAAAAAACTTAACTGATTTGGGGCTTCAATCATAACATATTTAAGTCTTAAATGAAAAATAATTTTACTAAAATATTCAAAACCTCATCTTGTCCCAGGCGTGGAGACCTCGGCCTTCAGGCCAGGGAGGAAGCGCCCGCCTCTAGCAGTGCGCGTTGAGATTCGATATAGCGGACGAAGCACCGCAATAGGTGCGCCACCCATCGATGCGATAAAATAGCTTGCCGACCAGAATCTACCCTTCCAATATCTCTTTGCCACGTCTGACCGCTCTTGACGCAGCCTGCGTGCGGACACACCTTTGAGCAAGTTGACCAAGGCCGACAAAGCAATTTTCGGGGGGTAGTTGACCAGCAAATGCCCGCCGGGATTTTCAGCACAAGCTCTCGACTCGCATCGTGCTGGAGTTCGACTACATCGCAGTGGGTAATGTGAACGCTGCCGGACTCGCCAAGACCAACATGGCTAAGTCCGTACTTGATGCAAGCTGGTCGTCCTTTCGCAACATGCTCCGCTACAAGGCGATTACGCACGGAGCTTGGTTTGAGGAAGTCAACGAAGCGTATTCTTCCCAAGTCTGTTCGAGTTGTGGCACACTGCCCAACTCGCGGCCGAGAGGTATCGCAGACCTTGGAATAAGGCGGTGGGTTTGCAGTGGCTGCGGTGTCGAGCATGATCGCGATACCAATGCTGCCAAAAACCTACTTGCCCGCTCGGGACATCGAGCGCCTGTAGATGGAAGTCCTGTCCTTTAGGGCAGGGAGGATGTCAAACAAGTTTGTAACATATGTTGTTTGTTTTTAAAATTTTTTAATGTGTGGTGCTCAATAAAAATAGCTACAAGATAGTATATTGCAGCAACATATCTGTGTCTTGGGAGTCTGTTAAAATTAAATTTTAATTTTATTATTTTTCATTCTAGTAACAGGCTGTGTATCCTTTATTGATTCTTCCAGCTTTGATTCTTCTTTCTTCTCTAATTTTTTATCAAGTGTATTACTTAGTATTAATGATCTTGCAGCCCCGTCCACTGCCAAGTCTGCCGGTGTTTTGCCATCTATATTTGGTAGATTTGAATCTGCACCAGCCGCAAGCAACATTTTTCCAATTGATATGTCATCTTCACTTGGATTCATTTTTGCTATATTGTAGTGCAATGCAGTATTGCCACTCCAATCTTTTTCGTTCACATTTAGCCTGTAATGTGTCAACAAAAATTCAACAGATTTAACATCAGAAGTGACAGTGGCATAGGTTAGTAATGTTTGGTTGTTTTCTGGATGCTTTGGCAGTAAGCAATAATTATTTATAAACAATTTTAAAAAGTCATGTTTCTTATTAATTAAGGCATACCAAAGTGCATCCATAAAATTAGTTGTTGGTCTATATGTTATTGTTGCCTTGGCTTTTATGTAAAAAACTGCTAAGTCCAAAAAGTCGTTTTCAACACATACTATTAAAGGTGTCACATATTCCTCATTAAAATTTAAGCTTGCTCCCATTTTCAATAGCTTTTTAGCATCCTCCTTATTATTTGAATAAGAGGCTGCTATAAGATTCTCTCCCAGTTCTTTTTTTGTGGTTGAGTCTTTTTGTCCTAAAAGTAGTATTTTATTTAGATTAGCCCAATTTTCCATTTTGAAATTTATTTTAAAGTTATAATAAAAAATAATATAATTATTGCACTAAATCAAGTCTTGATGGTTAGGTAAAAATTTTTACTATTGATTTCTGAAGATAATCATATACTCTATGTAATGGCAATATAAATTGCAATTTAAAACACATAAAAAATTATGAATATATTATTTATTGGGAAACCTGGCAGTGGTAAAGGCACCCTGTGCCAATATATTATGGAATCATTTCCAAACTTCATACATTTGTCTACTGGTGATTTACTTAGAGAGGCGGCATTAACAAAAACTCCTATTGGACTTGAGGTTGACTCATTATTGAGGCAAGGGAAATTTGCTACAGACCAAATAACCATAGAACTAACAAAGAATTTTTTAACTATCAACCAAGACAAACACATTATTTTTGATGGCTACCCAAGAAACCTGATGCAGGCAAACTTGTGTGAAAAACAAAAAATAAAATTTGATATAATATTTCATCTTGGAATATCTGACAAAGAATTGTTTGATAGAGTTCCTCACAGATTAATCCATTCTAAAAGTGGACGAATATACAACAATAAATACTACCCACCTAAAAAACATGGGGTAGATGATTTAACTGGAGAAGTGTTAATTAAAAGAAACGATGACAACATAAAATCACTAGCAAAAAGATTGAAAATCTATAAGGATATCACTCTTCCAATATTAGATTTTTATAAAAAAAAACAAACAATATACAATCTAGACACATCAATTAAACTGCAAGACCAGTACAAGTTTGTAAATAGTGTTATCTTAAGTTATCTTGGTTTAATCTCTACAATAACAAAAGTTGACCCATATAGTAGACATAGTAGACATAGTAGACCATGAAAAACAAGTTATAATTTTAATGTTGGCCTTATTGAAACATCATTCTTATGATTTAATTTACTTAGTGTGATTTGATTTTTTTCCCTTGTTAAGCAAAGTGTATATTTTTTTGTTTCAATAGAGTAGGCTCCAATCTTATTTCCCTTATCCAAAAAAGCCTCAATCTGCTTGAGTTCTAAATTTGAATTTTCTAATTTTCCTAAGAATTGAATTAGATTAATGATTCTTTCTTTTGACAATTTCTCAATTTGTATTGGAGTATTTCCAATTAGTTCTTTTAACCCATCAATATTAGCCAATTCTAACAGCAGTAAATTTTGCACTTTCTGTTTCTTTCTAAATAATGCCAATGTTTTTCTATACTCTTTATAATGTTCCTCAATTGCTGGCAATCCTTTTTTACGCCAAAAATTTCTTGTAAAATCTATATTATTATTTGTTGGATCTTCCTGCCATTTGATTTTATTTTTTTCTAAAAACTCATAAATATCCACTTTCTCAATCCCTAAAAAAGGTCTACAAATTTTACCCTCTACCTCATTCATGCCAGTGATTCCCATCCCTGCACCCCTAAATAATTGAATCATTGTATTTTCATTTTGGTCATCTTCATGATGTCCTAAAAATACAAAATCAAATTCCTTTTGTTGATAGAATTTTCTTCTTTCATTTCTCCCAATTTCCTCCCAACTTTCACCTGGAGTTTTTTCCATTTTAACTTCTACCTGGAACAAGTTAATGCCCATTCTCATACATGTCTCTTGTGCAAGAGATAGGCTCTTGTCTTCACCTAAACCAATTGGTGAGTTGCCGTGTTTGAAAAAAACTGCACTTAAATTAAAACCAAAGAAATCTTTTTTTTGGTTTAAAACATATAACAATGCAGTTGAATCTGCTCCAGCAGAAAATCCAACCAACACATTTTTCTCTTTTATGTTTAATTTTTGTAAAAATAAATGAATTTTTTTATCTAATAAGATTTTCATAGGTGATTATTTGTTTGTTATAGTGTGGGCTTAAATATGATTAAACACTTTAAGTTAATTAGGGAATATAACCAAATTATTTGTGTCAATATTGGTATAATTCAATCATACACAACAACAGACAATTAAACAAGTCCACTTTCTTGACTATTTTATAATTACTTAATATACTCTGCATCTGATAGATTAAAGGATTAAACTTATGAATAAGATTGGTATTGGTAAATTTATTTTTAAAAGCATTCTTTTGGAAGCTGTTGTTTTGGCTGGTGTCTATACCTACAAAAAGTACAAGGAAGATCCTGCTTTTATAAAGAATATGTTTTGTGCCCACACATGGTGTAATAAAGTTTCTGAACACAAAGAGCAACAAAATAATAAGGATGAAGACAATAGCAAAACAAGTGCTGACAGCTTAGTCGCCAAGCAAAGCAGCAATAATCAATTGGAAGATGACAGCAATAAACAGGCTATAAAACAAAAAACAACTCGACCTAAAAGGCCAAGACAAGCCACTCCTATAAAGCAGCCTGAACCACCAGTAGCCATTCCTTCCACAAAAAAACCAAGGAGAAAGCCTGTTGTTGAATAAACAACAAAAACAGTATTAGGCTTAATTGGCCTTAATTAGATTAAGCTAAATTTAACTTGGTCTATGTTTTTTAAATTGGATTTTATATATTGGCATATATTATATAAAATATTGCTAATCAAGCAATATGATAGTTAATAAAAGCAACCCCAAAAACAGATTACTTTATCAGTAATCTGTTTTTTTATTTAAGTCAAACTGTCTTACTGAACCATTTTCTGATTCTTTCATATCTTCGTATGGGCTAATTTTTTTTCTGTAATACTCCATCTTACAACATTCTAAAAATCCAATAATTTCATTATAATCATGGTAGCGTGCATTAGGATATACTTGGTTTAGAATCTCTGTTAATGTAAAGTTTAGCAACCCATCCTTGGTTTGATTTGGGTGTTTTTGATTTATCTCATTAATTTTTTTTGCCATAGCATCTAGCTCTGGATACAACATATCTCTAAATTCTTGTTTTATATATGGCATTTTAGTCCTTACTTTGTGAATTTTGTATCAGTTGTTTCTGTTAGATACTCTAAAAAAAACTCATGTCTATCTTTATGATTTTCATAAACATCATATACAGTACTTACAGAAGCTTGTGAGTATAGTGGGAAAACCTGTGAAACAAATGGGCTTTTGTTTTTTGAAAAAACCTCCCCCGAAAGATGGCAAAGGTATTGCCCATTTATTCCATGGTTACCATACTTGTCTTTTTTCAAAATCCCAACTGGCAGATTACCCATATATTCATATAAACTTTCAAAAGATAGAAAGTGTTTTGTACTTAAAGCGATCAACCAACCAGACACATCTTTGTAGAATTCCTCTTCTGTGGCATGTGTGGTAACTAAAAAAATTGGTATATTTAAGTTAAATGCATATTGTGCCTCACTAACTGTACCAGCACCTCTTCTTGCAGACTCATCATAAAAAACAATAAGTGCATCACTGTTTTCCCTGATGAGTTTTAAATCAGTATCTATAAAGTGTTTTCTCATGTTTGCTTTATAAGCCAATGGGGATTCACCTGGTTGTGGCAATACTGGTTTCCCATGTTGATTATTATAAGCAATATCTAAATCTGTTATATCTATTGGGAAGTATCCCAATTCTTTTAATCTTGGGGATGTTTTGGCTCTCCATCCAGCCCCCAAATTTTCAGCAAATTGCATCCCCCCACTTAAATAGATATTTCCCCGATTAAAATCTTTTGGTCTTATAGTCATAATCATCCTTTGTAAAACTTATAAATAATTAATTATATCTTATTGTCAAGCCTGCCATTATTTTCATTTTTTTAAAACACTACACATGTTTGACTAAAAACTTTTTTGCTTTATAATATAGCTTCTTTAAGTTTTAAAGTAGTTTATTTCTTATACTTATGTTGTTGACTAATATTTATAAATCACAAATCATCTCCTATATTAGAACCTGTCAAGTGAGTGAGGATTGCAAATCTATTGAAAGCACTTTTATTAAAAGGGTGACAACCTCTAACCCATCAATAGAAGAACTGATTTTTTACCACATAAAGCACAACAACATAAAAGCAGTTAAGCATCTTTTAGAAAATGAGCATATTGATATAAATCAATCAAGAAATTTAGATGGTGATACTTTTCTTAGTTATGCCTTGCAGTATAGTAGATATAATATAGTAGATATTTTACTAATGAATCATGCATCCAGAGATATGGTAAACCAAATAGATATTACCAATGCTTATGGAGAGTGTTGTAACTGCTATTTATCATACAAGATGTTTTATTTAATTTGGCAAGATGTGAAAAATTTCTCTTTTTTGGAAGAGCAACTCTTCAAATGCAACTATGATTATGAAATATTACTTAACACATTAGTGTGTGATACAAGAAATTTTAGCAAGATTAAGTTTCTTCTTTCTAGATTTGGTGATCAATTTAAAATGTTTGTTACAGAATATGCTGATAATAAACTTATTCCCCTCAATATTGAGCACTTATTAACAGGCAAATATTCAATGGAGCATATGTTGAAGAAAAGATTCCACAACACAAAAAAAATGGATAGGCAGCTAGAGTCTGTTCAGTTAATAAAAATTTAAACAAAGAGTTTGACAAAACACACTAATTCCATATTAAATACATATGGCAAAACATTACTTTATTGAATCCCTACATTATGCCGGAATGGGTGACATATGTCTCCCTATTCTTATTGAAATTCTTCAAAACAATCCTGCTTGGGTAAACCAATTTAGTCCTAATGGTGCCAATCCAATATTAATAAGTGTTGAATCTGGCCATTTAAAAACAACAGAATACATTCTAAACAATTTAGAACTAGCACCAGTAATTAATGAGAAGCTATTAATTTCATGTCTTTTAATAGAAAATCAAGACTGTCAGCATGAGATGTTTAAAATTCTTCTAGAGTTTCCATTTGTGAAAAAAGACATAATTTTTCCTGATGGGACATGTCTTTTTAATAAATTAATTATTGGAAGCAGCAAAAACATTAGCCTAATACAAAAACACAATATAATCTGCACAAAGGAGAGTCTTTATGGAAAAAATGTCCTTTTTGACTTAATAGATTGCTTTACAATTGATAAAACACAGAATATTGAAT
>Ga0209316_100565_pt1 | contig 11035 bp, 13 predicted proteins | sample 3C3metaG_FD_184150 | JGI IMG/M metagenome (GOLD analysis project Ga0209316, IMG submission 184150) | Freshwater bacterial and archeal communities from Indian Creek, Illinois, USA - 3C3 metaG (SPAdes) (version 3) | ecosystem: Environmental > Aquatic > Freshwater > Unclassified | place: USA: Indian... | reverse complement strand
TTTTTTAGGTTTTTTCTTTCGCGGTTCACGCAGAACTTTATGTGGCTCATATGCCAGCCAAAATCTATCCAGGAAGTCGTAAAAAGTACCGACTCCCGGAATGACGTTAGGCTCAAAGCCACATATAACAGCCAAAAGGGGATGAGATTTTACTCTTTCAACAAAAGAAGTAATCCCTTCTTTCAAATGGGTCATTACCACAAAAGCACGGAAGATTTCAGGTTGATCCTGGGATGGTCTGCCTGTAAACGAGTACCGACTCATAGCAACAGGGAGAAGAGAATCCAGATTGAGAATATACACTTTTTCCAGGATTTCTGAATAAAACCTGATTTGCTGTTCAAGTTCCGGGAGAAAAGACAACAATTTTTGTTCCAACCATAACTGGAACTTTTCGTGAGATCTCCAGTAACCAAGCAAAGCAAACGCCTCCTTCATCGTATATAGAGACTGGCAAATAATGTCTCCGACTCGATTTTGGGGCGATACTGAAATTGTCAAGTTCTGAATTTAGCCGATATGCTAGTTTAAACCTAAATATCTCTGTGTATTACAATATATCTCGTGTTATTGCTATATTTCCATATGAAGTGATTGAAATATGCTGGAGGTAAATCAAAAAACTCCAGGTCAAGAAGTGGCGCGGAGACTCGTTTGCGAGTTTCCGAAAGAGCACCAATAAAGCGAGGAGGTATATGGATATACAACCCTCGAAACGCATAATTTTAGCGGATTGTGGGATTTAGCAATTAACTAATTATATTTCAGAGCGAAAGGGGACGTAAAGGAGTGTGCGTTAATGCTTGTTAATTTTATGAAAAAGCATAAGGTTTTTACATTGTTTTTTATCTTTACCTTGATAAGCGGCTTTGTTTTTGCTATTTATGAATTTCGTATGAGAGAGTAGCGTGAAAAATAGATCGGTATAAAGCGAAAAGGGCGCACTAAACTAAGGCTCGGTAGAACCTTGAAAACTTAATATAGCCAGTTCAAGCCACAGAAATATCAGTAGCTTTTATAAGACCATTGGAAATGAGGAGCTTTACAGCTTGTTTAATGGCTTTCTCCTTCTGTTTTTCCAGTATTTCTTGCGGCATGTCAATTTTGTACAGATCGCTTGGATTCCACATTTCGCCAGTAACAAACATATGGTAAATAGCGGTGAGTATCATCCTTGCGATAGCGATAATGGCTCTTTTTTTACCTCTCCTTTTGCAAATGCATTCGTATTTACTCTTGTAGTAAGGAGAAATGTTTGATTTCACGGAAGCATGGGCAACTTGCACCAATGCAGGTTTGAGGTAAACTCCGGCACGTGAAATTTTAACAGACTTCTTCTTACCGGCGGATTCATTGTTACCAGGTGTTAGTCCCGCCCAGCAGCATAAACGTTTGGAGTTGGCAAACTGAGACATATCCGTACCAATTTCGGAGATGATAATGGTAGCGGATGCCTTGTCAACTCCGGGAATGGTACAAAGCAGCGTAATAGCACTTTTGTAAGGAAGCAGCATCTTATCAAGTTTTTCGTCCAGCTTTGTAATGGATTGTTGGACATATTCAAGATGTGAGCGAATCATTAGCATGCGTTCCTTTTGTTCCATGGTCATCTGATATCCTTTAATGGATTCGACTACGATATCTGCCTTTTTCTTCAAGGATTTTTGAAGAAGAGATAAGCAGTGTTCCGGATCAAAAAACTCAGATGAAAGCAAGTAGTCTGTGATGGAGGAGGCAGATTTGCCAAACATGTCGGAAACGACAGCATCAAGGGCTACATTGCAAACAGTTAAAGCGTTTTGAAAACGATTCTTTTCACTGATTTTACAGGAAACAAGTTTTGAACGATAACGGGTGTACTCGCGAAGAATGCGAATTAGTTTGGGAGGAATATAACTTCCCGGGACTAAACCAAGGCGGAAAAGGTCTCCAATCCATTTTGAATCTTTTACATCATCCTTGTTTCCCTTTACAGCCTTCACCCATTTGGGATTCGCGACGGTAATGCGGATAGTGTCTTCCAAAAGGTTATAGACTGGAACCCAGTACTTCCCTGTGGATTCCATGCACACGTCAAAGCAATTGTTATCAATCAACCACTGCTTGAATTGACGGATGGAATTGTTGAAAGTTGAAAATCGTTTTTTAGAATAGTGCGGGGTAATACCCTGTGAAGTAATAATTGTGGCAACGAGAAAAGTTTTGTGAACATCGACGCCACAGCAAATAGGGTAAACGACCTTCATGGCACAACCTCCTTTGAAAATTAGTAGTTGAGGAGGAAGACATTGACTGAATCAACACACATTAACGTCTAGCTAAAGCAATGATTAGCGTGCGGTCTTGAAGAGCCACTTATTTGTGCTTGAAAGTTGATTCTTACACTAATTTTTATACTGTTTTAAGCTGAGAAAAGCAGTCTACGACTTACCTCACCGTGCTTTGTAGTGTATCTTCTCCTCAGCTTAAATAATAACAAATATGGTGAAGTCGCACACCATTTTTCACAACTATTTGTGCCGCCAGCGACAGCGGCGGAATGGAGAATTTTTATGAAAAAACTATGCTGGACAATACTTTTAGCAAGGCTATTTATCAAAGTGCCCTTATTTATGAGAAGATAGATTTCAATGACATCACCGATTTTGAGTGGAGTCAATTGCTTTTAATCAAGCCCTACATGAACCCAAGACAAGTATTTGAAGATGAGGGCTTGCAGTGGCAAAATATGAGAACCAATATTCAATATCATGATGGTATAACACTTATTGTATTTTTATATAACAACCGAATTGTGGCTTTCCGCGATCATGGTAGGGAAATGGGTGACTTTTTAGCAGATGAAAATATATATCTCATCAACTACGGTTATAGTATACTTAGCAGGAAAGACACTAACTTTAGAGTTCAATTCGGAAAACAAGATCATCTATTTCTAATACATAGTCCGCAGAATTAATATAGGAATACTAGCGTGCGGAAAAGAGAACGGGCGAAACATATCTGTATGCAATAAACAGCTTATTTATTGGAACAGTAAACCTTAACCTGATTTAGATTCCCAATTTGCTTTCTAATACTGTAACTTTTTCCCCACATTATTCCCACAAAAGTTCTAGATAGGTATAGTATTCTTCAGACAGTTATCCCTTGTTTTCCTTGAGATATCAACGTTTTAGACAGTTACAGAAGGTTATAAATATGCCTTGTCCGACTCGAAAGGTCGCAGCTTCGAGTTCCACATTCAAGTGGGGGAGGTATTATACTTTAAAACTTCTAAATACTGATTAAGTACGTCAGAATAACGAGATAAAGGTGCATGTTTTCCTTGCTCCCAGTTCCGTAGTGTTTTAACATCAACTCCTATAATTTGGGCAAATTCTTCTTTCGTTAAGCCATGAAACAAACGGGCTTTCGTTATGCGCTGAGCCAATGTATTTTCAGGCAGCATTTCAAAACAGCCAAGATATTCGATGGAAACTTTTAAAACTTTGGCAAACTTTCGTAAATTAGGTAGTGAAGCGTTAAATTTATCCGACTCTAAGTTTTTGATGGTAACATCAGATAATCCTGTAACTGCACACAGGTCGCGAATGGTCATATTATTCGTTACCCTTGCCTGTCTTAAACGAGCACCCGGGCTATTACCTGACCATTGATGACCCAATAACCACGGAGGCAAGTTTGTCCGTCTTATAATAAAAAGTTCAAGGTTGTTATCTGCACGCTTGTCAATGCGGATTTTTTTCCGATTCCTCAAGGCAATGTACATGTACTCCTTTACAAATAACCAGATACCTTTCAAAGATTTCAGGACCTTTGCTCGACAGAATAGATATACAGGTTGAGGCTTCGGCCGTTCCATTCGAAAAGCTGAGCGGTGCAAGAACACATGAAACTTCTGAGCAAATTCGTGAAAGGGTTAACAAGACAAGAAATATACAGCTTAAAAGGTATTCGGAACTAAAGATATTCTGTAATGCGCAATTAAGCCCAAAAGACATAGAGCATTATTGCCAAATAGATGTGCAACAAAAACAACTTTTAAAAAGTGCTTTTCAGTCGCTTGGCTTGAGCGCAAGGGCATATGACCGCATACTTAAAGTGGCGAGAACAATTGCCGATATTGAAGAAAGCGAAAATATAGCAAGCTATCATTTAGCGGAAGCCATTCAATACAGGAGCATGGATAAATACCGGAAGGGGACTGTTTTCGCGTGATGTGCAAAAGTACTGACAAGAAACTGCATGAAGGACATCGACAAAGAGTAAGAGCCAGAGTTTTGGCTGAGGGGCTTGATGCTTTTGAGGATCATCAGGTACTTGAGCTTATTTTGTTTTACTGTATCCCTATGAAGGATACAAATGAAATCGCTCATTTGATGCTTAAAGAATTCGGAACGCTTGCTTCTCTTTTTGAAGCGCAGCCTGAAGCCATTGCAAATAGATGTAAAGTCAGTCTTAACACCGCAATATTTTTATCTTTTATTCCATCGCTTTCGCGAAGATATTTAAAGGACAAATGGGGAGATAAACCGCTTCTTAACAGTTCCACAAAAGCAGGGGAGTATGTGCTATCGCTTTTATCAGGACGCACATATGAGGTCTTTTACGTAATTTGTCTTGATTCGCAAAATAAAGTAAGCTTTGCCGCATTGGTGCACGAAGGCACGATAAACGAAGCGGCGGTATATCCAAGACTTATCGTTGAAGCGGCCTTGCGGCATAAAGCGGCAAGTGTGATTTTAGCTCACAATCATCCCGGTGGAGGTATGCAACCCTCTAAGTCTGACATTGAAGTCACACAAAGGATAAAAGAAACCCTAAAGGCCATATCCATAGGCGTTGTTGATCATGTCATTGCGGCGGGGGATAAATATTACAGCTTTGCCGAGAATAATCAATTGTGATGGATTTAAATAGTATAAAGAGTATCATTTTAAATTATTGCTCTGCATGGTTGAAATATATGACTCACTTCGGACTGTTTGAGAAAAGTGAATTGCCGATGCTGAATTTCGGCTGTATTTTTTTAAAAAGATCATGAACGTTGTTAATTGCTGTTTACTTTCACGCCCTTATGAATTATTATAGGAGTACGAAAGTTAGGTGATGATATGAGTAAATTTGAGATGCTGGATTTACTACTTCAAAAAAATAAGGGCTTTTTAAAAACATCCGATGCTGTCGTAGCGGGAATCTCCAGACCTTATTTTAGTAAGTATGTCCGAGAGCGGAGCTTGGAGCGTATCGCTCATGGACTTTATATGTCGCAGGACGCTTGGAATGACGGCATGTACATCATTCAAACAAGATATCCCCTGGCTGTGTTTTCTCATGAGACAGCCCTATACCTACTTGATCTCGCCGAGAGAGAACCCATCAGATACTCGATTACACTAAAAGCGGGAACAAATGCGACCAGGCTGACTAAGCAGGGTGTGAAGGTTTATAAAGTCAAAGAAGAACTCTTTGATGTAGGCGTTATTGAAGCGAAATCCCCCGCCGGTCATATGCTCAAGGTTTACAATCCTGAACGGACGATCTGCGACCTGGTGCGCAGCCGAAGGAAAATTGAAATTCAGGATTTGCAAACAGCAATCAAAGGCTATGTGCGATGCAAAGAAAAAAACCTTCCGCTTCTTATGCGCTACGCCAAATTCTTCTCCGTAGAAAAGTTCGTGCGCCAATATTTGGAGGTGCTCCTATAATGATACACACATCAAGGCAGCTAAAAGCCCTTGTTCGCAACATGTCAAAGGGCGATAGCGCAAAGGCGCAGATCATTATCCGAAATTATGTAATGGAGCGTTTTCTAGAAAGGCTGTCCATCTCGTCAATTCGTGACAACCTAATTCTAAAGGGCGGTACTCTTATTTCCGCTATGGTCGGGCTGGATAGCCGTTCCACAATGGATATAGACGCGACAGTTAAAAACATTCCGCTCTCTGTGGAGAGCGCTCGAAAGATAGTTAAAGAAATAACATCTGTACAGGTTGATGACGGGATGACGTTCGAGATAAAAAGTGCCGTCACAATCATGGATGAATTGGACTATTTCGGAGTGCGGGTTATGCTGGACACGATGCTTGAAACGATGCACACTCCACTTAGAATTGACTTCTCGACAGGTGATGTTATTACGCCAATGGAAGTTGCTTATTCCTTTCGGCTCTTATTTGAGGATCGCACTATTTTGCTTCTAGCATACAATCTAGAAACAGTGCTTGCGGAAAAGCTGGAAACACTTCTTACACGTGGCACGGCGAACACCCGCATGAGGGACTTTTATGACATCTATGTCATTAAAACCGCACAGATGCACAACATAGACCATAACAATTTACGTAATGCTTTTTCCAATACAAGCACAAAACGAGGTTCGAGGGCAGTGATCGGTGATGCTGCCTTAATTCTGGACGAAATCCAAAACAGTTCTGAAATGGCGATATTGTGGAGCATTTACCAAAGCAAGTTTGAATATGCCGCTGTTATTGTCTGGGACGACGTAATTGAGTCAGTTAGACAGCTTTGCGAGATTACTGTGTTCAAAACACAAGACCGGTGAACTGTATTGGTTTTATCCATAATTGAAATCGTGGTTTTTCAGGCGATTTTCTAATAAAAGTAACGTATGAAAAATGGGACAAAACACAGTCGATAAAAATGCACCTTGAAAATGGGTATTTGAGCCTTCTTCGCTGCCGTAGACGTTAGTAATTTGATAAGAGAACTTGAAAGTTCTGTTGAGGCGTTCGATAATCTGCTTCAGCCAGCGATATTCACTAGAGATAGGATCATCGTTGGTAAGTCTGATCACTTGAATAAGATTAAAGTCCATGTTCTGCAGCATAAATTGCTGTTGAGCGAGCTTGTAGGCAGTGTAGCCATCGGCAGCGAACTTCAGAGTTTTTCCGGGAAACTCCTTGAATGTAGAGAACGCCATACGCATTGCTAGAATGCAAGGGCCAACATCACGGGAATCAGATATCTGGTATCCTAGTATGGACTTCTTAATAGCATCCATGACGAACAAGACGTAATGGCGAACACCTTTGACTTTGGTGTAGGTTTCATCGGCAGCTAGGTAGTTAGTGGGTTTGTAGTCATAATTATCGACATAAGGCTTTACGAGGACTGCGGCAGTCTTTGCATAGTTGCTGGCCATGGCGTGGGAAATCTTGACTTGATGTACTTCCCAAAGAGCTCTGGCAGTCATTCGAGTGGAAAGACCTAGGTTTATATGATAAGTAAGACAAAGGCCCATGATGTGAGGCGAGAAATTTCTGAAAGTCAGGCTGGTAGCACCTTTGGGCAGGGAAGACAGGTCTATCTTGAAGAAGTCGATGTTGAATTCGCGATAGATATAGTGTAACTTGAACTTATGCTTATCTTATCGGTATTCGGCAAAATCTTCCTAGGACAGCCTTTTGAGGTTATCGAGATAGAATACACAGTTCTTGTTGACGCATTTGTGGATGTTGTAGTGCTTGCGGTCCTTCTTCTTGACAAGTATATGCCCGCAGTAAGGGCATACAAGGGCGCCTATCTTAAAGTCGATTTTGACCTTGTTGAATCTGAGTCCGCAAACCTTGCACATGTACTGACCTCGGCCGCCAGTGTTGTCATAGAGATAGTCATGAGGAGCACCGCAGCGATGGCATATTGTACCGGCAGGGACTGGGTTACTGCCACGCGACTTGACAGGCTTGAGATTTTTGCCGTGGCTGGTTTTGTATTCGATGAGAAGAACCTTGTAGTCGAGACGCTCAGGTTGCTTAATAACAGGGAGTTTATCAACTGTGAGCTTATTGTACTTGGGGCTTGTGGTATCGTGCTTTGAGGACTTTAAGGGTATATTCTTCACAATGAAAAGAAGTAATTGCTGGATTTGTGAAAGTAAAAATTAATTATATGCTACTAAAACTGTTATAATTGAGTTCAAATAATGACCTGCCTTTCTCTGGGATATTTGGATTTTGGCGAACTCAATTATAACAGAAAAGAGGGGGTCATTGTTTTTTTATATCAAAAACCATCAATCCCCTGATAAATAGCATATTTCAATATAAACGTAGTGTAATTAACTTTACACAAACGTCTAATCTATAGGGTACACTTTAATGCTAGGTTTTTTAGAAAATAACAAAACATGAAACTGGCTATTTAAAGGCAGTTTAGAGGCATATTTCTCTTTTTGGCTGTCAAACTGAGGCGAGAGTTACCACAACTTAATCAAAACTTAACAATTCCATAATCGATTTATAGTACAATAAAATAAAACAAGTTATAGGAATTCTTACATAGTTAAAATTGGAAAATTTAAAAGGAAGACAAAATAATGTTACCCATGAAAGAAATGTTCAAAAAACCATTATCATTGCTTCTAATCTTTACCTTTTTTCTGACGTTATCTGCATTGACAGATGAAGCCAATACTGATGAACGGTTTAATTACGGCGCAGAATCGTCGTATATCGAAGAAGAAATACCGGAAATTTTTGCACTACAAGATCGAGCCCTTCAAGCTTACTCTGCATTGCGTTTAGCATTCACAGTTAACTATGACGGAAGTGTTACTTATCCTGATGATTTTGCTGGAGCGTGGATTGAAAATTTTAAGTTGCATATTGCAACAACCTCTGGATTGCAAAGAGGTAACTCAATCTATAACCAACTTTTGGCGGGTTTCGAGGATGTTGTCGTATTTACAGAAGCGAACTTCTCTTTGAACGACTTAAACCAAATACGCTCCGTTGTATTTGATGTTTTAAGGGAGGAAGGGATTCCGGCTATTGGTCATTATGTGGATGTAAGACAAAACCGGATTAACATGAGTTTTTTAGAGATAGATGAAAGTAATATTGCATCTGTTCTGTCCGGTGAAGCTGCTGTTCTCGGAAGAATGGTAGAAGAGGGTGTTTTTGCCGACTTGTTTAATTTTAGTGTAGGTGAGTTTGTAGATCCAGAATCTGTGGAACTCCGAGGTGGGATGTATCTTAGTAGATGAACAGCAACAGGTCCAAGGTACACTTTTAGGAACGGTTGTGAGTAAATTTGGTTATATGAGCGGATACGCAAGGGCTAATGTTACGGCACAGAATCAAGTTGTCACTAGCTCAAGTGGCTTTGAAATAAGGGGGCTTACTAGGGCAACCTTGACACAAGGAACATCCCAAGGTGGAGACAGCGGAGGTCCTTATTCGTTATCAGTGTCCGGAGCTTGGCGTTTTGCCGGTGTTCACTACGGGAGTAATGTTGCAAGTGGCGGAAACAGTGTTTGGTTTTCTCCTCATGTACGGTTTAGCAACTGGTTTACAGTGAGGACAACGAATTAAGGTATATCATCAACAGAGCATTTTCGGGAAGAAAGGAGTAATGACATTAATGATTGAGGAACTGGAAAGAAAACGAAAGATTAAGAAATTGGTTTATTTGCTATTTGCAAGCTATTCGCTTGTTTTAATGTTCACAGGTTGCAAAGGGGTTCCGGAAGAAACCCCTCCTGTGAATGATACGGATTTGAGAGGGGATGAAAATGGGTTGTCAGATATAGAAAATCAGGGTGGCATTGTAGTTGAGGTAGAGCCACGGCGTATTTATATAAATGAAATACCAAATTTTGTTCGATTGACGATACGAAATCTGTCAGATGTTGCGTATCGTGGTGGCTTTCATTATGCAATAGATTATCATGATGGTGATAATTGGATAATGATAGTGGCACCTATTGTTCCAGATAAAGAGATAGTAATAGAGCCTGGTGAAACATTTGTGCTAGAGTTCGCTCAGCTAATGCCTGATTACCACAACTATGTTGCTGGAAGATACAGAGTCAGATTTGGGAATTGGCATGCCGAATTTTCAATATTTGAACGAACTCCTTAAAGTTGATTGCACTGAAATAACTCATGGTCAGGCATATCAAGCAGACTATCTCGGGTTAGTATTACTATAGCGATCACTCTTACGTTAGTTCCCTGAAAACTTCATAAGATACGATACACTTCCTCTCTTTTGGACAGGGATATGATAAGAAGTGGTTCGCCTCCGCCACTCATATCCTCAACGAGAAGAATTCCCATTTCTCATTCCAGAACTCCTTTTTTCCCACATTATTCCCACAAAAGTTTTAGATAGGTATAGAATTCTACAGACCGTTATCCCTCGTTTTCCCTGAGAAATGAACGTTTTAGACTTTTACAGAAGGTTATAAATATGCCCTGTCCGACTCAGAAGGTCGTGAACTCGAGTTCCAAATTCAAGAGATCGATGAAATTATTCATTTAAAACTTCCAAATACTGATTAAGCACATCAGAATATCGAGGTAAAGGTACATGTTTTCCTTGCTCCCAGTTCCGTAGTGTTTTAACATCAACTCCTATAATTTGGGCAAATTCTTCTTTAGTAAAGCCGTAAAACAGACGGGCTTTCGTTATGCGCTGAGCCAGTGTATTTTCAGGCAGCATTTCAAAACAGCCAAGGTATTCGATGGAAACTCTTAAAACTTTGGCAAACTTTCGTGAGTAGGTAGTGAAGCGTTAAATTTATCCGACTCCAAGTTTTTGATGGTAACATTAAATAATCCTGTAATCGCGCACAGGTCACGAATGGTCATATTATTCGTTACCCTGGCCTGCCTCAAGCGAGCTCCCGGACTATTTCCGACCATTGATGACCCAATAACCACGGAGGCAAGTGTGTCCGTCTTACAATAAAAAGTTCAAGGTTGTTATCTGCATGCTTGCATGAAGGCACGATAAACGAAGCGGCGGTGTATCCAAGGCTTATCGTTGAAGCAGCGTTACGGCATAAATCGGCAAGTGTGATTTTAGCGCACAATCATCCCGGGGGAGGTATGCAACCCTCTAAGTCGGATATTGAAGTTACACAAAGGATAAAAGAAGCGTTAAAGGCTATATCGATAGGCGTTGTTGATCATGTCATTGCTGTGGGGGATAAATATTATAGTTTTGCCGAGAATAATCTGTTGTGATGGGATTAAGCTATTTTAAAATATCAAAACTCCAGTAC
>Ga0209316_100562_pt1 | contig 11118 bp, 10 predicted proteins | sample 3C3metaG_FD_184150 | JGI IMG/M metagenome (GOLD analysis project Ga0209316, IMG submission 184150) | Freshwater bacterial and archeal communities from Indian Creek, Illinois, USA - 3C3 metaG (SPAdes) (version 3) | ecosystem: Environmental > Aquatic > Freshwater > Unclassified | place: USA: Indian... | reverse complement strand
GATGAGGGAACAGCTAAATGAAGACTTCGCCAGGCTGGGCATGGCGGTTAAGATGTTGAGATATTCGTTACAACGATGTAAAGAGATAGGGGTAAAGAAGGATTACTCATTAGAAGAGCTGGACAGATTTGAGAGTCTTACTTCGCGGTTTGCCAGAACCAGTGACATTTATACGCAAAAGCTAATGAAAGGATGAAACAATATCAGGACGATCTGCTTAAAATGTGGCGTACTCAAGAATTCAGAACTCTTCCCCCACTTGTGTAAAGATTGCTTTACTATGTAAGGAGATGTACAATTTGTTTCATAAAGTTAAGAGTGTCATACCGCAGGCGAATTTAATATTATTAGTCGAATTTCAAAATGGTCAGAAAAAGAAGTATGATGTTAAGCCTCTGATGGAAAAATGGCATAGCTTTAGGGATTTAAAGAACGATATCCTCTTTCAATTGGTGAAAGTTGATGTCGGGGGATATGGACTAGTATGGAATGAATATATTGATTTAGCTTGTGAAGAACTTTGGGAAAATGGAATTCATTAGACACTTAGGTTAACAGGATACTCTTAATTGTTACATAAAATGTCGCCTCAGTCGAAACAGGCTAAAAAGGAGATGGGTAGAAAGCTGAAAAGTACCAGCGGCATTGATTGCGAAAGGCAGGTGTAATATAGGGTATACATCGGGTTCTTTTGGCCTGCACTCTATTTTGCAAGTGAAAAGCGGCAATGAAATCATATTGCAGTTTCAAAACTACAAGGTACAAAATATGAGTAACCTTTGCGTTCAACGCTGACAATTTCTCTAAAATCCAAGTTTTGCGCCTGCACGGTGGATACAGCCTCATGCAGAATGTCATCAAAATATTTTTCGTTTCCGATTTCAAGTAGGTTATTCTTAAGCATAACGAGTGTAACTGAATCCATTAGTCGCTCCATTTGACATATCCAGTAGAGCAAAAACCAACCTGTCAATCAGAAATATTGCCGTTATTGTCGGTTTGAATAAGGTTAAAGTTTAAGCTTCTCCATTATACACATAAGGCTTCTATGTACTATGGCTATATCCCCGCGTGTTGCGGGCTGTTCGTATTCCTCACGCAACTTAAGCCATGAAGCGGCAGTCTGATCGTTTTTTGCGCTATAATGTACGGTGTTGTTTTTAAGGCGCATGGCATTATCCATGTGTCGCGTCGCGGTTTTAGCCCCTTCCATCACCGCAAGTCTGCGGCCGCACTTAAGCCTGAGTATTGATCCTTCTTTGGCTTCTTCGATACCGTCAACATGCGATTCAAACACATATCCGGCCGTTCCGTCATCTTTCCCTACAGGTTTTCTCATCTTAAACGGCACAACAATTATTCCGGGGGCTATAGATAGCGGCGTCATAGTCTTCTGGCTTAATACATCATTTGACTGTTTTCTTAAAAGAACTATATCTTTTTGAAATAAACCGGCCAGCTCTATTATGACTGAGCGAACCTTTCTTTTATGCTCAATTGAACTTCCATCCTCAAATATTATGATCGATCCGTTCGCCCCATAATCTCCATATGAGGGCAAAACTCCGCACATCCCATCTTTTAGCCATTTAGCGCAACTATTCTCAATGCTTTTGCCCAATCTGTTATCCCTCCTCTTGTAAAAACCGGATCGTCGGATCCGGTTAATGCTGTCTTGAATATTATATAGCGAACGTATGTTCGTGTAAATAGAAATTTATGCAGTCTAAAAACTCACCTCTATCCCTTATCCATTTTCTCATAAAGCATTTTTAACGCTCTTTTTTTAAGGTGCATTACCGCTTTTGGATGAACGCCTCTTATTTTAGCGATATCTGAAAGCTTGATTCCTTCAAAATAATGCATAAGCAATACCTGTAGCTGTTTTTTCGAAATAGCGGCGAGTGCCGCTTTAAGCTCATCCGTCTTACAAATCAAAAATACTTGCTCATCGACGGAGGAGTCTTGGCTCAAAAGGGTATCCAAAAGCGTATTTCCGTCTTGCGTAGGCTCATCCAAAGAAATTTCATTTCTGGCGGCTTTTTTTAAGTTCCACATTTTATACTGCATGCTCCTTTTCACATATGCCAAAAAAGGCACTCCTTTTGCGGCGTCAAAGTTTTTAACGCATTCAAGTATCAGAAGGCATGCTTCCTGATAGAGGTCGTCTTTGTCCATGCTGGCAATGTCGTGCCGCATTTGCGAGTAAATCAAAGGGCGCAAACGGGTTAAAATTTCTTCTGCTGCCTTGGAATCGTGCAGTTTCGCCATTTCTACGAGTTTTGCGAATTCATCTTTCATTGTTATCCTCCTTGCGTTTTGCAAGGACCGGTCCTTTTCATAATGGTTGTACAACAGTTTTAATAATAGATCATATGTTAAGAAAGTAAAAACGGCGGGGAAGTGACTCCTCGGCGTAATAAATGGGCGGATATAGTCGCAGTTAATGTAAATTTGAGCTGATCATATTGCAGTCAAAGTTCGAGTGAGGGATACGCAAGCAATTCAAAGACACGGTGACGGTTCTTGTGTCTTGAAAATATTACTCTGCATTGAAAGTGAGATCTGTCCCCTCAAAAGAACCGTCCCATCGATAGAACCGTCCCCAATATTTGATTTATTTTTTTAATATGCGGAACTTTATTGAATTTTAAGCTGTCTAATAAATAAGTGAGGGCAGAAGCCCTAGTAAATCCTGCGGCCAAAGGCGGGGAAGGGGAGCAAAGGGAAACTTACCCGGACGAAGGCTTAGGATTTATGAATTTACTTAGAACAAGAAATGAAAGCGAGGAATAAAAATGAGAAAAACGAAAAAGACTCTGGCGCTGTTATTGGCATTAGCGATGGTACTAACGCTCTTTGCGGGCGTAGCACAGGCGAGTGCACTCACAGTCAGAGTGACGAGTACAACAGCCATACTAACTCCGGGTGCTGATCGAGACACAGGGACGATTACAGTAGCCCGGGACTCAGTGCTAGGAAATACCTACCCGCTTGTTGGAGGCAGATTAACATCAGTGACCATAACTTTACCAGCTGATGTAACATGGGATGCAGCAGATGTTGACCCCGATACTGTACTTGTTGGTGGCACATGGACAAGAGAGAGGGTAAATGCACAGACTGCGATTTTCAGGACTACTAATCCAACAGACGTGACTCCCCTCACTATAACACCGGAAGTAGACATAGCAAGCGGTTTCCGCGGCGACGTTAATGTAACGGTTGAGGTGGTTTCGTCCAATGTAGATAGAACAATCGAAGATTGGTCACAAACCTCAACAGTCAGAATAGCTAGGATTGCGGCTGCCGGTACTATTTCAACTGCCGTTACAACCCCTGTTGTACCGAGAGGTGTTGCTGATCAACTCGTCGGCAACATCAGAATAGTTGAAGCTATAGCAGGATCGCTGACGGACGGTTCTCCTGAGGCGACTCCGACGCCGGCGCGTGTAATAACTCTTACAGCTCCTTCCGGAGTCACTTTCCAGAGTATAGGATTACCGGCTGTTACAACTGTAGGTGGAGTAACTTCTACTATTACATTGGCTGCCGTAACTGGTACCCAAACTCTTAATGTTACCGGTATACGCCTTAATATTGGTACAGGTGTACCGGATGGACCGATCAATATCCAAGTGAGCGGCGCTAATGCAACCGCAGCTTTTGTTCCGGTCGCGACAATAGGGGATGTTGGAGTGGTTTCCATCAGCCCGAGAAATGTCCCTGCCGACCCGATCTCTTCAGGAAGCCTTAATTCGAGAGTAGCCGACATAAGATTCTCGCAGAATATGGCAGGCTCTTTCTTGGGGAACCGTGCTCTGGTGCTGACTCTTCCTGAAGGTTTCACCTGGAATTCTGTTGTTCCAGCTAATTGGGCGAATCCTATTAATGTTGTTCCAGACTCTCGTGTTCTTACGATATGGACGACATCTACACCAGGAGCGGGTCCGGATTTCGATTTAACAAATATCAGAATCAATGTAAGTGCCAATGCACCAGTGGGTAACATAGATGTTACTGTCGGTGGAACAGCCGGACCCAGAGGAATGGTTACAGTGGGCACACTCAGATGGCCCGTAACTATTGCTGCTGTTACAGTGCCCAACGTAAAGGTGGACTCCCTTGATCAAGTTATCGGCAGCATAGCGATTACCGAGAATTTTGTGGGAGCATTAAGAGGCGGCACGATTTCCGTATCCATTGTTGATCCTTTGGCAGGCATGGCATTTGTCGGAACTCCCACAGTAACTGTTTCCGATGTTGCCGGAACTGAACCTACGGTATCTGGCGTAACCGTAACTACTACCCCCACCTTAGGAGTAAGCTTTACAGTAACCCGTCCTGTTATTACAGCAACAGCTCCTGCAACTATAATCATATCCGGAATAAGACTTAACCGTACTGTCGGATTGCTGAGAGGCGTACCGATTGCGGTACAGGTTGCGGGTACATCTATTTTTGACACAGGAAACGTAAGAGTAACAGCAGCCAACGTCGTTTCCACAACAGCCCGCACAACCGTATTTACTGTCGGCTCGACAGCGTTTACGGTTAACGGTGTTGCTCAACCTCCTATAGACGTAGCTCCGTTCATACAGGACGGAAGAACAATGATGCCCATTCGCGCAGCTGCTAACGCAGCAGGCGTGACTAACGACAACATCTTCTTTGAAGCAGGCGTGATCACAATAATCCGCGGCGACAGAGTCGCTCAGTTTACCTTAGGTAGCAGAGTGATGGTAGTAAACGGCGTTGCGATGAATATGGATGTAGCTCCTGCACTCGTATCAAATCGTGCTCTAATACCGGTACGCTGGGTAGCGACTGCACTCGGAGTTCCAGTTGTTTGGGACGCCACAGCACGTACAGTCACCGTAACAGTACAATAACACTGTACAAAACTTAAAACATTAAGAATTGCTCCGCCCCGAAGGCTAAAACCTTCGGGGTTTCCCATTTTTGGACGTTTTATTGGCGGATGAGATGATAAAGTGATATAATATCCGTAGGAATAATGGAACTTTTAACCCTTTTTGAGTGTCTAAGAAGAAGGATAGATAGAATATATGGAGCTTTTAAGGCTTAAAACCGCCGAAATAGTTGAAAGCGCAGCTAACGGGGACATTGGTTCCTTTGAGCAGATAGTGCTTATGTATCAAGATAAAGTTTATTCGCTATCGCTTAAGCTTACCGGCTCGGCGCAGGACGCAGAGGATCTCGCGCAGGAGGTTTTTGTTAAGGCATACCGCCACATCACTTCTTTTCGCGGGGATTCGGATTTCGGCACATGGCTTCATCGTATTGCTCTAAATACTTGGCTTAACCAGAAGCGCAAGAAACAGCCTTCGATGGCTTTTTCGCTGGACGAGCCGATACATTCGGACGATGGTGAGATTAAGCGCGAGATACCCGATTTGTCTCAAGAACCTGAAGGTGTGTTTTTATCGTTGCAGATGAGCGAGAAGCTTCAGAGGGCGGTCGAGAGTCTGCCTAAGGATCAGAAGGCGACAATACTTTTACGAGAGGTAGAGGAGTATACGTATGAGGAGATCGCCAGGATGATGGATTGCTCCGTTGGAACTGTGAAATCAAGGCTTGCCAGAGCAAGAAATGCTTTGCGCATAAGCTTTAACGGATATAAGGCTCAAGATTGATTTTAGGCTGAAAGGAGGATGTTTGGTGGATAACGAGATGATTTGTGGAAAGCTTAAAATGATTTACAAGGACGTTAAAACCCCTGACGGATTTAATTCGCGCGTTATGTTAAGAATAAAGGCAGAGAAGATTCAGTCGTTGCCATTAAGCTTACCTTCACGGATTACAAGGGATTTAAGGCCATATATCGCGATAGCAGCGTGTTTTGTTCTTTTAGTTGGACTATATTTTGCGGGGTCTGGGTTGCCGGGAGTTTCTCCCATAGATGACAAAGAGGCGGTTAATGTGCTTGTTGAGGCTGATCCTCCTTCGGATATTAAGATTGCCGACAGAGTGCCTTACCTAAACGGCGAAGAACCTTTAGTTTTAACGATTCCTTCGAACGAAGGTCAACCTGTTGCCGAAGATTCTTTGGTGCAAAACGGACAGGTGAATGATGTAGCGGATACTCCCGCGGTTGTAGAAATACCTGTTGCCGAGCCTTCTGAGCCTGTACTGCTCGAGGCTATAGCTCAAACTAACGATAGACCGACTTTAGAGGCCCCGTCTGTGATAAAGCCTGAGCCTTCAGCCGCTAACGGATATGCTGCTATGACGGTAAAAGATCCGATTACTGAAATAAAGCTTGTAGAAGACACTGCATTGACATTTGTCTTAAATGAAGCAGATATACCCGATTATTCTCTGTTTATGCCGCGCAGAAGGGTTATAGATTCGGTGTCCATAAATATAGGTGTTGGGACGATAAACAGCGGGCTACTTAAGCTTGAGCAAAGGGAGCGATTGTTCGATATTTCGGCTGATGCTGAATTAACGGAGATTAGATCTGATGGTACGATAGTTATGACAAGATCATATGTTGTGCCGGCATCGCTTGCAAACGCTTTTGTCACTCAGCTAAGCACACTTGGTGAAGCTGTCAGATTAAACAGGGGAAGCCTTGACATAACGCAAGATTACTCTAGATTACTTGATGCTCACAGAGATCTAATCACTGATTTTGCCGCCACAGGAAAAGGAGCGAATGATATTAATAAGCTTGTCGCTGAGCTTATGTTCTTTGACGAGAGATCGCGCGAAGGAGTGCGAAATGTAGTCGTCGTTCTTGAGGACGGCGTGGATTTCTGAAAGATTAAATTGCTACCCTTCGGGAAACCGGGGGGTTTTTGTTTGTGTAAAGCACTTATCCTGATGTATAATAAAGAAAATTTGAAATGAGGTTTGAGCTTTTATAATGAAACAGGCGTTTATTATGATTGTGGCAATAGGAGTTGTGGCGGCTTTTTTTTCAGCTTTGCCCAACGAAATTAGCGGTTTTAGAAATCGAAGCGTTGAAATTGCCGTGGATTTTGAGGAAGTGAGCATTTTAGCGGAAGACAGCGGATTTACTGTTGAGCGGACCCTTAAGTCACTTAAAGATGCCGGAGTGACGGCTGTCGGCTTAAGGGAAACAAATATAAGAAGATACGTTGCGGAAGGCAAAATAGCTATTTTCCAAGGCGGTGAGATATTAAACGCTCTTAGGATGGGCTCGTTGGAAAATCCGAATTTTGTGGCATTAAGAGATGATGGCAAGATAGTTTCTAACCATACCTACATCATTACCGAAGATATTGATCTGGCTCAAAAGCTGCTGTTAAGGCTTGACGTTGCATTCGGCAGGCAGGCTGAAATGCTAAGAGCAAATAAACCATACATAATAGAAATCAAAGCGCTAAGAGCGGGAGTGGAAACACTTCCGGTAGGGCTTGATACGAAAGATATCCAAATGCTACAAAATATAGGGCTGCGTTTAGTCGGTCGTCCGTCTAATGTTTTTATGGGAAGCGAGGCTGCGCTAACTAAAATACTGACCGAGTATGCCAATCTTCCTGAAGGATTGCTCTCTGCGCTTGTATTCGATGGGATTGATACTGCGGGCTTTCCTGATTATCTTAATGAAGCAGGGAGTATTCTGCTGGAAAACAAAATGCGTGTCGGATTTGTCGAGCTTGTGAGAAGGCAGGCGGGGATAGAGCAGCTAATGAGCCTTACAGACTATAGCGGCGTGACAGTACATTCAAACATGCGAGGAAGGCCTGTCGCGTCAATTGTAAATGCTGTCATGGAAAGAGGAGCGCGCCTATTGTACGTTCGCTTTCATATTGAGCGGCGCCCTGCAAGCCTTGAGGATGCGATCGATTTTTTAACTGATATAAGAGATCAGTTGGCGGATTACGGCTATTATCCCGGTGTGCCTAGCTCTCTGGGCGGTGGGGGGAGACAGCCTTACTTACACATCTTGTCGATGCTTGGAATCGCTGCCGGTGCCGGTTTGACCATGATTGAGTTGAAATTAAAGGCGGGCAAATTTACGATTATTCTTCCTGCTGCGCTTTTTGTCAGCATTGTGCTTCTGTATACTGTTGCGCCGAGTCTTTCTTTACAGCTCTCAGCGATATTGGCGGCGCTTGTTTTTTCGACACTTGCTTTTGTTGGCCAGACGGTGAACCACCTGGATAAGAAAAATGCTTCGACTGTAAGATTCGTTGTGTTAACGATTCTACGCACATTCGCCGTTGCTGTTTATGGTGGGATTATGGTTGCGGGCTTGCAGTCGACTCCGTATTTTACAAGTGGAGCGGCGCTTTTCAGAGGCGTTGCGCTAACCAACTTTCTTCCGTTTATACCCGTTGTGTGGGCACTGTATGCAAAGAGTACGGATAATGGCTCGGAATGGACGCTTGTTTCAATAACACGAAAGCTTTCAAGCCCTCTTAAGCAAAATGTAACATGGCTACATATTATTTTACTTGGAATCGCAGGGCTTGCTGTGTTTGTTTATGCTGCCCGTATGGGGCATCAGGCTGGGATGACGTTATTACCGTTTGAGGAACAGATGCGCAGGCTTTTAGACGATGTTCTCTTGGTGCGCCCGCGTACAAAGGAATTTATGATCGCATATCCGGCGTTTATTTTAGGTCTGACACTTTACGCGAAAGGCAACAAAAACATTTTTACGGCAATTTTACTTGCAATCGGTGCGCTTGCTCCTATATCGATCATCAACACTTTCATGCATTTTACAAACCCGACGCTTATTACAAGCGCGGCGCTTCGTTCGTTTAACGGATTATTGTTAGGTGCGCCGATTGGTATAGCTTTGGTTATCATTTTTCGCTACGCCGTAAAAACGGTCAAAAGACTGGGGCTTGTAGGATGACTGTTAGAGTAGTTATATTGGGTTATTACGGTTTCGGGAACACAGGGGACGAGGCAGTTCTTGGCGGGATTCTAACTGCGCTAAAACACGTTTCCGTAAAAAATGGGATTGAGCTTAAAATTACTGTTTTATCGGCTGACTCTGAGCAAACGAAAGAGCGTTATAAAGTGGATTCAGTCGACAGGGGCAGCTTCAAAGCTATTTTTTACAGCTTGCGCAAAAGCGATGTTTTCATATTGGGCGGCGGTAGTCTGCTTCAGGACACAACAGGCAGAGGGTTTTCAGTTCTCTATTATGCAGGGCTTTCCATTGTTGCAAAATTATTGGGCAAAAAGGTTATATTTTACGCACAGGGAATAGGACCTGTCAAAAGAACCGTTAACAGATTTTTAGTTTATTTGGCGGCATCGGCTACCGATTTTTTAAGTGTGCGCGACAATGGATCGATGATTGAATTGCGGCGGTTGGGAGTTCTACATAAGGTTATCCGTTTGACCTGCGATCCCGCTTTTGCGCTAAGAGAAGGAAAAAAATCGACATTGATTAATAGCGTGATTGCTTCATTGCCGCTTAAGCCTGTCATAGGCGTAATGCTTAGGGATTGGCCAGGAATTGAAGACAAAAAGTATTTGATTTCGGATGCGATCGAAGATTTAGCGGAAAGAATTAACGCAAGCATTGTGCTTTTGCCGATGCAGCAAGCCTTTGATATAAAGTTATGCCAAAGCGTGGCGGCGCTTATAAAACGGGATTGTTATGTATTGGAGGAAACATTTGAGCCTGAGGAAATGATCGCATTATTTGGAGAATTTGATTTAGTGATCGCAATGAGGCTTCATGCACTTATATTTGCGGCGATAGCCGGCGTGCCTATGGTCGGGTTAGGCTATGACCCTAAAATTAACGCTTTTCTGTCACAGATCGGGATGCAGCAGGCACTTTCAATAGAGAACCTTAAAACCGAAGATTTGACCAATCAGGCGTTGGAGCAATGGATGGCGAGAGACGAGATAAAAACACTTTTGAAAGTTAAAGCGGATGAAATGAGAAAGCAAGCGAACGAATTCGCTGAAGAGTTGCTTGGTTTTTTGACCGAGAGGGGCTAAGCATGAATTCAAAAGAAAAATTCAAGACGGAAAATTTCTTGGGGCTTCCTGCAGCTGTGATCAATATTACCCAAGCTGCGGAAATTGTGCTAAAAGCGCTGCAAAATGACAAAAAGCCGCTTTTTGTAGCCTCAATTAACCCCGAAATATGTGTTGCCGCAAGAAAAAACAAAGAGCTTTTTGACGCTGTGTCAGATTGCTCCTTGGGTATTCCCGATGGTGTGGGGATTGTGATTGCTTCTAAATTGAAAAGAGGCAATATAAAGGAGAGAGTGACAGGCATAGATTTTATGCTTAAGCTTGTTGCCATGTCGGCAGACTTAGGATTTTCGGTGTTTCTCTTAGGCGCTGCCCCTGATGTGGCGGAGGCGGCGGCAAAAGAATTAAAAGAAAAGTATCCCGGTCTTTTGGTAGCCGGCACGCATCACGGCTATTTTAAGGAGTATGAGGAAGAAGGGATTGCGAATATTATTCGCGATTCAGGCGCGGACATTGTTTTTGTAGGACTTGGAAGCCCCCGTCAAGAGCTTTTTATACGTAAATGGGGGGAAACTACAAATGCTAAAGTTCTGATGGCAGTAGGCGGCTCGTTTGACGTGATATCGGGAAATCTTACAAGAGCGCCGGAAGTCTGGCAGCGTTTAAATGTAGAATGGCTTTACAGGGCGCTTAAGCAGCCTAAAAGGGCTATGAGGCTTTTGAAGCTGCCGCTGTTTTTAGCGCTGGTGATGTGGGAGCGAATTGCCGGAAAAAGGGGTTAGAGTTGATCGCCTCCGCTCTCCATTCGTTCTAACCAGTGACACAACAAAGGCGCATACCCCTTGATCCTTTCGTATATTGCCAATGATAAAGGCTCGTTATATGTGTGTGCTGTGAGATTGCGATCATCAGCCATCCGTAAAGCCTCAATTGTTTCTTCTTTGCTTAAAATTCCTATCCTGTGACAGGCTCTAATCACACTTTTAGGAGAACCCTCATCAAGCCCTTCGATTTCAAAAAGATATAGTTTCGCAGCTTTCCATGCAGCTTCAAAAGTATATTCAAATCTTTGAAGCGATGCATCCTTTTCTATCTGTGAAGGGTTTGTAAGAAATATAAGCTCCTCAAGAGTCTCTAGCGCTCTTTTCGCCGTTGCCAGTTTTTCTAGCAATC
>Ga0209316_100560_pt1 | contig 11165 bp, 9 predicted proteins | sample 3C3metaG_FD_184150 | JGI IMG/M metagenome (GOLD analysis project Ga0209316, IMG submission 184150) | Freshwater bacterial and archeal communities from Indian Creek, Illinois, USA - 3C3 metaG (SPAdes) (version 3) | ecosystem: Environmental > Aquatic > Freshwater > Unclassified | place: USA: Indian... | reverse complement strand
ATTCATACATGCCCAGCGCTGTCGCATAAACTCCGGCGGATTCTATTTCCTTCGAAATTTTAAATTCCTTTCTCAAAAGAGTTCCCTTTGAGTTCTTGCCTTCCTCTATACCTTCTGCGGTTATGAATCGGGCTTGCCACTCATCAGACGAAAACAGAGTAGTTTCAAAAAAGGCTGTTTCGCTGAAATCGCTGATTTCACCGTGATTATCGCTTATCTTGACTTTGTAATAATACTTTGACGATGATTGAAGCTTCTGTCCCTCATAGTACACATGTGCCGATTCGTCTGATTCAACTATTCCGCTACTCCATAATAAGTTCTTGAAATCTCTGTCTTTTGAAACTTGGATTTCATATGAAGTCTGAACCACATTTCTATTGTCAGATTCAATGATCCAACTGAAGTGCGGTTTATTTACTCCGATACCTATGGGGTTAGAAAGATATTCACATCTTAAGTTCGTCGCTTTAAGCATATTTACCTCCGGTAGTTTATTTGACAGTGAAACCATGTCAATTTAATTCTTTTGCTAAAAAATCCAATTACAATATTGTACTCATTTCCCGGCAACATATCAACAAAAAGCATCATGGACGGAGGCTTTTGCTTTTTCTCTTGACAAATCACTCTGCACTTATAATAATACATGTTAATCGAGCTTTTAGTTCGACATAATATTCTCCGGAGGATTTAGTATAAATGATCAATGTTGCAGTATTAGGTTTTGGAGTGGTAGGCTCGGGAGTAGTGGAGCTTATGGACCAGAATTCGTCTAAAATAGCCCGTAAAGCCGGATCTCCCATCAAGATAAAAAAGATATTGGATGTAAGGGAATTCCCAACGAATGCTTACAGCGGAATGATAACCGGCAATTCGGACGAAATCTTCAATGATGATTCCATATCGATAATAGTTGAAACAATAGGCGGCACTGACGCCGCATATAAATACACAATGAAGGCTTTTTCAAAAGGAAAGCATGTGGTTACTTCCAACAAGGAGCTCGTGGCCTCACATGGTCCCGAACTTCTAGCATGCGCAAGAGAAAACAATGTCAATTATCTTTTTGAAGCAAGCGTAGGCGGAGGCATACCCATAATACGTCCTTTAAGCCAGTGTCTTGCCGCAAACGAAATTTCGGAGATAACGGGCATTTTAAACGGTACAACCAACTATATGTTAACACTTATGAAAAACGAGAAGCTGTCATTTGAGGATGCTTTAAAATCCGCCCAGCAAAAGGGTTATGCCGAAGCCAACCCGTCTTCGGATATAGAAGGTCACGATTCATGCCGAAAGATTGCCATTTTGTCATCCATAGCCTACGATGAGTTTTTAGATTACAAAAAAATCCCCACTAAGGGGATCTCGTCAATCACTCTATCAGATATCGAAAATGCGGAACGTGAAGGCTCGGTTATAAAGCTTATCGCATCCAGCAAGAAAACCGAAAGCGGTATATCTGCTCAGGTCGCCCCCGCCGTCATACCGAAAAATCATCCGCTTGCAGGCGTTGAGGATGTTTTCAACGCTGTGCTCGTTAAAGGCAACGCTATCGGAGAAGCCATGTTCTACGGAAGAGGCGCAGGGAAATTCCCTACCGCCAGCGCCGTTGTAGCCGACATAATCGACATTGTCGATCATATGGGCGTTCCGAGAAAAAACGGGACTCACTCTTGGGTTAGACAACTCCAGCCTTAAGACCAGAGCATCTAATCCAAAAAGTCCCTAAGTTTCTTGCTCCTGCTGGGATGTTTGAGTTTGCGCAAGGCTTTGGCTTCAATCTGCCTTATCCTCTCTCTTGTAACATTAAATTCTTTTCCTACCTCCTCAAGCGTTCTCGCTCTGCCGTCATCTAAACCGAATCTTAGCCTTAAGACCTTTTCTTCTCTTGGAGTAAGCGTTATCAACACATTTAAAAGCTGTTCTCTTAGGAGAGTGAAAGCGGCTGCGTCGGCAGGGGCTAATACATCTTCATCCGGGATAAAATCTCCAAGATGACTGTCTTCTTCTTCACCGATAGGCGTTTCAAGAGAAACAGGCTCCTGCGCGATTTTTAAAATATCATGAACCTTTTCTTCTGATATCCCCATTTCATTTGCAATCTCCTCCGCTGATGCCTCACGCCCATATTCCTGCAAAAGTTGCCTTGAAACCCTTATAAGTTTGTTTATGGTTTCAACCATGTGGACAGGAATTCTTATAGTACGCGCCTGATCTGCTATCGAACGGGTAATGGCCTGCCTAATCCACCACGTCGCATAAGTGCTGAATTTATAACCCTTATGGTAATCAAATTTCTCAACAGCCTTTATAAGGCCTAAGTTGCCTTCCTGGATAAGATCAAGAAATAGCATACCCCTGCCAACATAGCGCTTCGCTATACTCACAACCAGACGCAAGTTCGCTTCAATGAGCCGTCTTTTGGCTATTTCGTCGCCTTCCTCCATTCTCTTTGCGAGTCTAATCTCCTCCTCAGCGGTAAGCAACGCTACTTTTCCGATTTCTTTAAGGTACATCCTTACCGGATCATCTATGGCTATCCCTTCAGGAACAGATAAATCCGTTATGTCAGGAACCGGCTCGCTCGATATTTCACTTTCAGGTTGGTGAACTTTGATGGAATCATCTATTACATCAATACCCAAGCTTTCGAAATTCTCATATATTTTTTCGATCTGCTCCGGTTCAAGCTCGACGTCTTCCAGCATATCCATGATCTCTTTGTAAGTCAGGACGCCTTTAGCTTTACCCCTATCAATAAGGGTTTTTATTTTGTTCAACTTGCTGTCTATATCCTTGATCTCTTCGTTTTTCATATCTTCCCCTCATCTCCCTGCCCTTTCAACTTGATCCTGCGATTTGAAGCGTCTATACCCAACAAATGCGAGTTATAAACGTCAGGATCCAGGCTTCCTTCCCTTTCCATCCGTATGAGCTCTTCCTGTCTTTTGCGCCTTAACTCTCTTTCGCTGTATCTTGACAGTTCAGCCACACAATCTGCGATAAATTTATCGATATTATCATACTCCATTTCTATATCGAATATTTCAGCCATTCGTCGCTGAATCTCATGGTCTTCAACCCGACTTATAATTTGTGCCGGACTGATACTTTTGCCTTCTTTAAGCATCCTGTCCACTATGGCAGCTATTTGTCCGTTTATGTCCTCCTCAAACACGTAGTTCTCCAACTTTCGAGATATCATTTGTGCCAACGAATCATCCTGTGCCATCAGTCCCGCAAGATATCTCTCAGCCTTAACATGTCCGGCCAGAAATACTTTTTTAGTTGAAGCCGAACGAATAATCCGATTGCTATTATCCCTATTATTGCCAAGCTCAACCGCTTTTACACTCTTTTGTTTCCCCGGAGTGTCAGCTGTCAGTCTTTCGACTTCCTGGCGAATTAAGGACGTACTTAATCCTGTTCGCTGCGCCACCACTTTTATCTGGGAGTCCCTTTCTATCAGGTCTTCCTCGCATTTAAGCGCTTCACAAGCTCTCTTTGCAAAAGCTGTAATCCCGTTTTTGGCGCTAAAATCATATTCATCAGACAATTGCCATATCTTAAAGCCTGTCATGGTCATGCTATTTTCTAAAAAATCTTTAAAAGTATCTTTGCCATGAATCCGTAAAAGTTCGTCAGGATCAACTCCCTCTTTAAAAGCAATTGCTTTAGCGTCGCAACCTACATTTTTAAATGTTTCAAGCGCTTTAAGCGTTGCCTTTTTGCCTGCGGTATCTCCATCATATGCGACAATAATTTGCTTAGTAAAACGAAAAAGCAATTTCGCTTGATCAACAGTTAGAGAAGTCCCGAGCGAGGCCACCGCATTTTCTAATCCATATTGATGCATTGCGATTACGTCCATATATCCTTCCGTCAATATTATGCTTCCAAGCGGGCGTAACTTTGACAACCTATTAAGTCCGTAGAGCAATTTCCCCTTGTTGAAAGCCAAACTCTCCGATGAATTCAAATACTTAGGATTCGAATCATCCGTCGCTCTTCCGCCAAAGCCGACTATTGCGCCGTTAAGATCAATGATCGGAAAAATAATCCTATTTCTGAACCGATCGTATGTCTTATTGTTACTCTCGGCTAAGAGTCCGGCTTCCAGAAGAAACTTTTCTTCAAAGCCCTCCTTAAGCAATACATGTTTTAAGTTTTCCCAACCTCCCGGCGCATATCCAATACCAAAAGCTTTTATCGTTTTAGTATCAATTCCCCTTGATGCCAAGTAATCAGCCGCACTGCGGCCTGAAGAGGACACAAGGCTCATATGGTAGAATTTCGCAGCTTCTAGGTTGGCTTTGTATATTCTATCCTTAAGTTCTCTTTCCTTAAGCTCAGCAGCTTTCACATCTTTGTCATCGGTATCACTATCAGGAAATCTCATTCCGACACGTTCTGCTAAGAACTTTACGGCTTCCATAAACTTAAGTCTCTCTGCCGCCATTATGAAGGATATAACATTGCCTCCCTCTCCGCAGCCAAAACAATGATAAAACTGTTTTTCAGAGTGAACGTGGAAAGAAGGAGTCTTTTCCCTGTGGAAGGGACATAAACCCATAAATCCTTTCCCTGCAGCTTTAAGTCTTACATATTGTGATACCACGTCGACCAGATCATTTCGTACCCTCACCTCGTCTATCCAATCTTGCTCCAGTTGCTTTCTCATCAAAATTCACCTAAATTTAATCTTCTCGGCACTTTTACGCATGAAGGATTCTTATCGATAATTAATCCAATCATACTTATAAGTTCGTCAAATCATTCAATTTTCCTTCTTTGGGTCCATCATTTTTTTTAAAAGCGTATAGAAATGGGTCTCAATAATGTCGAATCGAGACGAATATCACAAAAGACACGGGGACGGTTCTCCTGTCTGCTTGGCAGACAGGAGAACCGTCCCCGTGTCTCGTCAAAATTGCTTCCAGGATGCCGGAACAAAAAGATCGTGAAAGGTACGTACCGCATATCTATCGGTCATACCTGCTATATAATCGCATACCGCTTGCTCTTTCCCGTATTGTTCCATGAAGTACAAATATTCTTCGGGCAGGAATTCCGGTTTCTCAAAAAAATGCTCATAAAGCTGCCTTATGACATACATAGCTTTTTTTTCTTCAGTTTTAGCCAAAGAGTCAAGATACACCCTCTCAAACATAAAATCTCGAAGGCATTCGGTTGCTTCAGCTATTTTTGCGCTCATAGCAATCACAGGTTTATTGAGACTCTCAGCTATAGTATCCATGATCATGCAGTTTATGCGCTCACCATGGGTTTTGCCTAAAACTTCTATACAATCCGAAGGAATGTCTTCGGATGTGAGCACTCTTGCTCTTATTGCATCATCAATATCATGGTTTATATACGCTATCCGATCGCTTAAAGACACTACCTGTCCCTCAAGGGTAGAAGGGGTTCCTGATTTGGTGTGGTTTAATATTCCATCCCTTACTTCCCATGTAAGATTTAACCCCTTTCCTGATTCCTCGATCACTTCAACGACTCTTAAACTGTGAATATTATGTTTAAAACCATTTTGTGTAATTTTATCCAGTATCATTTCTCCGGTGTGTCCAAAAGGAGTGTGTCCTAAGTCATGACCGAGCGCGATCGCCTCTGTCAAGTCTTCATTAAGCCTTAAGGCGCGGGAAATCGTACGAGCGATTTGGGCTACGTCTAGGGTATGGGTCATACGCGTTCTGTAATGATCTCCTTCGGGAGCTATGAATACTTGTGTTTTATGTTTGAGTCTGCGAAAAGACTTTGAATGAAGTATCCTGTCCCGATCCCTTTGAAATTCAGTTCGGACGGGGCAAGGATCCTGAGGCTTCGCTCTTCCCCTGCTTTTGCTGCTTAATGCAGCAAAAGGTGAAAAAAACATCTTCTCCCTTTCTTCGTACTGCTGCCTTATCACGTTTCACGCCTCCTTTTAAAATAGCAGATAGGGTTGAACTCAGAACTCATAGTATAGTCATTATACTTTAAACATATCTGATTTCAACCAAATAATTCAGTTTAAATCGTAAAGTACAACATAGTTACTCACTCCTTCGCCTTAGACAAAATTCCCCTGCGTATCCGACGTGGTGCTTGACATAAAGAGACACATTGACTACAATTGTAATGTAGTCATAAAGCTACATAAGGAGTGATCATTTTGTATAAACTGAACGTTGGGATGCGGGAAGCAAAGGAGAATTTAAGCAGGCTGGTTAATGAGGTCAAAAAAGGTACGGAAATAATTCTCACGTCAAGAGGCAAGCCTGTAGCGAAATTAGCTCCTGTAGATAATGAATCTTTGTCTTTGGCAGCACGGCTGATAAAGCTTGAACGTGCCGGCTTGTTAGAGCCTGCAAATCGTACCAATTTAAAGATGCCATCGCCTCTTCCTTTACGCGGAGAAAAAGCCCAAGCGTTTTTACAGGAGGATCGCAGCAAATGAGCTTAGATGATGTTTCAGTCATTTACTGGGACAGCTCGGCAATTCTCTCAACGCTGCTGCAGGACAGTCATAGTGAGCATGCTATGCGCTATGCTGGCGCTAATGCCATACACTTACTTTCCAGTTTGGCTTTGGCGGAGGTACATGCCGTTTTAAATAGAATTAGACGCGAACGAGAGTTGGCGGAAATATTAGTCGATGCTTCCCTGGAAACCTTAGCATCCGGTCCATGGAGAAGGTTAAAAATTGACCCTGACGCAAGCGAAATAAGAAAATTAGCCTCAAAATGGCCACTGCGAGGTGCTGATCTCTGGCACTTAGCCACAGCAAAAACCGTGCAACGCGAGCTTCCCGAACTGTTGGTATTAACTTTTGATAGACTGCTTTATCATGCATCTACCGGAGAAAATATAGCCTGTGAAATGAGTTTTCTCGATCATTAGTTTGTTATCTCACGAGAATTGCAAAAAACATCCGTTAAAGTCATAACCACAGCATGCAAAATGCATATATGGCAAGTTTTAAATGCAAAGCATTTGTGTCAGTAACCCCGTCTTGTCACTAAACTACAAAAAGGTCCTGATGAAAATAAATATCTTTCATCAGGACCTCTCTGAAATATCGCTAATCAAGCATAATGTATAAAAATCTGTTCAACCGAAAGCCTCCGGCAATCAGTTAATTTTTACCTTTGTCCGCCTGCCTCAAGCTTCCCTGCCTTAGTCTCAAGTATTTTTGCCTGAGCTGCTGCTATCATATTGTCGATGTTTGGTCGTTATGCGTCTTAAGGTAATTTCACTTCTGTTAAGACTTGAACAGGTCTCTCCCTATATAAAATATTCGTTCCATCACCGAGCTGTCCCGTCTCATTCCATCCCCATGCCCAAAGGGTTCCATCTCCCCTTATAGCAAGCGAATGGCTATTTCCTGCTGCTACCGCGATTACATTTGTTAAAACTTGGACAGGTCTATGTCTATCTGTAGTTGTTTCATCACCGAGTTGTCCAGCCTCATTCCGTCCCCACGCCCAGAGAGTTCCATCTCTCCTTATAGCAAGCGTATGACCTCCTCCTGCTGCTACAGATACTACTTCTGTTAAAATTTGAATTGGTCTATGTCTATCTGTAGTTGTTCCATCACCGAGTTGTCCAACGCCATTTCGTCCCCATGCCCAGAGGGTTCCATCTCTCCTTACGGCAAGCGTATGACGTCCTCCTGCCGTTACAGATACTACGTCTGATAAGACTTTTATAGGTCTATGTCTATCTGTAGTTGTTTCATCGCCAAGCTGTCCATCAGAATTACTACCCCACGCCCAGAGGGTTCCATCTCTCCTTATAGCAAACGAGTGGCCAACTCCTGATGCCACTGAAACCACTTCTGTTAAGACTTGGACAGGGCTGGGACTGCTTGTAGTTGTTTCATCGCCGAGCTGTCCCATTTCATTCCAGCCCCATGCCCAGAGGGTTCCATCTCTCCTTATAGCAAGTGAATGGTAAACCCCTGCTGCTACCGAAATCACATCTGTTAAGACTTGGACAGGGCTAAGGCTTCTTGTAGCTGTTTCATCGCCAAGCTGCCCCGCCCAATTACTTCCCCATGCCCAGAGGGTTCCATCACTCCTTATAGCAAGTGAGTGGTTATCTCCTGCTGCTACCGAAACCACACCTGTTAAGACTTGGACAGGGGTTTGTCTAGTTGTATTTGTTCCATCACCGAGCTCTCCAGCTTCATTCCATCCCCACGCCCAAAGAGTTCCATCTCCCCTTATAGCAAGCGAATGGTACCTTTCTGCGACTATAGAGTTGATTGCTTCTATATGAGAAGGTGGTATAATTTCTGTTAGTTCTCCTTTAGTATCTATAATTCTAACAGTCCTTGTAATCCCATCCCAATTTACCGATGCTCCTAAGCTCTCACTTATAAACCTGATCGGAACTAACGTTCTGCCCTCAAAAATCATTGCCGGAACATCCAACTTTATCTCTCGTCTGTTCTTAAAGGCAACTTTAGCATCAATAGTTAAAACAACAGTGGTTTGAGCTCTGGTGGCAGTTATTGTCCTGGTTTTACCTTCCCAGTTTACAGTAGCACCTAATGCTTCAAATATAGCTCGTAATGGCACCAATGTTCTACCTTCGATTATAACAGGCGGTACGTCAAAAGATAGCGGTTTCTCATTAATCACTACGTTAATAGGTGCACTGGCAGCCACAGAAAATGGAACAATAAAAATCCCCATGGAAACAATTAGCAGTAAAACAATACTTTTTTTGAACATAAAACACCCTCCCTATATGTACTATTGTTGGTACTCAGAAAAGCTGAACCTATTAATATTGCTTGACTTTAGTAACTAAAACCAAGCAGTTTCACCTCCTAGAAATGGAATTCGACTTAAACACTAAATTTCCTGCTAAAACCAAAAACTTTCCAACAAAAAAATCTATAATCTATGTTCTTCCATGACAAAACCCAGAAAATTCCTTCATCAATAATTTAAATGATTTTTAACTACTTAACTTCCACTAAACTCTTAATTCGAAATGTTCCTCCCAATTATCCAAACAATAGACCTGTTAGGGGACATGTATCTTATCCAAGTATCAAAATCTATTGTTTTGTTCATTACCTCTAATGGTGTTAGCCTTATTCCCCGGTAAACATCCGTGCCTGTTGAGGATATAACCATCAATCTATTTTCCTCAGTTACTCCTCTTATAGCCATAAAATGACCTCTTCCATAATACCAGGGAAACTCTCCGGACTCTGCACGGGACACAAACAAAATCATATTGCCTTTAGCTAACTCATCTTTAACTCTTTGTCGAAAACCAGACCTGCGAAAATTAAGCGTTGTTATACCTAATCCTAACCTTCTCGTTAAAAACGGTACTCCACTATCAAGTAATGCAGTATTTAGATGTCGTGTTCCCTTCACTTTATTTAATGCAATATCTGGGGTTATGTCTTGGTTTAGTAAATTCGAAGCTATCATAGCTATTGTATAAACTCCGCACCCTCCACTATCCATAGTAGATAGGTTCCTGCCTCTTCCTCCTCTGGCTGCAAAAGGTGTTTCTCTTGTTGTAGTCCCTCCTATCTTGAGATTTCCCCAGTCTTTACTGAAAGGCGTATAAATATGCGACTGATAATACCATCTCATTCCAATATCATGCAAATAATATGGGCTGGCTACCCCGCCGAATCTTCCGCTTCCTGAATGTCCTAACCAATTGCCATTTACTACTCTTAATGTCTCAAGATTGCCTTTTGGCGCTTGGTCAATTGCTCTATTTAATCTATCATACGCTAAACGTCCTATGTTAGCGGCGTAAAGACCCTCCCATACCAAAGTATCAGCTTGTGCCTTTGTGTCTAATATATAATTTATATATCCAATAAATCTATTTTTATTACCTCTGACTGTGCCTCTTTGAGCATCCCAAAACAAGTCAGATACTGGCTCAAGTAAATTATCTAAATTTCTTATCTTGTTGTTTCTAACTAAATATATCAGTTCCCTGACAGCAATCTCATCTTCGGGTAAAAAATAACCTCTTGTATAATTAACAAATGCAAATATAAATTTTATTATATCCTGATTGTGCACCGATAATCCCCTGAAGTCCACTGTTTGTATCAATCTGATATAGCTGCTGTTTTGTAGATCCAAAATTTCGTTGGCTAAACTTAGCACTTCTGAATTTACAACATTGCCCATAGAGAATTTGTTGTTTTTAATTAGTATGTTGTGATTACATACCTGTTCTGTACCCTTTAATATTCTTCCCCGGTAAAAATGGGTGTAGTCGTTTGTTATATTTTGGAATCTTACAGGCTCTATAGTATAGAAATCGCTTACCAATAAATCCGTGTACAAAGATGGCTCTCTGTTGTTAACTGGCGCTGCAAAAGTAAAGTTCGATGTCTCTCTGTATATCAGGCCTAAAATCCATTCCGGATTTATTCTTAACTCCGTATGGGTTTTTGCGTTTTCAATTGCTCTTCTGATAATATTTAAGAACTCTGCCCTTAGTCTTAATTGATTGTCTACAGGATAGGGTTGATACTCTTCCGCCGAGTTTGCTGTCGTATTGAATCTTATGGCTCTTGGAATCAAACTGTTTGCGGGTAGACCTGGATTATTTGCTGTTGCATTCATCTCGAAACTAAAATTAATCGTGCACCCTATTAAGATAACCCCTAATATCTGCACTAAAAGCTTTTTTCTTGCGCTCATCAACATCTTCCCCCATCTAATAAGTCGTTAAGCAAGTCTGCACAGCTAGCTACTCTCACAATATCTATCTGAATAGCGCAAATGCCGGACACACATCAAAAAACACAATTTTACTAAAATTCGACTTTTATTTTAAAATTCCTGCTAAAAGTAAAAATTTTGTAATTAATAAAATTTCAGTTACTAATTCTTTGGCTCTACGGATTTCCTCTTCAAAACAAAAAAGGTCCTGATGAAAATAGATATCTTTCATCAGAACCTCTCTTAAATAGCGCTAATCAAGCATAATGTATAAAAATCTGTTCAACCGAAAGCCTTCGGCAATCAGTTAACTTTTACCTTTGTCCGCCTGCCTCAAGCTTCCCTGCCTTAGTCTCAAGTATTCTTGCCTGAGCTGCTGCGAGTCTTGCGATCGGCACTCGGAAAGGTGAACATGAAACGTAATCGAGTCCTATATTGTGG
>Ga0209316_100555_pt1 | contig 11257 bp, 8 predicted proteins | sample 3C3metaG_FD_184150 | JGI IMG/M metagenome (GOLD analysis project Ga0209316, IMG submission 184150) | Freshwater bacterial and archeal communities from Indian Creek, Illinois, USA - 3C3 metaG (SPAdes) (version 3) | ecosystem: Environmental > Aquatic > Freshwater > Unclassified | place: USA: Indian... | reverse complement strand
TTGAAAGTTTCGAAAGGAGTTGATCTGTGTCTGTAGCTGGTGCTGGATGTCATAGCGTCATAAATATCGGCGATTGCAACGATCTTTGCGTAAATATGTATGTCCTTCGCTTTTAGCCCGTAAGGGTAACCATTTCCATCTTCGCGTTCATGATGGGCTAAAACTGCTTCTTTGATGTCAGTGCTAAGCCATGCAAGATCTTTTATCATATTATATCCTATGGCAGGATGCTGTCTTATGATTTCATATTCTAGAGGCGTTAATGGTTCTTGCTTGTTTAGGATAGCGGGAGGAATTTTAGACTTACCAAAATCATGAAGGAGACCTGCTTTCACCAGATCTTTAACCTGATCGTTACTCATGTGCATCCATTTAGCCAGTATAAGAGCGTATATTGAAACGTTGACAGCGTGGGTATAAAGATAGTTATCCTTATCTTTAATATTTATGAGGCATGATATCAATGAGTAATTTTCTGCGGCATGAGTAAAGAGCGATTCTACTATATTTTCGGTTTTCTCACGTTCAAGTGGTTTTCCTATCATAACATCATTAAGTAATTCTCTAGCGGAATTCATAGCCTGACCGTATTCTTTTTTGAAGACATCCAATCTTATCCCGTTGTTTGGTGGAAATGACATTTCTGCATTAACGACATTGTTTTCGGAACGGAATACGGTTACTTTGTCAATATTAAATGAAATCAGTTTTGTTATAGTAAGCTCGCTTATAACAGTGTTTTCTGGTATAAGTGAGTTTCTGTCTCCTGCACGATAAATATCTTGAGCTAATACATCGCCTATTTGGCATTCAGCGGGTGAAATGGTCACTTTGTTCATAATTTTCATACTCCGTTTCCATATGGAAAATGGTTTAGATGATGGACAAGAATAAATAGTTAAAAAAATTATAATACACTTTATTTTTTTTGTCCAATTAATTTTGGAACGATTTTATTGCATTTTAATATGATTTATGCTGTAATTGTTGATGGGAAACGAGCAATCCCGAAGATTGGATTTAACAGGAGACTGATTTGATGTTTCAAGAACGCACACCTTTGTTTGATGCGCTAAAAAAATATGTGGAGGACGGCGTTGTACCGTTTCATGTGCCGGGGCATAAAAGAGGCAAGGGATTAAACGAGCTTGTTGATTATCTGGGCGGCAGAGTGTTTGAAATAGATGTTAACGGTATGGAGGATCTTGATAATATTTGCAACCCAATCGGAGTTATTAGGGAAGCCGAAGCTTTGCTTGCTGATCTCTACGGGGCTGATGATTCGTTTTTTCTGGTTAACGGTACAAGTCAGGGAGTGCAATCTATGATTCTTGCGGCATGCGGGCCCGGCCACGAGATAATTTTACCTCGCAACGCCCATAAATCAACTGTAGGCGGTATGATTTTAAGTGGCGCTATTCCGGTTTATGTTCAGCCTGAAATTGACCATGAACTTGGGATTGCGATGGGGATGTCGGTTGAGAGCGTGAAACGGGCGATTGAAAAGCATCCGCACGCTTGCGCAGTTTTAGTGATCAACCCTACATATTACGGTATGACTTCCGATCTTGAAAAGATTTGTCAATTGGCACACGATAATGATATGTTGGTATTAGTGGATGAGGCTCATGGTTCGCACCTGCCGTTTAGCAGCGAATTACCAGTCTCGGGGATGCAGGCAAAAGCAGACATGAGTGCTATGAGCCTTCACAAGACAGGCGGATCTATGACACAAAGCTCCGCACTTTTAATTCGAAAAAGTGGAAAAGTAATATCAAGCAGTGTGAAGTCCGCGATAAATCTTACACAGACTACGAGCGCGTCATATGTGCTTATGGCTTCAATCGATGTCGCGCGAAAGCAGCTAGCTTTAAACGGACAAAGCATGATCAAAAACGCTATTGAGCTTTCTGAGTATGCCCGAGTACGGATAAATAAAATAGCCGGATTGCGGGCTTTTGGCTGGGATTTGCTTGGAAGGCCGGGAGTGCATGGCTTTGATCCCACAAAGCTCAGCATAAATGTAAGAAAGCTAGGTTTGTCAGGATATCAGATGGAGTCTTTGTTACGCAAAAAATACAATATACAGATTGAGTTATCAGATCTTTACAATATAATGGCTATAGTCACACTGGGCGATCGACAGGAAGATTTGGATGCCTTAGTTGATGCGCTTCAAGATATTTCTTCTAAAAGCAGGATTGAGGATAAGGAGTATCCCGTTTTGACACCACTTAAGCCCAAATTAGTTGTGTCGCCAAGAGATGCGCACTACAGCCCTAAAAAAACGGTCAAGCTAGAAGATGCCTTAGGGGAAATAAGCGGAGAGATGATAATGGCATATCCGCCAGGCATTCCTGTTATATGCCAAGGAGAAAAATTTTCCAAAGAAGTCATTGAGTATGTTAATGCTTTGAAGCAGGAGAAAACCCAGCTTCAGGGAACGGAGGATCCGTTCGTGGATTATGTGAAAGTGCTTGGAGAGACAGTTTAAACCAAACAGCAGTCAATTCCTCAACGTTCATCTCACTCACGCACAGATTCAATGTAACTGCTGGGCGAAAGACCTATAATCCGTTTGAATTGACTGGAAAAATAGTGAACGCTTGAGTAGCCGAGCTTTTCTGAGATTTGAGTAATATTAAGTCGCCCTTCGCGCAACAAACGTCTGGCTTCGGTTAGGCGTATCAAACGATAGTGCTCCATTACTCCGGTATAATTGTATTTACGGAAGCATTCCTTTAATGCAGTCAAACCAATCCCTGAACTCTTGCAAAGCTGTTCTATCGTGAGACTGCCATCTGGAGTAGCACGCATAAGTCGAGTGATGAGTTCGATAGTGTCTTGTGCCGATTGCTCTTGAGTCAAACGCACACCTTTTACTTTATTTGGCAATGCAATAGCACCTTGTTTTCTGTTTATCAAAATGAGCAATTGCATTAAATACATTCCAATTAATTGTTGACTTCCAAATGGTGCACTATCAAGGGGTATCAGCTGTGTTTGTTCAGAAATATCGAGCACAGGACCAAAACAGAGCTGAGCTTCAGCAATAATTTGGCTCAGCAATCTACGCTGCTGACCATCGAGGACAAACTGCTTGTTTTTAAAATAATGCATAGCAGGACTAGATGTTTCAAATGAAATCACAACGATATTCGGACCGTTTCCCCGATCAGCCCAGATGTTGTGAAACTCATTTGGCTTATGGAATATAACCATACCTTGCACCAGCCTGTAAATATTATTGTCAGCACCAATGTCGGCTTCGCCTTGATCTATGTATACCATCTCCCAAAAATTGTGTTTCTCTCCGGGGAAAATATATCCGGCCGCAAACTGAAAATAATGGAGGCTGTAAAGTCTTCTTATGTTCAAATCATGCTCAAGTTTTAATGGTAAGTACATAAAATCATCACCTCGTTTGTTATTGAATTATACATAATTTTAGATCAGGATGCAAGTACAATGCGGCCGTTATCATAAAATAAGCGACTAAAATAGTAAATAAAATTTATTTGACTTTTGTTATAATTTAAAAACACAATGAAAATATAGACACATTTGTATTTTATATATAGGAGGTTCCCTCTATGAAGAAAGGCATTAATATCTGGTCTTTTCCGGCTGGTACTACTATTGAACAGGCTATGAGGATGGCAAAACATTACGGTTATGATGGAATTGAGCTTTCACTTGAAGAAACAGGTCCACTGAGTCTACAAAGCAGTGATTCTGATATAAGGGCAATTCGTAGTTTAGCTGATGATATTGGAATTGAAGTTTGTTCACTGGCTACCGGATTGTACTGGACTTATTCTTTTTCCGCCGATGATCCCGAAATTCGTGAGAAAGCTAAAAATATAACGCGATTCCAGCTCCATGCGGCCAAATTGCTCGATGCGGGAGCAATACTTGTAGTGCCGGGATGCGTAGGTGCGGATTTTATACAAGGCTGCAAAATTGTTAGCTATGATGTTGCATATGAACGTGCCATTGAGGCGTTGAGAGAATTAGCAATCGATGCGGGAAAAGAAGAAATAATTATTGCGATTGAAAATGTATGGAACAAGTTTTTGCTGTCTCCCCTTGAAATGCGTGACTTTCTGGATAAGATAGACTCGAAATGGGTTAGAATGTATCTTGATACGGGTAATGTAGTGCAAACAGGTTACCCAGAACAATGGGTAAAAATACTTGGAACAAGAATTGCGCGTGTTCATATTAAGGATTTTTCATCTAGTGTTGGCAATATCAATGGTTTCGTAAGCCTTCTGTGCGGAGATGTAAATTTCGATGCAGTTACAGACGCTCTGCGGAAAGTAAACTACAATGGTTATCTTACGGCTGAGATGAATGGATTTACAGGTAAAGGCGATATAGTGATAGCGCAAACAGTGGAAGCTCTTATCAGGATAATTGGTAAATAAGAGATTTAAGATATTAATGGAGGTTATCGTTATGCTTAGTGTTGCTGTTGTTGGGATTGGCTTTATCGGTCGTGTTCATGTAGAACAATACATAAGGCTTATGAGTGAAGGTGTTCCTGTGAAGTTGGTTGCTTTATGCGACATTGATAAAAAGAAACTGACGTCGGAAGCTGTAGGGGGCAATCTGGGCGATTTAGGGCAATCGCAAATTGACGTGAATCAATTTAATCTATATACAGATTTTGATGAAATGATAGCAACTGAAAAGCTTGATTTTGTAGACATAACATTGCCTACCTATTTGCATTGTTATTACAGCATTAAGGCGATGAATGCAGGCTTGCATGTGCTTTGCGAAAAACCAATGGCTATAAATTCTCTGCAGTGTCAGATGATGATTGATGCTTCTAAAAGGAATAATGTGAATCTTATGATAGCACAGTGCTTGCGTTTCTGGCCGGCTTATGAAACTCTCAAGCATATTGTCGAAACTAAGAAGTTGGGGAAACCTGTATGCTGCTACTTTTACCGCGGCGGCTCAACACCCATATGGTCATATCAAAACTGGTTGTTAGACGAAGTGTTATCGGGAGGTTGTCTGCTTGATCAGCACGTACATGATGTGGATATCGTGAATTGGTTGTTCGGTACTCCAAAAGCTGTGTCGACTATAGCCGTTAATGTTATTAGTGGAGCAGGGTTTGATGCTTTATCGACTAATTATCGTTATGAAGGTTTTGTTGTGAACTCGCAGGATGATTGGACGCAAAACGGAGATGGTGCGCCTTTTAAGATGCTTTTCCGGGCGAATTTCGAACGTGGTCTTGTAACGTTTATGGATGGTGTTACCACCGTTTATCCGCTTGATGGTAAGATGTTCGTTGCTGAAGACTGTGGGGATAACGGCTACTATCGTGAGATAAAGTATTTCATAGAAGCAATTATAAATAATACACCCATTGAAATCTCATCTACTGAAAGTACTATGCGCACAATAGAAATTGCACATGCTGAGAGGGAATCTGCGCGAAACGATGGGGAATGGGTACAAGTCAGATAAGTGATTTAAAGAAATTAACATCTTGCACTTAGTCGATGCTAACAACATATCTTTTGCTGCTTAGCAGTGGAACGGAGGTTAATATGAACACATAGAGTTTGGGGAAGGTTGCTTAATGTTGTTTGCAGATGGTTTGGAAAATATGGTTTTCAAGGGCGCCAATACAAAATAGGCGATTATGTGGAATGGAGGAGTAATTATGAAATCTACTGTGAGTGTTGTTTTGATGTTTGCCATGGTACTGGTACTTGCTTTGACAGGCTGTGCTCCGCGACAAGAAGTAGGGGCTGATGTTGAACTGGTTTATTGGTCAATGTGGAACCCAACTGAACCACAGGCATTGGCAATACAGGATGCTATCAATGAGTGGTCAGAGGAAACAGGTGTTACCGTCAACGTGAGTTGGAAAGGTCGGGAAATTAGAAAGCTATTGCAACCTGCATTGGAGGCAGGAGAAGTGATCGATATTTTTGATGAGGATATAGAACGTGTAAATGTTATGTGGGGAGATTCTCTTCTTGATATTGAGGAATTTGTAACTAGAAGTTTTCCGACAACCGATGGCAGACCTTATAATGAAGTAGTTAGCCCCGCACTTCTTAATCTATCCAGAGATCTGAATCCAAACAATGTGCTTTCTGCGGTACCTTATCAACCATTTATTTTTGCTGTCATGTATAACAAGGACGCGTTTGATGCAGCAGGAATAACAGAAGTTCCAAAGACTTGGGAGGAGTTTTTGGCTGTCTGTCAAAAACTTAAGGATGCGGGAATAATCCCGATGACTGTCGATGATGCATATATGGATACTCTTCCTGGAACTCATCTTGCAAGGCTAGTCGGTCCTGAAGAAGTCAGGAGAATTGTGACAGAAGAGGATTGGGATCATCCTGCGGTTTTAAGAATGGCTCAAGACTGGCAAGAAATGTACGATAGAGGTTTTATTTCGCCATACGCAGCGAGCAATATTTGGCCAACCGGGCAACAAGAAATTGCTGATGGCACTGTAGCAATGTATTTGAATGGAACCTGGCTGCCTAACGAAATAAGAGATGCGACAGGTCCGGATTTCAGATGGGGAACTTTTGCTTATCCGGAACTACCAAATGGAGTTACAGGTCTTGAAGCAGCAAGCTTTGGTTCACAAGTGTTCGGGATTAACAGAGAGAGTGCACATCCTGAGGAGGCATTTGAGCTATTGGTATTTTTAACAACTGGTAAATGGGATAGTGAAATTGCTAAACGTTCAATGGGTGTTCCGGTTGGAATTGGCTCAGAATGGCCACCTCAACTGGCAGAAGCAAAAGCAGTGTTTGAAAATCTGTCGGTATGGTATCCATGGGCAGGTGGAATACAAGCGAATGCAGACTTGGTACCATTTATAGTTTCGAACTTCACTCAGTTAATCAGTGGTAACTTAACAGCCGAGCAATTCGTGGAGGAAATGCAAAATTGATACTTCACCCAAAGGTATGACCAATTTGTTTGGGATGGCTGTTAATTCTTATAAACAGCCATCCCAAGACATTAGTTTTTATCAATAATTGCGTTGAGAATTTGATTGGTCGGTATGTATAATCAAAAGATCTATTATTCCAATAGACAAGGGGGCGTCTATGAAAAAAAGCGCGAAAATAATTATTTTGTTTTTAGCACCAGCCATTTTTAGTTACATGCTCGTGTTTGTTTATCCCATGATCAGAACCATAGTCATGAGTTTTTTTGCAGTCAGAAATGTTACTGATCCAATTTATAGATGGTCTTTTAATGGTATTGAGAATTATTTAACAATTTTTGGATCTGATTTATTCATTCAGTCGGTGTTTAATGTCGCTAAAATTTGGTTTTATGGCGGAATTTCGGTTATGTTGATTGCTCTTTTGTTTGCAGTGATACTAACTTCGGGGATAAGAGGCAAAAGATTTTTCCGTGCGTCAATTTATCTGCCGAATATAGTAAGCGCTGTAGCTATGGCGACAATGTGGATACAGTATGTTTACAACGCAAGATTTGGATTTCTGAATGAAATGTTTACAGCACTAGGGATGATCGAATTAGCAGCTATCGAATGGACAGGACCAGGAATGTTGTTTTGGAGTATGTTAATTGCCTACAGCTTTGGGATGGTAGGATATCACATGTTGATTTTTATGAGCGGAATCGAAAAAATACCTGCTGAAATTTTCGAAGCGGCAACTATAGATGGGGCATCGATATTGAATCGGTTTTTCATGATTACACTACCTCTCTTAAAAGGAGTTTCTAAGACCAATGTTATGCTTTGGTCTGTTTCTACTGCTGCTTTTTTTATATGGTCACAGATGTTTAGTCCACTTGTACCGGCATTGCAGACTGTAACTCCTATGATTTACATGTTTCAAACGATTTTTGGTGCTGATTTATCGGTCAGTGTACACGATTCAGGAGCTGGAGCTGCAACTGGCGTAATTCTGACGTTAATAATTATTGTGATCTTTCTTATTGTTAATTTTGTCTTTAAAAAAGATGAAGTAGAATATTAATAAAGTAGGTGAGCATATTGAACAGTAGTAAGAAAATTGGAACAAAGTTTAATTGGACAAAAGAAATATCGTTGATGCCTGGTTATGTGATAATTACTTTATGGGTGGCTTTGACGTTTTTTTTATTGGCTTGGATCATATCAGCCAGTTTTTCTACGACCAGAGAAATTTTCGGTGGTAGAGTGTTTGAATTTGAAACAGGGCTTAATTTTAATAATTATGTGAAAGTATGGACTGCCCATATGGTATCAGCTTACTTTGTAAATTCATTAATATATACTGTTACGACATGTGTTGTAACAATATTGATTGCCGCTCCGGCAGCATATGCGCTGGCACGTTTCAAATTCAAGTTCAATAAATTGATACAGAATATGTTTATAGCGGCTTTGGGAATACCGGCAATAATGATAATTATGCCGTTGTTCTATCTTGCAACGGTGCTTGATTTAACCAATTCCAGACTAACTCTAACAGTAATTTATATATGTATGAGCGTCCCTTTTACGGTTTATTTCTTATTGCCGTTTTTCTCTAACATTTCTTCAAGTTATGAAGAAGCTGCTTACATGGATGGTTGTGGCCCCATTAAGACATTTTGGAATATAATGTTTCCGTTGGCTCAACCAGGGATAATTACCGTTACGATTTTTAATTTCATTATTATTTGGAATGAATTTTTTATGGCTTTGATTTTTGCTAATCATACCAGGCTAAGACCTCTTGGTGTTGGCTTGTATACAATGATCCAATCATTGCGTTATACCGGTGATTGGGCGGGTATGTTCGCAGCAGTTGTTATTGTTTTTGTTCCGACTCTTGTGGTGTTTTTAATTTTCTCAGAGAAGATCATCGCAAGTGTAACAGGTGGCGGAATAAAAGGCTGATAAGAATGTGAAAATCATACGAGGAGTGAAGCTATGAAAATTTCTGTTTCATCAATAGAATTACAAGGAGTACTTCTGGGAGAAGAAAATCCACTACCTTACTTTAGAAAAAAAGAACGGAAACTATCATTAGAAAATGTTGGCTTGTTACAGGAAGAAATGGAAGGGTTCGATTATGAAACGGGGTTTCGTGTATTACCTTATCGCATGCAAGATAATTATACCAGGAAAAAGCAGAAAATCAGATTAAAGACAATTGTATTGGAAAATGAGAAATTGAGAGCAACTTTTCTTCCGGAATATGGAGCAAGGTTATATTCTCTCTATAATAAAGTGGAAGGTAGGGAATTGCTTTATGTAAATCCAGTATTTCAGCCTGCGAATCTGGCAATTAGAAATGCTTGGTTTTCTGGTGGAATTGAGTGGAACATAGGACAAATCGGACATACATTTTTAACCATGGAGGATTATTTTGCTGTTATTTGCAAAAACGAAGATGGAGAGGAGTTTCTTCGTTTTTATGAATATGAACGATGTAAATGTGTTTTTATTCAGATGGATTTCCATTTGCCTTCAGATAGTAATCAACTGATCGCTCATGTAAGAATTCAAAATACCAGAGATGAAGCGGTTCCTATGTATTGGTGGACAAACATTGCTGTACAGGAAGAAAGGAATGTCAGAGTTTTATCAGGGACAAATAAAGTAATCTGTATTACCTACGAAACTTGTGAAGATAAAGATTCAACCCATTATTTTTTACACGATTCGATGCCTTACCTTAAAGCTTTAAAAGGATTGGATGCTTCTTATCCTGGAAAATTTTCATTCTCAAGTGAGTATTTTTTTCAAAATTCTAAAAGGGTTGAATGTACTTGGGAGGCTGCATACTATGATGATGGAAGTATCTTCTACGAGCGAAGCACTAAAGAATTAGCATACAGGAAACTATTTTGCTGGGGAAATCATAAAGGCGGAAAGCGGTGGAAGGAATTTCTTTCAAGTGTAGGTACGGGCGAATATATTGAAATTCAAGCCGGATTTGCACGAACTCAAGTACATGGCTTTGATCTTGGAGCAAAAGAAACACTGTCATTTACACAGGTTTTCGGGAGCGTAAGCAGCAGTGAAATGCTTGAGGAAGAAGTTTGGGCAGATGCTTGTCATCGTACTTATAAAATAATAAATGAGCAGATATCTGAGAAGCAATTGGATGAAATTGATAACAGATGCAGTAGGGCAGCATTGATAAGCTCTGAAATGTTTTTGCATATGGGGAGTGGCTGGGGGGCTCTTGAACATGCAAGAGATCAGGATAATATACCGCAACAACTTTACTTTCCAGCGGTAACTTTATCTGATGAACAGATTCCGTGGTTAGAATTGCTACAGAAAAGATTTACACCGGAAGTTGATGATATATTAGGTCCACGATCATATATGATCGATAATAAATGGCTTAATTTAGTTAATATCAGTCAGTGTTCCGAAAACGCAGATAATTTTTCAGCATTAATCTTGCTTGGGATTAGTTGGTGGGAAAATGGAGAGCATGATAAAGCGTTATGTGCGTTTGGGAAAGCGTTGGAATTCAAACGAACTCCATATGCGCTTAGATGTTTAGCGATGCTTCTTTTAGCCAATGGACAAATCAAAGAAGCCTTTCATAACATCGAGGAAGCTATTGAATGCTTAGGTGACAGTTTGCTGAACCGAGCATATTGCGAGGACTACTTACTTATTTCGGTAGAAAATTGCGAGTATCAGAAGGCATGGAATTTTTATAAACGTTTGAAGGATGAACTAAAAAAAGAAGAAAGAATATCGATTCTCGTAGCGCCGGCGGCACTTGAAACAGGACAGGATGAATTTCTTCAAGAGCTATTTTTAAATGAATTTGCTGTAACCAGAGAAGGGGAAGTGGGCTTGGTAGAAATTTACAGGAAATTCATGGCATCAAAGCTCATTGAGAGATCAGGAAATACTGTAACAAGTAAAACATTGGAAGAAGTTAAAAACAGCATCGAGATTCCCTATCATATGGATTTCAGGATGATCGCTCAATAAACTTATACCATATACTATTTTAGGAAGCGGAATGTCAAGCGGCCGCATTATTTCTTTCTGTGTTTTGTCCAATTGCCAACCCATGAAATCAGGAAATGACTCTGCTTTGTCTTAATTCCTACGATCAGAACAGAATTGAAATCGCAGTAAAATATGTTATTATGTAAGTGAATAATGAATGAAAGGAAAGCCTATGCCGGTCTATTTTTCAACTTTTATCAGTGGCTTTCAGGATGCTGTTAATTATTTGGTAAAAGACTTGATTAAAGATGTAGTGGTTCTAAAGATTCT
>Ga0209316_100554_pt1 | contig 11292 bp, 11 predicted proteins | sample 3C3metaG_FD_184150 | JGI IMG/M metagenome (GOLD analysis project Ga0209316, IMG submission 184150) | Freshwater bacterial and archeal communities from Indian Creek, Illinois, USA - 3C3 metaG (SPAdes) (version 3) | ecosystem: Environmental > Aquatic > Freshwater > Unclassified | place: USA: Indian... | reverse complement strand
AAGGAATCAGGCATTGATTTTTTAAATCTGCCGGATCGTGAATTTGATGCTCCATTAGGAATCTCAACGGGAGCTGCGGACATATTCGGCCTTACAGGCGGAGTTATGGAAGCGGCGTTAAGAACAGTTTATGAAATTGTTACGGGTCGGGAACTCCCGTTTGAAAATCTGCACGTTGCGCCAATCGTAGGGCTTGAAAGCATCAAAGAGGCGGTGATTGCGATAAATGATCCTATACCCGAGTATTCCTTTTTGGATGGCATTGAAGTTAAAATAGCTGTCACAAGCGGACTTAAGGGTGCAAGCATACTCATGGAACAAATTATTGCGGGAAAATCTCCGTATCATTTTATCGAAATCATGGGTTGTCCCGGCGGATGCATTACAGGTGGAGGTCAACCGCGAAGCTTTGATCCGGATGTCCGTATAAAACGAATGAGAAACTTATATGATGAGGATGAGAGCAAAGCAATCCGCAAATCACACGAAAACCCTTACATCATATCTTTCTACAAGGAATATCTAGGAGTGCCAAACGGGCAATTGTCGCATAAACTGCTGCATACGCACTATGTGAAAAGAGGCAACAACAACGAGTATTCCAATGAAAACTATGCGCTTGAAATTCTGAAGCAGCCAAAGAAACAACCTGCATTCGGAGGTAAAAAGGTCATTTTTGAAGATGGTAAGAAAAGCGATGTTGTTCACCATAGAGCGGAAGTGGAATCAATCCGAATCCTTGATCTTGAATCTGAAAACAAGAGGCTTAAAAATGAAATGGCAGATATTAAAGAAACGGTTGACATCCTAAAACGGGTCATAGACGATTACGCCCACAGGTGACGGGGTGTGACGGAGTGTGACAGGGGGACGGGGTTAGTGACACATTTGTGTCACTAACCCCGTCCCCCTGTCACACTCTCATTCGGTAAACATGTATCCTAAGCCCCGAACGGTTGAAATGTGATTATACTGAGACTTTAGGGCTTCACGTAAAGTCTTTATGTGTGTATCGACCGTCCTGTCAGTGCCCATATAATCATCACCCCACACTTGAGTCAGAAGCTTTTCCCTCGAAAATGCCTTGTTTGGGTTTTTTGCCAGAAATACCAGCAAATCATATTCCTTCGGGGTTAGAAATATCTGGCTGTCTTCTATGAAAACCTTGTGGGAAAAGGTATCTATATGCAATCCGTCAAAAACGATGTTTCTTTCGGATAATTTGGCTTGTCCTGAAGTTCTGCGTAAGATCACTTTCACTTTAGCAACGAGTTGTTTTCCGGAAAAAGGTTTAATAATGTAATCTTCGGCCCCTAAGGCAAAAGCGTTAAGAATTGAGTTTTCATCAAAATCAGAGGACAAAAATACGAAAGGAATATCAAGCGTCTTGCGGAGCTGACGGGCAACAATTGTTCCGTTAAGTTCCGGCAGTTGAGTTTCCAATATTGCCAAGCTGTAGTCATGCCTTCGAAAATGCTTGATTGCCGAAATTCCGTCGGCAACGGAATGTACTTCAAAGCCTTCGGAAGAAAGCATCATTTTTAATTCGCTTCTAATCATTTCATCACCGTCAGCTATAAGAATCTTCATTCTTTAAGATACACCCCGTTCATCTTCATATCATTTGGTAATTCTAAAATTAAGAATTGGTTCTGCAGTGTAATCAATACTACCCTTTATTTTCTAATCTTTACTAAAGATCTTTATAAACGAGAAACTCTTTTTTACATAACCGTTTTTCTGATAAAAAGCGTGTGCGTCGAGCCGTTTTATTCCGCTGTTTACTCCAATAGCGGCAATACCATTGGATATGGACCATTCTTCAGCCTTTTTTACAAGTTTTGAACCAATTCCCTTGCGTTGTGCTTTTTTTGATACGGCTAGCGCTATAATCTGAGAATAATATCCTTCAATATTATAAGCTAAACCCTTCATAACACCTATAAAACCTATGATTTCCCCAGAGTCATCAGAAGCTATATATGTAATCCAATCGTTACTTTCGCTGAAATATTTCAGGCGATTTATCGTCTCCGTATTATTTAGTTCAGTATACCCTAACTCGTTTTTTATTAATATGCAGATGGATGGAAAATCCTGTTCTTTGGCTTCTGAAATAATCATATGGACTTGAAATCCCCTCTCATAATCCTTAAATATACGCGTGAACCGTCCTCCTCATCCTGTCGGTATGTAAAGTTGAAATAAGTCGCTGTTTTAAATGCCAATGTGTGGAACAAATCACACATCACATCAACTGCAGCCCAAATGTCGGAATAATCACTTCCAGGATAGGTAGCGGCATACTGTTTATATAGTTCTGGAGGCAGATAATGCTTGAAATACTTGCCATTTTTGCCTGTTGAAAGATTGAATCCATGTTGTACACCAATATAATAATTAACCATATCGTGCAATTCAGATCTAACCACGTCGTTTAGCATGTGCATGACATATGGAAGCTCATCGCGTATGATGCCTTTTGCTACGTTATTGAGACACCACCAGAAGTTATTGCAACAGGAGTAAAAAAAGAGTGGTGAGGGTGGCTTGATATTCCAGTGCTTATCGCTGGGAGCAGATAGGGTTGGTAAATAACCGTTACCATTGTCTTTATCAAGTAGAACAACAGCAGGCTCACCGTTATCTATGTATCTTTTAAACACAAAACTTAAGTCGATGCGATTACCATCCGGATAGATCATCATATAATTAAAACTGCCGTCTCCGCTTGGATAACGCATAGCTTCGGGCATCTGCAGAATCAGAGGTTTGCCGAAGCAGGCTTCGACCCAAGCGGGATTGTTGTAAAAGGGTGTAATGTCCGAGACAAAAAAAGTGATATCATAATCCTGGAAGCTATCTTTCGGTACGGCAGGGTTTGCACGCGAACCGACCAGCAATACTGCACGAATACGCTCATCAGCCTTAGCTACGCTCAAAATCAATTCTGTAATTTCCTGTTCGGTCCGCAATGGTTAATCACCTTTCTTTTCCTTTATGCTCTGTCAAACGGTTGATTTGCCGGAAGTTAACTCTACCTTAGCAATCGAGTTGTTGATAATCTGCATCTGCGCTCAACTTGTAGGTTAGCCTATCGGAGAGATGCGAATGTACATATTATACTATAATTCTGCGCTACATTCTTTATAATGGCATAAAACGAAATTTGCGAATTTAGCTAGGTACTATTATCTAAACTTGTATTTTTTGCAAATCAGTTTTGCGAAAAACGGATCTATGCCGGAAAAGGAAATAAGATTCTTATTCCTTGAGTCTTGCTGTTTCCTCATCCAGCAAGACACCATACTACAAGGCTTTGCAGATTGCTTTATGAATTTTCAAAAAATAGCCGAGAAGTTTGTATCTGAAAGCGTTTTGTAGTAAACTTTGGTACATCATATCGTTTCTGATTTCGTAAAAGGGAAATGACTATGGAGATTAAATACACAAATAGCATATTTGTCGAAGACTACAATATGCTACGTGCTTTAGCCGGTTGGCAGACTATACACATGGAGCAGGCGAGAGTTGGGCTAATTTGTTCAATGACGACGGCAAGGGGGAGAGATAAGACAAAATGAATATAGAAATAACCCTTTCGATTGCCGCTGACACAACGCAGATTATAAAAATGGTACGCTAAACTTAACTTTCCATGTATAGCCATATCTATAAAAAAATAATCAGACCCTAATATTAAATCTTGAGTGGGGGAAGGAAAATATCTATGGAGTTTATAAACTGACACATTGCCACATTCAGGATAATCACCCGCGTTAATCAAAATCTTTTCAACGTTAACTATCCGTCTTTTTTGCAGCATCTCAATTTCAATAATATCATCATGATGCTCATCCGGGATAGACATACACTTAAACAATTGTTTGATTTTAGTGTAATCATCATTTTCAATAAAACTTTCAATGTCCAAATTGTACTCGCCAGTATACCCGCCACCGCAAATATAAATAGTTTGATTATTTGTCTGCTTCCCTATATACTCCATCTCTTTGAAAATTGGGTAAAGAACCGGGTCTTCCGACGATATCAACACATCAGAGTCTCTCCTGTGTATTACATCTACACCAAGCAAAACAGAAAAGACAAAGATACGATTAAAAATATTACCATAATTAACCTGGTTGCTCGGGTAAAGTTTTTGGAAAATTTGAAAAGCATCTTTACTTAAATATTTCGCTACTTTATCATAAACCTCTTTAGTTTCTTTTTTTTGTAATATAGCAAACAGGCACATCTTTGAAATGATGCTTGAACTTTTGTAAACTCGATAAATTAGGATTTGTATCACTATCTTCAAATACAACTAATGGGCATCTTAACTTGTATTTTGTATTCACATACTCCACTTCTTTGAAAAAACCCAACAAGTTATCTTCGGGAATCAGCCTGTGTGTCGGTACGCAATACATATGCTTATACATTTTTTATCCCCCGATTCGATAAGTCTAGTCATTATCTTAATGCACATACCTTTATACTGTATAAAAGGTAAATATGCAGTTAACAACTCTCACGAATTATTACTTTTATGTTTCGGAAACCAATGCTATAGGTTTTTCGGTATTTCCTTATTCTTTAACATGCTTAAAAATAGCATTCAAAGTACTTGATTGGCATTATACCATTTTTTTCAGCGATCTGGAATATAGTCATACTATATAACACCGCAACTCAAAGATGGGAGCACTAAGCTTATGATTGCCGATAAAAATATGTGTTTCAATTGATAAAAAAGTCCCTTTATTCTGAAGATAGGTTATAAAAAGCTCGTTAGTCTGTTCGATTTGACTATCCTTGCTTTGTCTGCAGATATACTTTCCAGCGGGGATAGTTTTGACGTGAATTCCTTTTGCCATATGACTTGGCACTTCGGCAAAATAATAGTACGAAGTTCCGGCTTGAGTTTGTTCGCATAAAACTCCGTACTCTGGTATGCTGTTGTGTCCATCTTCGTTGAGGGGCATATCCAGAAACGATTTGGCTATTTCAATCTGATTTAAATCTTTTATCGACCCGGCGATTGGTTTTAGATAGAAGTATTTTGCAGAAAGGTTTCTCTCGTAGAGTTCTCCATGCTGATAGGCTTCGGCTAAATCTAACTTTTGTTCGAATTCGCAAATCAAGTCTAGCCCTTGCCTTAAGGTTTGCAATTTCTTTTCGGCAATTTCCCGCCCTCGGGACAAAAATGTGCGGTAGTCAACTGTGCTGTCAGCATGAACAAAGCGTGTCAGCTCTTTTAAGGGGATGTTAAGCTCAATACAAAAAAGGATGAACTCCACAAAATAGATTTGAGTTGGGGAATAATAGCGGTAGCAGGATTCGGAAGCAATATAAGTCGGACTTAAAATGCCAATTCGCTCGTAGTAACGTAGTTTCTTGACGCTCGCCCCCGTGAGTTTTGCCATTTCGCCTATGGATAGCAGTCCTATTCTTTCTTTCATTAACTTTCTCTACTTTTTAATTTTCACATTGACTCTCCCATGATGGGATACTCTATTATAGCCAATATAGCAAATAAGTAAAGGAGTGATTTCATATGCGTCAAGCGAGAGCTCAAATCATACTGCGTGAAACAAACGAAATGGATATAGCACAAATAAAAGCAATGATTAACGAGACTTGGGATTGGGCATCCCTTGTGACCGAGCGCAATACCTTGGACGCTGCACTTGGGCTTTATCTAAATCAAATACTATACGATAGCACCTTCGGGCGGGTGGCTATGTTAGACGATGAAGTGGCAGGTGTAATTTTTGGTTGTTTAAACGGTAAACCTCCGCAATTCAGGTTATTGCTGGAAAACACGACAGAACACGCACTAGTTCTGCTAAACGCACCGGAAACTGAACGGGAAGATATTCGTATTATCTTCAACGGGCTTCATAAAACTTATGAGGAACTGATTAGTGGAAGAGAAAAAGATTACGATGGTATTTTGGAATTTTTTGTTGTATCCGAAAAAGTCCGTGGATTGGGTGTTGGGAAGATGCTTTGGAATGAACTGAAAGATTATCTGCAAAAAAACAACGCTGGTTCCATCTATGTGTACACCGATACTGACTGCAACTATGGGTTCTATGACCATGCCGGATTTAAAAAAGTTAGCCAGCAGGAATTGTCTTGTGATTTTAGTGTAGGTAAGTGGACAGTTGATGTTTTACTTTACGAATACAAAATGTGACTGTCACATGACTTTTCTTTTATCCCTAATCAGTCCCGCGACAAGCCCCATGGGACATACTTTGCACCAGCTTCTCGGCATGAATACTATTCCTATAATCATACCTATGAGCGTTGATCTAACCATCATATTTAAAATTGCGGAAGCTATGTTTTCGACTCCAAATCCCATCTGATAAAAGCAATATCCAAATGCCGTGAACATAGCGACCAACAATGAGTATTTGAACCATTTTCGTGTCATAAAAGAAGGCATCGAGTTTTTCATAGATACAAAAGTAAGAAATTTTCCGAATAACGAACCCCTCGGGCAATAATGCGAACAATGGATTTTCCCTTTTCCTGATATGGCAAAGGCAATTGGAGCGATCATACAAATGAATCCAAGATAGGCAAAGCGTATGTCTATAAACGACAATCCGAAAAAGAGGATGATGAGTATCCAGCTCCATTCCATCAGTGATTTTGCTGTTTTCCTTTTGTTAGTTCTGTGAATTAGCTTTTTGTCCATTAATATCTCCTTAAGCGTCTATATATTTATATCGTAATATTACGTTATTTCGATATATTGGTCAAGAGATTTTTTGCTATGTAAATGTAGCGTGACAAGGGGACGGGGTTAGTGACACAAATGTGTCAGCAACCCCGTCCCCTTGTCACATGAGGAAAGGCTTGATTAAAAAGAGATAAAAGAATAATATGGTGTTGAAATGAAAGAATAGCTTTTAGGCTATGCAGATAGAGAGATTGATAGGGATAAACGGGAATAAGTCGGACGGGTTTTGTGTCAGCAACCCCGTCCCCTTGTCACGCACATGACACAAAAAAAGGAGAGGGTTAAATGCAACAGATAATCAAAAACATAGACTTATCAAAGGTAATCGAGATGGAATCGCTTACGGAGTATCAAAAGGGAGAAGTAGTAAGCAGAACGCTGGCACAGGGCAAAAACTTAAGTCTTACATTATTTGCCTTCAGCAAGGGAGAAGAAATCAGCTCCCACTCATCAAGCGGCGATGCGATGGTGTATCTTCTTGATGGAGAAGCTGAGATTACAGTTGGAGACGAGACGTTTTGTGTAAAGAAAGGACAGACGATAGTTATGCCTGCAGGCGTACCTCATGCGCTATTGGCTAAGGAAAATTTCAAAATGCTGCTTATCGTGGTCTTTAAGCCCTAAACGTTTTGAAGCTTAATATGGCAGCTTCCGGGTGATTCTATCCCGGGGCTGCTTTTTTTAAATAATAAGTTAAAGAAGCTTGCGGACAAATACAGCGGTAAAATTCTCACTGCCGGAGCCACAGGTCAAGGCAGTAAATTTTTGAGTTTTAAGCAAGGTGTAAGAGTAATAAATGAGGTGACTGCTAACTCCAATTGCTCAGCCGGTACCGGCTCTTTTTTGGTATTCGGCCACAAGAAACTATCTAAACAAGGTAGTTGGAAATAAGCGGATAGAAAGCAAAGTCTTCTTTCAAGGGGGAGTAGCCCACAAAAGGCTGGAGAATGACGGAGTAAGGCTAAAGTATGCACCAATCGATTCATTTATGTATGTCACATGACTTTTCTTTTATCCCTAATCAGTCCCGCGACAAGCCCCATGGGACATACTTTGCACCAGCTTCTCGGCATGAATACTATTCCTATAATCATACCTATGAGCGTTGATCTAACCATCATATTTAAAATTGCGGAAGCTATGTTTTCGACTCCAAATCCCATCTGATAAAAGCAATATCCAAATGCCGTGAACATAGCGACCAACAATGAGTATTTGAACCATTTTCGTGTCATAAAAGAAGGCATCGAGTTTTTCATAGATACAAAAGTAAGAAATTTTCCGAAAAACGAACCTCTCGGGCAATAATGCGAACAATGGATTTTCCCTTTTCCTGATATAGCAAAGGCAATTGGAGCGATCATACAAATGAATCCAAGATAGGCAAAGCGTATGTCTATAAACGACAATCCGAAAAAGAGAATGATGAGTATCCAGCTCCATTTCATCAGTGATTTTGCTGTTTTCCTTTTGTTAGTTCTGTGAATTAGCTTTTTGTCCATTAATATCTCCTTAAGCGTCTATATTTTTATATCGCGTGACAAGGGGACGGGGTTAGTGACACATTTGTGTCACTAACCCCGTCCCCTTGTCACGCCCTTGTCACGTGCGTGGTTTAGGTTGAAATTTGAAATTGCCCTGGGTGTCTATGTAAGCGAAGAATACGTCTTTAGCATCTAATGCTGATGGTTTAAGCTGTTCCGCAAGCCAAGTTAAATCAAGGTTTATCTTTTTTAGGTTTTCGTGCATTACATGTCCATCCATTATCAGTGTATAGGGTATGCCTTCGTATTTTGTGGGGATGTTTAAGTCGGAAGGAGTGACGGGGCGTTTTTGTGATTTAGGTAATACGCTTAGATGACCGTTTGTTTCAAGTATAGCAAATTCTACGTCATCTACGTTTGGCATATCCTTTGCTCTTAATTGTTCGAGCATGTCGTTTAGGTTGTAACGCAGTTTTTTTAACTCCTGCCTTTGAATTATTCCGTTTTTGATTATTATATTGGGGGTGCCGCATACAAGCGCACGTAATTTTTCGCTTTTCAAAGTAATATATGCCAAAAAGATCTGTACCGCCAATAGCGTAATTATGGGAACAAGAGCAGACCAAAATGGCTTGCCTGGATTTTCAATAGGGCTTGAAGCCATTTCAGCCAACAAAAGCGTTACCACAAGCTCAAAAGGTTGAAGCTGACCTATTTGCCTTTTACCCGTAAATCTTAAACCCGCTACTATTATTGCAAATACAATTAGAGTACGTAAAATTATGTTAAACATCTGTTAACGCATCCTTTCACGCTTATATTGACGTTTTATATTGGTTTTTATGCAGACATCGATCTTATTGACTTAAGAAAAGCGTCTGCGGGTTTCAGAGAGAGGATTATTTACATGCGTCCCATATTAACGCTTTCCTAATGAGGTATTTTATGCTAAAATAACAAAAACTCGCAATGGTGATTAGTCTTCGACATTTACGAATCGTAACCTGACAATATTATAAAGGCAGTGATGGTATGGCAACAGGCGTTAAACAAAACGGGAAGAGGATAGGTTTGAGTGACCGTGCGTTGTCGGTAATTGTTTTTTCCTTGTTTTTTTCCTGGCTGTTGGCATTTCCTTTTCAGGGAAAAGTCCTTCAAACTGTCTCCGCCCATTATCAACAGGATGCGGGAGATCTGGCTCTGTGGTCGATAACAGCTCATTTTGCCGGACTTCTTTTGTGTTTTCTATTCATTAAGAGCATGAAGGCCGCAAGGCTTCTCATGCTGATATCCATTGTTGTTTGCGTTTTGGTTTCCCTGGTTTTCTTCTTTCCTCCGCAGGGGCTATGGCTTCCCGCCATCACTCTGGGTTCATTTTTGGCCGGGGGATGTGTGGCGGCATGGAGCTTTTTTTTCAAGCATGGCACACTTAAAAGCAAACGTTTGCAGACTGCTGCTGATGCCCTTATATTTTCCAATATAGCTATGGTTTTCTTAAATGCGGCTGCGGTTTACATTTCGCCTTTTGTTGGATTAGGCTTGTCAATACTCGTGCTTTCAGCCGCTTTTGCATTTGCCGTGAGGCTTCCTGCAATCGCTGACCATACGCCTTTAATCCGCGATGATAAAATAGCCGCTGCAAACGGCATCATAAAACCGCTTGGCCATCTATGGATCTTCATCGCTTTGCTGACGATCAATTCCGGACTTATGTATATGATGCTTAATCCCTCGTTTGCTCACCTTGAATTCTTAACGCAGTGGTATTGGGCTTTGCCTTATATTGCGGCGCTGTTTATAATGAGGAATTTGTCCTTGAAAGTTAACCGCACATATATTCTTTACTATGCATTAGCGTTAAACGGTATCTCTTTTATTGCTTTTGTTCTTTTTGACCGTTCGGTTGTCAGCTATTTGGCGGTAGATACTCTGATGCTTGGATCGTTCGGGGTATTTGATCTTTTTTGGTGGAGCATATTGGGCGAAATGCTTGATTATGACAGTAATCCCTCTAAGATTATGGGTATAGGATTATCAGCAAACGTGTTTGGCGTACTCATGGGAGCTTTGATAGCACAAAATGGCTTTTTAACACCAATTCAGCAGATGGATTTAACACTTGTCGCGCTTGGCGTTATTTGTGTGTCATTTGCCATATTTCCGCCTCTTCACAAGCGATTATCCGGTTTGTTAAAGGATCACGCGTTTTTGACGATGTACTTTGAAATGCCGCCAAGCGAACGCGAGCGTGTTATTGAAAGTTCGGATGTATTTACTAAGCTTACCGAACGCGAAAGAGATGCGGCGTCGCTTCTGCTTGAAGGTAAAACATACCGGATGATTGCGGCTGATATGAAAGTCAGTGAGAATACGGTAAGAACCCATGTGAAAAATATATATGGAAAAACGGGCGTACAGTGCAGGGCAGAGCTTATTAATATGGTGCTTAAACAGCCTGTTTCGCAATAATCATAAAAAACGCACTTTGCAGTAGAACCAATATTGGCTTTATTATAAGAAAAAATGCTTCTCACATGATCATGTGAGGAGCATTTTTTATGAAATCACACTTTATAATGAAGAAAACAATTCCTTTTTAGAGTAAAATCAAAGAACAATGTCGGTTGATCACTTTACAATCTCGCAATAAAGAAAGGGTGTGCATTATGCAAAACATATCGTTTGCAGCTGATTATTCAAACGAGAAACTGAAAGTTTACACTCTGGGACAATTTGTTGTAAAAAACGGGGATGAAGTCGTTTCCGAATCAAATGAGCGTTCGCGTAAAGTTTGGGAGCTTTTCAAATATTTGCTGGTTCACCATGACAGCGTATCGTTACCGGAAATCATTGTGGAGCAACTCTGGCCTGAACAGGAATATGCCGATGCCAAAAGCACGGTGCGTTCTTTGATTCATCGCTTAAGAAAACTGCTTGGCGAAGAACTTGAGTTGATTAAGTTTAGCCAGGGAGGGTACACTTTTAACCGATATCAAGGTCTTTGGATTGATTTGACTTTTTTTGAAAATTGTTGTATTCAGGGACGGC
>Ga0209316_100553_pt1 | contig 11303 bp, 11 predicted proteins | sample 3C3metaG_FD_184150 | JGI IMG/M metagenome (GOLD analysis project Ga0209316, IMG submission 184150) | Freshwater bacterial and archeal communities from Indian Creek, Illinois, USA - 3C3 metaG (SPAdes) (version 3) | ecosystem: Environmental > Aquatic > Freshwater > Unclassified | place: USA: Indian... | reverse complement strand
TCCGCCCCCGCGCTTGTTATGGGGTTTAATGCTATGCCCTCTACCGGAGAAGAATTTATGGCATCAGAGGATGCCCTTGCTCTTCTAAAAATTAAAGAGTGTAGTATCAAAAAAATTAATATAGCAGAAGGAATAATACCAGCGGTGCTGAAAGCAGATGTTACCGGCTCACTTGAAGTATTAAAAGATATGTTAGCTGGTAAAATAAAACCGATTGAATGTTCAGTGGGAAGCATTACGGACGGAGACATTAAGTCTGCCTTTGCTACTAATGCTATTGTCATAGCTTTTCGCACTAAGTTTGACGGCAGGCAAGTAGAAATGTTTGCCAAAAATAATGAAGTCAAGATATTTTCCTCTGATATTATTTACGAACTTATAAAATCCGTAGATGAATATATCGCAGAAGTTTCTGAGCCAGAAGTCGCAGGCAGAATAGAAGTGCTTGCTATTTTTGGCAAAAAAGATAATAAGCAGATAATTGGAGGCAAGGTGATTGAAGGCTCAATTAAAATGGGAAAAAAGGCGGAAATAAGAAGGAAGGGGATACTCATAGACGAAGGAAAAATAACTAATTTGCAAATCGGCAAAGTTGATGCCAAAGAAGTGGAGTCGGGAAATGAGTGTGGAATACTTATAGATTCTATCGCTCCAATTAAAATAGGAGATGAGCTTTCGCAAGCAACAGTTAAATAGCTTAATACGCAACGAAGTTGCGCGAGCGATGCAAAAGGAAGTTGATTTTCCTGTAGGAGCGCTTGCGTCCGTAACAGAAGTTAGGGTATCACAAGATTTAGATTATGCAGATGTGATGATTTCAGTTTTTCCATCAAACAAAAAAGACGGAGCGCTTAAAGCTTTAAACGCCAAGCGAGCGGAAATACAAACCATTCTTTTCAAAAAAATGAATATTGCGACCCTTCCTAAACTTCGTTTTAATCATGACCCAGGAACAGAAAAATCAGCGAATATTGAAAGAATAGCGCTCGGTGATAAATAATATATTTTATTAGTCATAAAAATTATTGATTCACAACATGAAATACTACACATATGTTTTGAAAAGTTTAAAAAATAAGAATATTTATGTAGGATCTACACAAAATATAGAAAAACGCATTGATTTGCATAATGCCGGTAAAGTAAAATTAACCAAAGCTTATAAGCCATGGGAGCTACTAGAGCACGAAGTTCATAATTCTAAAAATGAAGCAATAATGCGCGAAAGGTTCTTGAGAACCCATCAGCAAAAAGAGATATTAAAGAAAAAGTACGGCCTGGTAGCCAAGTGGTAAGGCAAGGGTCTGTCTCGCTTCGCGAGATCCCGCGTAGCGGGACAAAACTATATATGAAGTATTATACATATATTTTAAAGAGCTTAAAAAACAACAATATTTATATAGGTTCTACACAAAACATAGAAAAGCGAATAAGCTTGCATAATAGTGGTAGGGTAAAATCAACAAAATTTTACAAACCTTGGAAATTATTAGATTATGAAATACATAATTCTAGAAGTGAGGCGGTACTGCGCGAAAGGTTCTTAAAAACTCATCAGCAGAAAGAAATATTGAAGAGAAGGTATGTGGCCTAGTGGCGAAGTGGTTAACGCGGCGGTCTGCAAAACCGCTATGCGCCGGTTCGATTCCGGCCTAGGCCTCAAGTAAGCCAAGCGGTCTGTCTCGCTTCGCGAGATCCCGCATAGCGGGACAAAACCGCTATGCGCCGGTTCGATTCTCGCCCAGGCCTCAAAGAAAATAAACGAGTTTTTCTATCTTTCATTCGCATAAACAAGAGCCCCATAGTTTATAGCAAAGAAAAAGGGTAAAAAAGGGCAATAAGAATATAAATAATGCTTCTTGAATCAATCGCTGTTTTTTATTAAACTGAAATACGACATAAAGCCCGGGTGTTGAAATGGTAGACAAGCAACACTTAAAATGTTGTGGATAATTTCCGTGTGGGTTCGAGTCCCACCCCGGGCACAAGTTTTCTTATCTTTTTTTACTAAATATCGTCTTAATGCTTCACAAAGCTAATGGATTGATTTATTGCTTCCTTGCCTACTCAGTCCTTGTTTTATTTACTATATTTATAAGTTTTGATATAATTAAATAATTAGATTTACAAAAAACTGGTTTTTTGTAAATTAGTAAGTGCTGAATGAGTCGAGCGGCACTAAAATAAGTTTAAAAATAAATAAAAACATGAATTTATTTCAATCATACACTTTTACATGGTGGCAGATAGGCATTTTCAAGCTAGCCTTATTATCGCTTGGCGCTGTTATTGGAGCTTATTGGTACGACTTTTTTAGAGCCAACCTAATCGCCTTTATTATCATCGCGATTATCGCTAGTGTTATTATTATGTTTATCTCTTTAAAACAGGTAAAATAGTAAGAACAATTGCATTTCTTTTTAAGAAAAAATTATATACAAAATGAATAAAATCGCACGCAAAATCATAATCGCCGTTATTGCTTTGGTAACCATAGTTAGCGTTTCTGGAATCGCTCCTGCTGTTGCAGAGACCCCTGCAGAACTTCTTAATATTGCTGTTGCTGAAATTGGAGGAATACGAGCTCAAGTTAATGCATTATTAACTCAGGTTGCCGCGCTTATAAATCAAATTTCAACTCTTCAAGCACGAATTGATAGAATCGCCGCCACCCCTTTTCCTATGCCCACTCCACCCACGATCCCTGCTCCTCCTACTCGCCCTATTCCTGCTCCTCCCACCATCCCTACTCCTCCTGCCCCTCCTACTATTATCGCCCCTCCTACATTTATAGTTGACTTAAGATCTAGTCTCGCAAATATTAGCCCAAGAGAGTCTACGACGCTTAGTTGGAATACGACTGGAGCCACTAATTGCAGAATCATAACCAGAGAAGCTACAACAAGAAGAGTGGTAGAAACAAGGCACGTAAATTTAAATGGCGAAATAAGAGTTAGTCCATTATTAACATCTATTTATACGCTGACTTGTAATCGCAGAGATAATTTTAGAGAAACTAGAAATGCTGAAATAACGCTAACTGTAGGGACTGTTGTTATCACCCCTACTCCTATTGCACAATGCAGAGTAACTGGTTGTAGTAGCCAAGTTTGTGCTGACCAAGATGTAATCACCACTTGTGAATTCAGGCCAGAGTTTGCTTGTTTTAGAGCCGCTAGGTGCGAACGCCAAGTAGGCAATCAGTGTGGATGGACAATGACACCAGAGCTCCAAGCATGTCTTGCTCAACATAGATCTCCCCAAGCAACTTATTAATTAATCATGCGTGATTTTAAAAAAGCGTAAGGATAAATCTATTTTAGAATTACACCAAAATACCGCTTAAAAGCGGTATTTTGGTGGGGATTTGATGGGTCAAGATAAAGTTTGATAAACTTATACTAGTTCTTTAAGTTTCAAAGAAGGGAGGGAATAACATGTCAGAGTTTGTTGCCCGCATTATAGCTGACTCCGACCAAAAGGCTCTGGCCTACCAAGTTGTGAAAGCTCTACAAATAATAGAGTTAGTAATTGCAACTTATGATGGTCGCGACAAAGAAGTTTTGAAAGAGATTCTTGTAGCTGTCGTAGAGTTTCGCGTTGCTCTAGTGGTGGGCGACGCAAAACAAAAAGAGCAATCTATGCAAAGAGTTGACCAGCTTTATCTAGTGCTCCAAAATACTAAGATAGAGGAAGAACAAGTTACAAGGCTATCTAGCAGAATAACAACCATTATCGTGGGGTGAGGGGATGGGCACATAATGCGACATTTCAAAAAAACATTATTAATAATAATCTTGAATGGCTTCATGCCCTAAAAGCAGAAGCCGTTTTCTTTCTTAATCTTAATTCTATTTAGTTTTTCTAATTCACTAATTAGAGATTTATCAATTAATCGCCAGAACGAACTTTAAGCTTTTTTGTTCTATTTTTTGCTATCTTAGGAAGTTGTATGCGTAATATGCCATTATTAAATTCAGCTTTAGCTTTATCGGGGTCTATGTCTTGTGGTAAGGGAATGACTCTCGAAAATTTTCCCCAATAACACTCTTGATATAAATAATTTTCTTCTGATACTTCCTCAAAGTGTTTTCTTTCTCCACGAATTACAACTGAATCATTTGTGATATCTATGTCTATATCGTCTGGCTCAACTCCCGCGACAGTGGACTCAATGACAATATCATCCTCTGTTTGATACGCGTCTATGGTAAGCTGACCCTCATCATCTCCAATCAAAGATACATTATTTTCTTCGTGTTTGTTTTTCATAATAATATGTTTTAATTATATCAAATTCATAAAATAATACAAAAGCAACTAATACCAAAAAAACAGTTGGATAAAACTTAGGACCAAAATCCAAAATTAGTAAATTAAAAATAATGTGAATTATGGTGGCCAAAATAATACCGAGCAAAAGCCTGCCTTTTGCCCACATACTGCCAAGTATGCCAGAAGAAAGAGAGTGCATTAAAGTCGCTCCTATAAAACGAAATACGGATATTATTATAATTTCCACAAGAGATGTCGCGCTCATTATAAAGAAAAAATTCTCCACAACAGCAAACCCAAGCGCCGCAGTAATCATATAAATTATTCGGTCAATAGGTTCGTCAAAATGACAAGTCTGGCTTATAAAAATAAAAACCGCAAGGAACTTAACCAGCTCTTCTATTAGAGCGTGCACACTAATAGACATCATAGAGTAGTCTAAAATACCTAAAAAAGGAGCAATAAAAAGAAACCCTCTACTAATCCCCGCGGCTACTAAAGCAGACACCATTCCTAATACAAAAGTTTTTGTGATAGCGCTTTTAGGCTCGGGCTTTTTCTTATCTTCTAAAAGAAAAAATACGAGCCAAACCGCACTTAAAAAAAATCCGAGAAAAACAGAAATAGGAAAAATATAGTTAGTTATTACCAATTTTCAATCATCAGATATTTTGCACGACGAGCTTCTTGAGGCAATTCTTGATAAACCGATTCAGTCACGAATGGCATAAACGGATGAAGCATTTTAAGTGAGCCAAGAAGAATAATGATAAGTGCTTCTTGCGCTGCAAAAGCATCTTGCTCATTAGTTGATTTCAAACGCTCTTTTGATTCCTCTATCACTTTGTCAGCAAATGTATGCCAAAAATAATGATAAGCTGTTTCGGAGGCGCGATTAAAATCAAAGTTTTCAATAAGTCGCGCTACTTTCTTCTTTGCCGTTTCCATATCACGAATATTTTTTCGATCACGAGCGGTTAGTTTTAATTTAATATCTGTTTTAGACGATGGATTATTTTGATATTCCATTAAAACAAAACGAGCGGCATTCCAAATCTTTGTTGTGAAATTACGGTAGCCACGAATTTTATCTTCTGATATTACTGGGTCGTTTCCTGCGGCAGAGCCAACAACTAAAGACATTCTCACTGCGTCTGTTCCATAAATTTCAGCAACTTCTAGTGGATTAATAACATTGCCCTTAGATTTAGACATTTTTTGCCTGTCTTTATCTCGTACAAGTCCGTGCAGATATACAGTCTTAAAAGGCTCTTTTCCAGTGCGATAAAGACCAAGCGTTATCATGCGCATTACCCAAAAAAGAAGAATATCCCAGCCAGTTTCCATTACATCCGTTGGATAAAACTTTTTGAAATCGCCAGGATTAGACATTAAAGTGGCGAATGGCCACTGACCAGAAGAAAACCAAGTATCAAAAACATCTTCTTCTGCTTTCAGTTTTTTTCCGTTGCAATAAGGACATTTCTCGGGTTGCCTATCACTTATAATTATGCCGTCTTTATCGCGACATTTTTTATTTAACTTATCAACGCAATACCAAACAGGGATTCTAATTCCCCAAACAATTTGACGAGAGATATTCCAGTCGCGTAGATTTGCAAGCCAGTGCGTTAATATTTTTTCATAACGCACGGGAATAATTTTAATCTTTTTAGATTTAATAGCTTTTGTGGTGAGATCTCGTAAAGACTGTTGCTTCTTCCCTGATTTTTCCGTCATTTTGATAAACCATTGCATCATAACGCGTGGCTCTATAATGGATTCGCATTTATAACAAGCGGAGACTTGGTGAGTATAATCTTCTACTTTAACAAAATTACCATTTGCGATAAGTAGCTCTACCGATTTATCCCTCGCCTCTTTTATTTTTAATCCTGCTAATTCCTTGCCTGCGCTTTCTGTAAGTTTGCCATATCGGTCTATTACAGAAACAGGCATTTCTGCAATTATTGATTTATGTTTTTCCCAAATAGCAAAGTCTGATGAGTCGTGATAAGGCGTAATTTTTAAAGCGCCAGAACCAAAATCAGGGTCAACTGAAACATCGGATATCACAGGCATAAGCTTTTTAGTTAATGGATTTATAACTTTTTTGCCCACGAATTTTTTAAAACGCGATTTTGGATGTACTGCAAGAGCTACATCTGCAGGGATAGTTTCAGGCCTTACGGTTGCAATCTCAATAAAATCTTCGCTATTTTCTAAAGCGTATTTGATGTAATAAAGCTTGTCAGCGCGTTCTATGTGTTTAATTTCTAAATCAGAAAGAGTTGTTTGATGCTTTATACACCAATTAACTGGTCGTTCGGCGCGATAAACAAGTCCGTCTTTATATAATTTTTCAAAAGTTTCATAAACTACGCTACGAATATCTTCATCAAGAGTGAATTTTGCTCTAGACCAATCGCAACTCGCTCCAAGTTTTCGCAACTGTCCTTCCATATATTTTTTATTAGTCAAAGTAAACTCTTTTATCTCGTCATAAAGCTGGGTTTTTGGCATTTCCCAAAAAGAGCGCCCTTCTTTTTCTAATTTTTTGTTGTAAACAACTTGGGTTTCAAATCCAGCATGGTCAGCTCCCGGCAACCAAAGAGCTTTGCGACCACGCATACGCCAATAGCGAATCATAATGTCTTCTAGGGTTACAAAAAGAGCATGTCCAATATGCAGTGACCCATTTGCGTTTGGAGGGGGCATAATGATAGTAAAAGGCTTGCCTTTGCCCGGTAGATTGTCAGGATTAAAAAATCCAGACTTTTCCCAGTCTTCGTAGATTTTATTTTCAGCAACTTGATGCTCATATCGCGTATTCATTTGGTTTTAATTTTGCTTTATTTAAGGCTATATCACAAGGTTTCCGTCGGCCTCAAGCTTGCGATTTACGCCCATCAAATTTTCTATATAACTAGAAGAGGCAATCATAGCGGCATTATCAGTGCTAAACTGTTGCTCTGGAGCAAGAAAGCGAATTTTTTGTTTTTTAGCCATTCGCGCACATTCTTTCCGAAGAAGCTTATTTGCAGACACGCCTCCAGAAATAACAAGCGAGCGACATTTATATTTTTCTACTGCTCTAAAAGATTTAACAACAAGGCAGTCCACAATGGCTTTCTCAAAACTTGCAGCAACATCAGCTCGCATTTTAGGAGCAAGATTTTTAGATATATTAGAAACAGCTCTTTGATTTATATCTCTCCAGTTTGCTTTATTACTATTTTTTAATTGATAAAGGAGAGCGGTTTTAAGTCCAGAAAAACTAAAGTCATAATTTTTTTGATTTATCATCGGCCGAGGAAAATCAAAAGCTTTATCGTTTCCTTCTTCGGCAACGCGTGATAGTTCTGGTCCTCCCGGATAGGGGAGACCTAAAAGTCGCGCCCCTTTATCAAAAGCTTCGCCAGCAGCATCATCTCTTGTTTCTCCAAGTTTTATTATAGTACTGATATTTTCCAGCAAAAAAAGAATTGTATGCCCTCCGCTTGCGACAAGAGCAACTAGCGGAAACATGTTTTTTAGATTTCTGGGATTAGAAAGCAAAAAGCTATAAAGATGTCCCTTAATATGATTTGCGGCAAAAACTTTTTTATTGGTTCTTTTTCCAAGCTCTTTAGCGAACTCAATGCCTGCCCAGAGTGCTGGCGTAAGGCCGGGGCCAATTGTTACGGCAATCATCTCGGCTTTTTGAAACGAGGGAAGGTTTTCAAATGATTTAATCATTTCTGGTAAAGCCTTGCCATGTTCTCTTTTTGCGATATTAGGCACTACTCCGCCAAACTCTTTATGTGTCGCTATCTGCGATAATACCGCGCTTTTGATAAGTTTAAAGCGTGGAGACGCTAATCCTCCACGCGCCTCAACTAGAGCCATAGCTGTTTCGTCACAGCTAGTCTCTGTAGCAAAAATAATAGTTTTTTGATTTTTAGTGAAGGAGATCATATATTTAAGATATAATCGCTTAAAATATGCACGCTGGCAACAAGATAAACTCGAAAAGCATTCAATTTGCCGCTTAGTGAAAAAATAAAAGTTCGTGGAATAAATAATCAATAATTTATAGCTAGCAATGAATCAAAAAAAAGTTTATATGGATTATGCGGCGACAACTCCTGTGGACCAAGATGTTTTACAAGATATGTTGCCTTATTTTTCGGAACATTTTGGCAATTCGTCTTCTATACATAGTTTTGGAGAAGATGCACAAAAAGGAGTGTCGGAGGCAAGACAACAAGTGTCTGATTTTTTAGGAAGTAGTCCTACCGAAATTATATTTACAAGCGGAGCCACTGAAGGAAATAATATGGTAATTAAAGGAATCGCTGTGTCTAAAAAGATACGCGAAGAATATGGAAATAAACCACATATAATAATTAGTGAAATAGAGCATAGTTGTGTTATTGAATCAGTAAAAAGAATTGTAAAAGATGGCCTTGCTGAAGTTTCATTTATTCCGGTTGATAAAAATGGCATAGTTAGCATAGAGACTATCAAAAACCTTATTCGCCCAGAGACTGCTTTAATTTCAGTAATGTATGCCAATAATGAAGTGGGGACCATACAGCCAATAGCAGAAATAGGCGCATTGGTTACAGAATTAAACACCGTAAAGAAAAAAAAGATCTTTTTTCATACTGATGCCGCACAGGCGATAAACTATCTTGATTGTAATGTGGGCAATCTTGGCGTAGATATGCTTACCATCTCTGCTCATAAAATTTATGGACCAAAAGGAGTGGGCGCGCTTTATATTAAAAAAGGCACACCTCTTGCGAGGCTGATAGATGGAGGAGGACAAGAGCTTAAACTTAGAGCCGGGACATTAAATGTTACTGGTATCGTGGGATTAGGTAGCGCTATTTCGAAAATCAAAGAACATGCTGTTAAAAATGAAGATGTCAAAAAATTAAGAAACAAATTGATAGATGGGATACTTTCATCGATTTCGCGCTCGTCCTTAAATGGAGACAAAGAATACAGATTGCCAAATAATGCGAATATAAGCTTTGAAGGAGCAGAAGGGGAAGCAATACTTATAATGTTAAATCAACAAGGAGTATCGGTGTCTACTGGGTCCGCGTGCGCAGCAGAAAACCTAACTCCATCGCATGTCTTAAAAGCAATGGGCATTACTGATTTTGGTGCCCATAGCTCTATAAGATTTTCTTTAGGTAGACAAACAACTACAGAAGAAGTAAATTATGTAGTGTCTATAATGCCAGGGATTATAGAAAAACTACGAAAGGTCAGTGGTAGCCTTAGGTAAAAAATAATTAATAAATTACATCAATATGTACTCAAAAGAAGTAATGGATCATTTTCAAGACCCTAAAAATATGGGATTTATTTCAGACCACACAGCTGTTGGAGAAATTGGCAACCCTGCCTGCGGGGACATGATGACAATATATCTAAAAATTTCAGACGATGAAGTAATTGAAGATATTAGTTTTGAAACCTTAGGATGTGTTGCAGCAATAGCTACTTCTTCAATGATAACTGAATTAGCTAAGGGAAAAACCCTAAAAGAGGCGGAAGCAATAGAATTTGAAGATGTTAAGAAGGCACTTGGAACACTTCCTCCTATTAAGGTTCATTGTGCTCATCTATCAGTAGAGGCTTTGCGTAAAGCGATAAATAAATATAAGGAAACAAAATAAATATTTTTATAAAGAAATTTGTCTTGCTAGTTGCTAAACAAGATTTTTTTTGGCACAATTATTTATAACTTATTTAAAAATGGCCCTATCGTCTAGCGGTTAGGACGCCAGGTTTTCATCCTGGTAACAGGGGTTCGATTCCCCTTGGGGCCGCCAATATACTCTAGCTTAGGGGAATCGAACGCCGGACTGAAGGCTTTTCAGTAGAAAAGCCGAAGGAGGCGAGGGCCGGAGACCTTTTGCAAGCGACGGCGAGCAAAAGAGTCGATGGGATTATTTTTAGAGCTGCAATGTATTTGTTCTGCGCTTACTCCAAATGAAACTGCTTTCTTAAAGCGTCTAATTTGGATTTTAGCGGGGCAAACTCTTCAAAACGCAATCCTTTTTTCATTACAAGATCTACCGCGTTAAGACTCGCTTTAATAAGCTCTTTGTCTTGCAACGCCTTCATTGTAATATCAGGCATTCCTGTTTGGCTATGTCCTAAAAGCTCTCCTGGTCCTCGTAAAACTAAATCTTTTTCAGCAAGACCAAGCCCGTTTTTTGCTTCAAGTAAAGCCGTTAAACGATTTTTAGCTATGCCTGATGGAGTGTTAGAAAAAAGCAAACAATATGATTGATGTTCTCCCCGCCCTACTCGTCCCTTAAATTGATAAAGTTGCGCAAGCCCAAAACGCTCAGCATCTTCTATCATCATTATCGTAGCGTTTGGAACATCTATTCCTACTTCCACAACAGATGTGCTTACAAGCACAGATATTTCGTTTGATTGAAATTCTTTCATAGTTTTTTCTTTTTCCTTGGCAGACATTTTACCGTGGAGCATTCCAATTTTACTGCCTGGAAATACGAGAGATGAAAGTTTTTCATATTCTTCTTTAACGCTCTTTACATCGTCCCAAGTAGTATAGGATCCTGGTGCTATTTCTTCATCACTTAATTCGCGACTTTCTATTTTTGGACAGAGAACAAAAGCCTGTCTGCCTTTAGCTATTTCTCCTCTTATAAAAGCGTAAGCCTTGCTTCTGTTTTCAGGAGAAACCCATTTAGTGATTATTTTTTTTCTTCCCTGCGGAAGCTCGCTGATAAAAGATATATCTAAGTCCCCAAAAAGAGCAATCGCCATAGTCCGAGGAATAGGAGTGGCTGACATACTTAAAAAATGAGGCATAGCGTCAGCGTTAGTTTTTGTAAGAGATTCGCGTTGAGATACTCCAAATCGGTGCTGTTCATCAACAATTACTAATCCTAAATGTTTTGGATCTAAAATATTTCCTTTTTTTCTTTTAGCAATAAGAGCGTGCGTACCGATAATAATGTCTATTTTTTTGCGAGAAATAATATCGCTTATTT
>Ga0209316_100549_pt1 | contig 11344 bp, 14 predicted proteins | sample 3C3metaG_FD_184150 | JGI IMG/M metagenome (GOLD analysis project Ga0209316, IMG submission 184150) | Freshwater bacterial and archeal communities from Indian Creek, Illinois, USA - 3C3 metaG (SPAdes) (version 3) | ecosystem: Environmental > Aquatic > Freshwater > Unclassified | place: USA: Indian... | reverse complement strand
AATCCCGCAAACACTATCTTTTCGGTTAAAAGACTTATCGGTCGCAAGTGGAGCGATGAAGATGTTCAGCGTGACAAAAAATGGTTACCTTATGAACTTAGAGAGTCTAAAGAAGGAGGTGTTGAGATTAAATTAGGCGATAAGTGGATGAAGCCGGAAGAAATATCGGCAATGGTGCTTGGCAAACTTCGCACTGACGCTGAAATGCGACTCGGTGAAAGAATAGAAGAAGCGATTATAACCGTTCCTGCTTATTTTAATGATTCACAGCGCCAAGCAACTAAAAATGCCGGCGAGATTGCTGGTTTAAAAGTTAAAAGAATATTAAATGAGCCTACTGCGGCGGCGCTTGCTTACGGCTTAAATAAGGGTCAAAACGAAAAAATTGTTGTATATGATTTTGGTGGCGGTACTTTTGATGTTTCTGTTCTTGAAGTAGGAGATGATACCGTTGAGGTTAAAGCGACCGGAGGCGACACTCATTTAGGTGGAGATGATTTTGACAAAAAACTAAACGAATATGTTGTCGCGGAATACAAAAAAAACGAAGGGATAGATATTTCTAAGGACCCCTTGGCATTACAGCGACTTAAAGAAGCAGTAGAGCGGGCCAAACACGAGCTTTCCTCATCTGTGGAAACCGAAATTAATCTGCCTTACATTACCTCTGATTCTGCTGGGCCTAAGCATCTTTTAATGAAAATTAGTCGCGCGAAATTAGAAGAACTTGTCGCGGAATATGTTGAACGAGCAGAAAAAATAACAAAAGACACAGTTAAAGAAGCGGGCTTTGTTGTATCTGATATTAACGAAATAATTCTAGTTGGCGGACAAACAAGAATGCCTGCTATTCAAGCATCAGTTAAAAAATTATTTGGGAAAGATCCTCATCGTGGTATTAATCCTGACGAAGTTGTGGCACTTGGCGCCGCTATTCAGGGCGGAATTTTTCAGGGAGATGTTAAAGACATTCTTCTTTTGGATGTAACTCCACTTACTTTAAGCATAGAAACTCTTGGCGGAATAGCTACTCCAATGATTCCGAAAAATACAACTGTTCCTACAACTAAAACACAAATATTTTCAACTGCCGCTGATAATCAAATGTCTGTGGAGATTCATATAACTCAAGGAGAACGCGGAATGGCAAGCGATAACAAAACTCTTGCTAAATTTATTCTTGATGGCATTCCTCCATCGCCACGAGGTCTGCCGCAAATTGAAGTTTCTTTCGACATAGACGCAAATGGCATATTAAGCGTTAAGGCCGTTGATAAAGCAAGCGGCAAAAGTCAGTCAGTGCGCGTTGAGGCGCAAACCTCTCTTTCTAAAGAGGAAATAGAGCGATTAAAAAACGAAGCGGCTGCAAATGCCGAAAGCGATAAAATGAAGACAATGCTCGTTGAAGCAAAAAATAGGGGAGAGACTCTCGTATATTCTGCAGAGAAATCTTTAAAAGACGCGGAGGGCAAAATTGACGCATCTATTAAATCCGAAATAGAAGAAAAAATTAGCAGTTTGCGCTCTGCTCTAAGCACTGATGATTTGGAGAAAATTGAGTCTTCTGTCTCGGACCTTTCTGCCTCTATTCAAAAAATAGGAGAAAGCTTATATAATAAAAAAGATGATGGAAAATCCAATGGAGACGGAGAAGAGCAGGAGCCAAAAGATAACGAGCCTGTTTCGTCCTAAGTCTGACAGCCAAGAGACTCATAAAGGAGAGGGTATATCTCGACGCGAAGAAGAGATGAGAAGAAAGGCGGAAAAATTAGCTCGAGAAGGCCTTTCTGATTCTGATTATTCACTTCTTAAAATTTTCGCGGTTATTATAGCCACAACTATTTCTGCCTTGCTCTTTAGTTACGCTTTGATTTTTTGGCCTTTTTTCTATGCCGTTGTCGCAGGATTTTTTTCTGTTTCTCTAATCGCGCTTGTACCGCTTCTTATAAAATCTTGGTCTTTGAATCTTGCTTCTGCGTTTACGATTTCTATAGCTTTTATACTTCCTTTATTTTTTCTTAAAAATATTCCTCCTATTCCCGCGGGCATTGTGGCAATATTTTCTATTATTGTGCTTATGGGAGGTTTTATCTCTGCAAAGAGAGAATTAAATAATTCTCTGCGAATAAGTTTTACTAAGTTTTCTGGCGCAATAATCGCGAGAGCGCTTACTGTTATCGCTCTCGTTTTAGCTGTTGCTTACGGCTGGAATTTTCAAGCGAGAGCTCTTTTTTCAGACCAATTTATAAGCACAATGATGACTTTTGCCTCTCCTCTTATAGAACAGCGCATTCCTGGATTTACGCCGCAGATGGAATTAAATATATTTTTTGATACATTTGTGAGGCAGTCTTTCGCGCAACACGATGCCGCTAACTTTACTCTTTTGCCAATCAATTTACAGCAACAACTTATTAGTCAATCTACTATAAATCTATATCAGACGATTGAAAATAGTTTGGGTATGGATATAAATCTTAAAGCGTCGTTTCAAGAAAGCTTAAAAACTATTATTTTAGAAAAAGTTGTTGTTCCTGTAGAAGCGATTCCTGCCGAACACCTTGCTCTTATCGCTACAGCTATTATCTTTATTGCCGTTAGAGGGCCATTTTGGCTTTTGAGCTGGCTTGTAATGGCCGTTTCTTTTATCTTATTGCAACTACTACTTGTAACAAAGTTCGCAGAGACTTATCTTGAACCTAGAAGCAAAGAAATAATTTTAATCAAATAAATTAACGAAAATAATAATGAAAAAAGATTATTACCATATTCTTGGCGTTCAAAAAAATGCCACAGAAGAAGAAATTAAAAAAGCTTATCGCAAGCTTGCTCATCAATATCATCCGGACAAAACGGGCGGTAGCGCTGATAAGTTTAAAGAAATAAGCGAGGCTTATCAGATTCTTGCTGATAAAGAAAAAAGAAGTCGTTATGACCGATTCGGCTCTGCTGCCGCTGACTGGCAAGGAGGTGGAGATCCTTTTTCCGGTATGAGCGGAATGCGCGGAGTTAATTTTGATGGAGTTAATTTTGATTTTGGCAATTTTGATATGGGAGATTTATCAGGTATTTTTGAAGGGATTTTTGGAGGCATGGCGGGAGGAGTCGCTCGTCCGACGCAAAGAAAAGGGTCGGATATGGAGGCAGTTGTAGAAATTACGCTTGAAAAAGCCGTAAGCGGCATTACAATACCAATAGTTCTTAAAACATTTATAAATTGTGTCGCGTGCAAAGGCAAAGGACACGACCCTAAAAAAGGATTCACAAAATGTCATGTTTGTGGCGGTTCTGGCGGCGTAAGAGAAGTTAAAAAGACTATTTTAGGCTCTTTTTCCAGAGTATCTGTTTGTAAAGACTGCGATGGCGCGGGAGAGAAACCCATTAGTCCATGCAAAGAATGCGGAGGCAAGGGAAGAGTAAAAGGAGAAAGAAAAACAGAAGTTGATATTCATCCAGGGGTCGTTGATGGACAAATTATTAAGATTAAAGGAATGAGCGAAGCGGGCGAAAAAGGAGCAGATGCCGGTGACTTATACGTGAGAGTAAGGGTATTACCGCATAAAGTCTTTGTAAGACACGGAGACGACTTAATTATTTCTAAAGAAGTTAAATTTTCCGATATTTTGCTTGGCAATCCGATTAGCGTGCAAACAATTCGTGGTAAAGAAGCACGGATATCGCCTGCTTCCGGGGCAAGCATTCGCAAGGAAATAAGAATTAAAGGAGAAGGAGTTACTTCAAAAGGGGATTTAATTGTGGTGCTTGATATTCAGGTTCCTCAAAAAATAGACGAAAAAACAAAGAAAGCACTTGAAGAATTAAAGGGCGGGTGGTAGGATATTTCTATGGTTTCCGCCCATAACTCAATGGTAGAGTAGTTGCCTTTTAAGCAAAAAGTTGGAGGTTCGAGTCCTCCTGGGCGGACTTGGATTTTTATCCAAAAAACACATTTTTAAAAAACAATGAAAAACAAAATAATTTTCTTATTTCTTTTAACGGTTGTCGCTATTGCCGCCGCTTTTTTTGTGCTGCCGCCTTCAACCGGCGATGAGGTAGCTGAAATTATTCCCGTAAGAATTCCTAATCTTTTTTTGAACGAATTTTTGCCGTGGAGACTTGGTCTTGATCTTGTTGGCGGCACGGCTCTTGTTTACGATATTGACCTTACGGAAGTCCCTCGGGAAAAAGTAGACTCTGTAGTGAACGGCTTAAGAGACGTTATTGAAAGAAGAGTTGATCTTCATGGCGTTGCCGAACCAAGAGTACGCATTATCGCGCAAGGAGAAAGAAGACAACTTCTTGTAGAACTTGCTGGTATAAGTGATATTAGCGCCGCCGTTCAAGAAATAGGGGAAACTCCTTTTCTTAATTTTGGAGAAAATTGTGTTATTACGGAAGATACTATGACTTGCGACCCAACCGGGCTTTCGGGCAAGCATATTCAGCGCGCCTCTGTCTCTACGGACCAACTAGGTATCATTATGCCGGTTGTTAGTCTTGAATTTAACGCAGAAGGAGCTAAATTATTTGAAGAAATTACAGCAAGAAATATCGGACAACAAGTAGCTATTTTTCTTGACGGTATTCCGGTAAGCGCTCCCGTCGTTCAAGAGAAAATAATTGGTGGCAATGCGCAAATATCTGGAGGAGACATGACTCTTGAATCAGCTCATCAACTTGTAGAGAGATTCAATGCTGGCGCTCTTGCCGCCCCTATTCGGCTTGCGAGCCAGCGCGCGGTTAATGCTACCGCTGCCGAAGATTCTCTCCATCGTATTCTTTTTGCGGGAGCAATCAGTATTTTACTTGTTATTATTTTTATAATCGCTGTTTATAAGAAAAATGGCATTATTGCCGGCGTTTCTCTTTTGCTCTATGTTATTTTTTCCCTTGCTATATTTAAACTCATTCCTGGCTTTACTATGAGTCTTGCAGGTATTACCGGTTTTATTTTATCTATAGGAGCGGCGCTTGACGCGAACATTCTTATTTTTGAAAGGACAAAAGAAGAGTCTCGTGAGGGAACGCGTGGTCTTGCGGCTGTTGAGTCCGGATTTAAGTTTGCTTGGTCTTCTATTAGGGACTCAAATATCAGCACGATTCTTACCGCGTTTGTTCTTTATTTATTAACTACAGGTTTTGTGCAAGGATTTGCTTTAACTCTTCTCATTGGTATCCTTATTAACCTTGCTATGACTTATGTTGTTACTAGAAATTTATTAAAAATATTTCCAGGCAGGGCGACAAAATAAAAAAATTATACAAAAAATAATAAAATGAAACTAAATATAATCGGAAATAAAAAATGGTTTCTTGCTTTATCTGCGACTTTTATGATTTTGTCCATCATCGCTATCGCTATATTTGGCTTTACTCCGGGTATTGATTTTACAAGCGGGACAATGTGGCAAGTTGCTATTCCAGATACCGATGAACGCGCTGTTCGCGAATTTGCGGAAAATGACCTTAATCTTGATTCTCCTATCATCTCTTATGATGCGGCCACAGAATCATATGTTTTAATTTTTAGGGAGATTGCTGGAGCAGAACATGTCGCTTTTAGAGAAAGTTTGCTTGCCCGCTTTCCTCAAGCGCAAGAACTTGATTTTGGAACAACCTCTCCATCTGTTTCTGCTGAATTAACGAATAGAGCAATATGGTTAGTCGCTTTAGTTGTTACTCTTATTTTATTTTATGTTACTTATACATTTCGCAAAATATCGTGGCCTGTCAAGTCATATAAATATGGATTTGTGACTCTTGTGGCTTTGGCTCACGACACCTTAATAGCAGCAGGATTTTTTGCTGTCATCGGTCATTTAATGGGCATTCCTATGGACACCTATTTCATTGTTGCGCTTCTTACGGTTGCTGGTTTTTCTGTGCAAGACACTATTGTTATTTTTGACCGCATTCGTGAAAAACTCTTAGGACAAAAAGGAAAAGTTGATTTTTCAGAAACCGCGAATAAAAGCGTAAATGAGGTCTTTATGAGATCTCTTATTACCGCGGCAGGCGTAATGATTGCTTTACTTGTTGTTTCTATCTTCGGTCCGCTCTCTATGAGGTATTTCGCCCTTACTATGCTTGTTGGAATGTTTTTTGGCACTTATTCTTCTATTTTTGTTGCAACTCCTCTTCTTACTATTTGGCATAATTTTGACTCTAAGAGACGGATATTAAATAAATAGTTTTATTATTGACTAACTTATTTATTACATATTAGTATGTACTGGCGGTTATAATTGACTAAGTAGATTAACGCATGCTAATATCAAAACATCAATGATTGTTACAGGAGTGGTTATTGAGTCTTTACCGGCAACGACTTTTAAAGTTAAGTTATCTGATGGCAAAGAGGTCTTAGCTTATCTTGCGGGAAAAATGAGAAAACACCACATTCGCATTGTTCCGGGCGATAAAGTTTCGGTAGAGATGACTCCTTATGACGATCGTCGTGGACGAATTTCAAGAAGATTATAAAACTATGAAAGTCAGAGCATCTGTTAAAACATTATGTAAAAATTGCAAAATAGTCCGTCGTAAAGGACGGATTTATGTGATTTGTAAAAAAACGCCGAAACACAAACAAAGACAAGGTTAATATAATTTAAATTAAACACAACAAATGAGAATAACAGGCATAAATATTCCAGATGAAAAGCGCATTGAAGCTGCGTTGACTTATATTTATGGGATAGGACCAACATTAAGCAAGGATATTCTTGTCGCGACAGGTATTGACCCTGATAAAAGAGCAAAAACTTTAAGTTCGTCTGAGATAAGCAAGATTAAAGATATTTTGACCGCTTCTTATAAAATAGAGGGAGAACTAAGAGTTGTTATAAAACAAAATATTGCTAGACTGAAAGACATCCGAGCTTACCGAGGTACTCGTCACGCGAAACATTTGCCTGTCAGGGGACAGCGCACGAAAACAAATTCTCGTACTGTTCGTGGCAATATTAGGAAAACAGCAACGAGCGGTAAAAGAAAAGTAGAGCTTAAATAAACAACTATGGGTAAAAAAAGAGTTATAACTAAAGATACAGAAGCGCAAGAAGCAAAGCTTGGAGGGACATCAAAAAAGTCTTTAAAAAGCATTGATTCGGGCTGTATATACATCAATGTTTCCTTTAATAACACAATGATTACTGTTACTGATCAAAAAGGAAATGTCGTAACTTGGGCGTCCGCTGGCTCGCTTGGATTTGCTGGTCCTAAAAAAGCGACGCCATTTGCCGCGCAAAAGGTGGTTGCCACTATCGCGGAAAAAATTGCCAAAACAGGACCTTTTAATGTAGATGTTATTGTTTCTGGCGTTTCTGTCGGACGAGATTCTGCTATTCGCTCGCTGATTAATCATGGATTTAATATTAATTCCATTAAAGACGTTACTCCTATCCCACATAATGGTCCTAAGCCTAAAAAAGTAAGAAGAGTATAAAATAATATGAGAATCTTAGAAAAAAAAGAAAGAGCTCTTGGGGCTAGATTGTTTTTAAAAGCAGATCGTTGCAATTCTGTAAAGTGCGCTGGCTCTAAAAGACCTTATAAACCCGGACCGCATACTAAATCATTTAAAAAAGTCAGCGAATATGGTCGCCAACTCGCTGAAAAACAAAAAATAAGATTTAGTTATGGCTTAACTGAAAGTCAGCTTAAAAAATACTTTTTCGCCGCAGAAAGTGGTAATGCTCCTACCCATGAAACGCTAGTAAGAATTTTAGAATCTCGCTTAGATAACGCTATTTTTCGCGCTGGTTTTGCTGGTTCTCGTCGAATTGCTAAGCAACTTATCGGGCATGGCCACATTATGGTTAATGGTCGTAAAGTTACTATATCGTCATATTTAGTGCGAGCAGGCGATCTTTTATCTTTAAGACCAGAGTCTATTACGCATCCCATTTTTATTGCGCTGGATGAAAAATTTAAAAATTTTGAAACTCCTGAATGGATAAAGCTCAATAAAGAAAAAAAGACAGCCCTTATTAGTGTAGACCCTAAGGGGACTGAGATGCCTTTTGATATAAATTTAGTCGTAAATTTTTATTTAAAATAACAAAAATATTAAAAAATGTATTACGCATATTTAAGCGATAGCATAAAAGTAAAAAAAGTTTCTGATGATGGACGCAAAGGTTCGTTTAGTATTGAGGGTCTTTTCCCCGGATATGGCTTTACTTTGGGCAATAGCTTGAGGAGGGCTCTCCTTTCGTCTATTCCTGGGGGAGCTGTAACACAGTTTAAAGTTAAAGGAGCGCTTCATGAGTTTTCTACTATCCCAGGGGTGATGGAGGATTTGGTAGAAATTGGAATGAATCTAAAAAAACTACGTTTTAAATTTAATGCTGACGAGCCTCAAGTTTTGGTTATTAAAGCTAAGGGAGTAAAAGAAGTTACTGGCGCGAATGTTGAGCTAAATATTCAGGCAGAAATAGTCAATCCGGAAGTTAAGCTTTTTACTATCACTGATAAAAAAACAGAGGTTGAAATAGAATTAACTGTTGAAAAAGGACTGGGTTATGTGCCCGTTGAAAAAAGAAAACAAACAAGACTAGGAGTTGGAGAAATTGCTCTTGACGCTATTTTTACTCCTGTAGTAAACGTGAGTCTTAATGTAGAAAATATGCGCGTTGGCGATAGAACAGACTATAATCGTTTAAACATAATCGTTGAGACTGATGGTTCTATTTCTCCGTCTAGCGCTATGCATAAAGTTTCTCGCATTCTCGTGGATCACTTTACAAAAATCGGCAATCTAGAAGAAGAGCTTGAAAATAAAGAATAATACTAGTAGTATTTTGTACTATGCGACATAAACGAAAAGGCACAAAATTTGGCAGAAAAAAGGGCGATAGGAATAATTTTCTATCGGTTCTTCAACATAATCTTATAATGAATGGAGGCATTAAAACTACTGTTGCGCGAGCAAGGGTTTTAAGGCCAAGAATTGAAAAAATGATTACTGTTGCCAAAAAACAAGACTTATCATCAATTAGGCTTCTAAAAAGAAGACTGCCTGAAAAATCTGTTTTTAAGCTTTATCACGAAGTTGCTCCAAAATATACTGAAAAAAAAGGAGGGTACTTAAAAATTATCAAGACTACCGAACATAGGAAACGAGATGGCGCGGATATGGTAGAAATTAAATTTGTTTAAAATGGATATTATTATTGACGCAAAAAAACAAAGACTTGGAAGATTGGCAACAAAAATTGCTACTATTTTGCAAAATAAAAATAGCGTGACTTATGAACCCCGCCTTGAGGGCGGGAATCGAGTAATTGTAAAAAATATCACCGATATAGAAATAAGCGGAAACAAAGCGGATCAAAAAATATATTACAGACATACCGGTTATATGGGCCACTTAAAAGAAAAAACTTATAAAGAGGCTTTTGCAAAAAACCCCGCTTGGGTTTTGCGTCACGCCGTTGCCGGAATGCTTCCTAAAAACAGACTGCAGGCAAAAAGACTAAAACAACTTATAATAGAAACATAAGCTATATGACTATAAAAAAAGAATCACAAAAATATTTTGAAGGTATAGGAAGACGCAAAACCTCCTCTGCAAGAGTCAGGATTTATCCTGGAGAGTCTGGTTTTAGCGTGAACGAAATAGATATGAATAAATATTTTAAAACTGCTACGCAAATTAAAGCCGCATCAGAGCCAACAACTAAAGCATTAACTACCGAAACTATCGGAATTACCGCGAAAGTTTTAGGAGGAGGACTAAGCTCTCAAGCGGGAGCTGTTTCTCTTGGTCTTGCGAGAGCTCTTGTAAAGCTTGATCCTAATTTACGCCCTATATTACGCAACACAGAACTTTTAACTCGCGATTCGCGTATGGTAGAAAGAAAAAAACCGGGTCTTAAAAAAGCTCGCAGAGCTCCGCAGTGGGCAAAACGTTAATCCAATTTACTAACATATGGTTAACAAGCCTTATTTATCGGTTATCGTTCCGGTTTATAATGAAGCCGATTTATTGCCGTCCACTCTTATTGATATTGATAAGTATTTAAGGAAGGTTAATTTTGATTATGAGGTACTGATAGTGAACGACGGGTCAAAAGATAACGCCGCAGAGATTGTTCGTAATTTTGAGCCAGTTATACAAAAATTACGTCTTGTAAACAATGATATTCATCGTGGCAGAGGATATGTGGTGCGTCATGGAATGCAAGAGGCAAAAGGCGAGCTTAGACTCTTAATGAATATTGATAATTCAATAAATATAGACCATTTTTCTCAAATGCTTCCATATTTTAAAGACGCTGAAGGAACAAAATATGACATTGTTATTGGTAGTCGCTTTATGAAAAAATCTCAATTTATCCCTACGCCATCTTTGTATAGACGATTTTTAAATAGCGTTGAAGGCGCGCTTGTACGCGTTTTGCTCTTGCCTGGAATACGGGACACTCGATGCGGATTTAAGTGTTTTTCAGAAGACTCTGCTAAGCGTATTTTTCCATTAGCAAAAATCAATCGTTCTTCAACTGACATTGAGGTGCTCACTCTTGGTAGTAGAATGGGATTTAAAATAAAAGAAATTCCGGTTATTTATATAAATAATACACCTCAGGCAGTCAAATTATTAACCTATTGCGCTATTTTATGCGATGTGTTTAGAATTAAAGCCAGGATTTGGTTAGGTCTCTATAAAGTTAATCATTAATAGTATTATCACAAATGAAAAATTATTATCTATCTGCTAAAAGGCTGGAAGAATTAAAGCGCGAGCTACATGAATTAAAAACAATTAAAAGGCTAGAAATTGCCGAACGTCTTAAGAGAGCCAAGGAATTTGGTGATTTATCAGAAAATGCTGAGTATTCAGAGGCGAGAGAACAACAAGACACGCTTGAGTCGCGTATAGACGAGTTAGAAGATACTATTTATAACGCTTCTGTTATTAAAAAATCTTCTTGTCAAGAAAAAGTGGACCTAGGCTGTGAAGTGCAGGTTGAACATAAAGATAAAAAGAGAATCTTTACGATTGTTGGCGCTAATGAGTCTAAGCCGGAAGGCGGGTTAATTTCAAATGATTCTCCTATTGGCAAAGCGATAATCGGCAAAAAAGTAGGTGATTTAGTTAAAATAAAAACTCCAGCAGGAGAAATAACTTATAAGATTTTGAAGATTAATTAGTGATAGCTTTTGTAGATTTTGCAAGAAGCTAATTCCTTTTTTGCAATAAACCATAATTGTTGACTATGACGATGACTATGACGATGTCATTCCCGTGGAAGCGGGAATCTATGGCTTCCTATAGACTCTGGATCCCCGTTCGTAGACGGGGATGACAGAAAAGAGACGTCATTCCTAAATCTAAGGA
>Ga0209316_100548_pt1 | contig 11417 bp, 13 predicted proteins | sample 3C3metaG_FD_184150 | JGI IMG/M metagenome (GOLD analysis project Ga0209316, IMG submission 184150) | Freshwater bacterial and archeal communities from Indian Creek, Illinois, USA - 3C3 metaG (SPAdes) (version 3) | ecosystem: Environmental > Aquatic > Freshwater > Unclassified | place: USA: Indian... | reverse complement strand
TTGTGACTTAAATCACATTGATGTTTCCAATATCATTGATATGGAATGGCTATTCCACAAATCAGACTTTAATGGAAATATATCAGGGTGGGATGTATCTTGTGTAGTTGACATGAAAAATATGTTTTCTGCATCACAATTTAATGGGGATATTTCAAGGTGGAACGTATCAAGTGTTACAAATATGTCCTCAATGTTCCATCAATCACAATTTAATCAAGATATTGAACAATGGAATACTTCCAAAGTTACCAATATGAGTGGAATGTTTGCTGCATCTAAATTTAACCAAGATATTTCAAAGTGGGATGTATCAAAAGTAACAAGAATGACTTCTATGTTTCAAGAATCTCAATTTAATCAGTGCATATCTCAATGGAATGTATCAAAGGTGGCCAATATGATAGAAATGTTTGAAAAATCCGTTTTTAATCAAGATATTTCCACTTGGAAAGTATCAGGTGTTAGAAATATGGAAAGTATGTTTTTTGCATCAAAGTTCAACCAAGATATATCAAATTGGGATGTTTCAAATGTAATTATTCTAAACTATATATTTGCAGATTCCATGTTTAGCCAAAATATTTCAAATTGGAAACCTAAAAAATTAAAGAGCAAAATAAATGCCTTTATTGGATCACAGTTAGAAAAAGACAATCTAGTTCCATATTGGGCAAATGTTAATGTGGAATTTTTAGGACAAGCAATGGAAGCATATGATTTACAAGTTAAGTTATCTGAATCTTTAATCTTAAAAGAAAAACCTCAATCCAATATTAAAATATAAACAAAACATTCAATTAACAAACAATAGTTTGCACTAAATTTATTTTAAATTATAATATAAGATTATATACTATGAAAAAAATAAAACACATAAATAAAACAATACGCCCAATTAATTCTTATGTAATAGTTTAAATATGTTCAGGCATGTATGGGTTATGGAATAAGGTATTTAGAATGAGTATTGAAAAAAATAATAGTTGCATTTAGTTCTTTTAAAAATGAATAATCCGCACATAAAAAATAAAATAGTTGCAAGAAACAAGGTTCATCTCCTAAAGTGCATTAATGAAGAAATTGAGTTAAAAGGCATTAATTGTGATTTTAACCATATTGATGTTTCAAGCATTACAGATATGGGGCGGCTATTTTATGAATCAGACTTCAATGGAAATATAAGTCTATGGGATGTTTCAAATGTTTTGGATATGGGGCACATGTTTGAAAAATCAAAATTTAACCAAGATATATCAGCATGGAATGTGTCAAAAGCAATAGAAATGACTCATATGTTTTGTGAATCTAGATTTAATCAAGATATATCCAAGTGGGATGTGTCAGGTGTAGAGCATATGAGCTATATGTTCGCTGGCTCTGCTTTCAATCAAGATATATCCAAGTGGGATGTGTCAGGTGTGGAATATATATCCTATATGTTTTCTCAATCATTATTTAATCAAGACATTTCAAACTGGAAACCCCAAAGGTTAAAATACAAAATAAATACTTTTATTGGGTCTCAGTTAGAAAAAGACAACTTGGTTCCCTATTGGGCTAATGTGGATGTGGAATTTTTAGGGCAAGCAATAGAAATACATGAACTACATAGTAGGCTATCTGAATGTTTGAAGCCAAAAAGAAGTTCACAATCTAATATTAAAATATAAGCAAAGACTTTGGTTGGCAAATAATGGGGTTGCATTAAATTTATTTTTAATAATATTATAAACTTACATGCTATAAAAAAATGAAACATATAAATAAGAAAACAAACATACCGGATTATTTCCCATATAATGGGGAGGTTTGCTTTGTGGAGGGTAGCACTTGCCTCCAGGATTATCTTATGGGTGGATTTATGGATGAGACAAGGGACAAAAAAGCCAGCAATGCACTAGGAAGATTAATGGGAAAATATGGTCTACCAAAATGTGGAAGGAATAGAGCGGTTTTTATTAGCAAGGCATTTGTTATTAAATTTCCATTAAATGATAGTGGAGAAGATAATAATTCTACAGAGGCAATGTTTGTCTCTGATAATGTGGCAAAAGGTAGGGCAATCATTATTGAAGGCTTTTCCTGTCTCATGCAAGAAAAGTTAATTATTGTTGATAATTTGGAAAGTATTATAATTTTGCCAAAAATTTTGTTATTTGTAAATTTAAAAAATAGATTATATTTTTGTTGTATTGTTACTATATTTTGCTAAAATAATAAATAACGTAGAAAATATAAAATTAGGAATTTCAGATGAAATATTGGAAAGAAAAAGAAAAAAATCCATTAGAAGAAATGGAATTTTGGACTGGAACTCATATTACAAAATTAGCAGAAAATGAAATTTTTTTGTACGGTTCTAATCCGCAGGGGATCAATGGGGCAGGTGCTGCTAAAGCTGCAATGAGTCTTAGTAAAGGTGCTAAAAATGGCATTGGTCGTGGTTTTAATGGCTCTAATGCTTATGCTTTAGTAACAAAATCGTTAAATGCAGGATTTGTAGAAAAAGCAACTGGCATCCTATATGATAAAGAAGGTTATTGCTCAGTTTCACCAGAGCAAATAAGAGCAAATGTTGATCAGCTTTATGAAATTGCTAGAAGTCCAGAGCATAAAAACAAGAAATTCTTAGTGAGCTATCAGTACGAAGCTTGGCCTAATGGAACACCTAAAAAGAGTTTAAATGGCTATACTTCTCAAGAAATGTTAGAAATGTTTGTTAAGGATAAAGAAGTCCCTCCCAATATAGTTTTTCATGAAAGCTATAAGCCACACTTAGAAAAATTATTTAAAAAAGAAAATAGACAATCTAGTAGTGAATTAGTGGTCTATGAAAACGATAAACCATTGATATTAAAGAAGAAGAATTAAGAGAACATCAATACCATGTTCAAAGTCAGCTAGAATCAATTGCTAGATTTAAAAAGCGTCATCCTAATGGTGCAAAAATTGATGTAAACGCTACTATTGATTAAAATAGTGTGGCTGCTGAATGGATTACTCCAAATTGTGGAGATATAGTACTTTTAAAAAAAGGATTTGAACATGTTGATCAAAATACAGGGCCTCACTATGGTTTAGTAGTAGGGATTTTTAAATTGGAAAGCGATCATAATAAATACTTATTAGTTTCTTCTGGAACATCATACAAACCTAAATATCCTTTAAGATCAAATATAGAACTAGTGTTACCAAAAAACTCTCATAATATAGGTAATGATACAAAATTTTATTTTTGTGATACTCATATTGAATTATATGATTTTCCTTCAGAATCATTTGGAAAAAATCATGTATCAAAAAAGCCACCATTTACTACAATAGTAGGATTAATTGATAATCCAGGCGCTCGTCTAGCTGCTATTATATCTAATTACCAAGGTATGAGAAATTTATATAGTAAAATATTAAAAAATATCATATTGAGATTAAAGATTTAAGAGATATTAATTTTAAAAAAACCATTTGGATTTTTGGAGTAAATATGGAACAAGAAAGTTTATTAGAACCTAAAAGACCTGAAAATATTGTGTATAGTTTTAGAGGATTTGCAGATAATGAAGAAAGTATAAAAGCTCAAAAAGACTTTGCTGAATGTATGAATTTTCTTATAACAGAAATGAGTAAACATATCAATCTTAGGGGTCTTGATGGTATCACTATTACTCATGAAAATGAATATGACAATGCTTTAGCAGAACTAGATAGAGGTATAGAAACAAACCAATTAACTCGCTCAAAAGGTGAAGTAATTGGTGTAGCAATAGCACCTGCTGTAATTAGGAATAATGAAGTAAAAAGTCACATTATATACAATTATAGTTATATCTCAGATATAAAAAATGCTGAAAGTAATTATCATTATCAACATTTGTATACTTTTACTCATGAATTAGCACATGTAGAAATAACAAGAGTAATAGATAAGTGTTTTCCCAATACTATTTTAAGAGAAAAAATTTATGACATTAAAAAAGGTAATCATTCATTAATTAATATGGCTTGTTTAGAGGAATATTGTGCTTGCAGAATTAGTGGGGGTGTGAGCAGTTTGCTTGACATCTGTCCATAACTAATTTATACTATCCATTATGAACAGATATATGGCAATAAGCGAAGCCTCTGAGGTGTTGGGCGTGTCGATCACAACCTTGTTGCAGTGTCAGGAGAGGCTGCAAGGCAAGCTGATTTCACAGCACACAGCAGTACACCAACGCAGGCTAGATGGTGTCAAGCAGGCTGTGGTGGCCGCATCATGCTGATCGCCCACAAGATTGCACTCGACCCGAACAATGTGCAGGCCACCTACTTTGCCCGTGCAGCCGGGACTGCCCGGTTTGCCTATAACTGGGCACTAGCTGAATGGCAACGACAATATGAGGCATCGAGGATTTGAATGTGCGTGGCATGGTCAGGAACCGGCATTTGTCACGTGCAGTGTCAGACATGGGCTTCTTCGAGTTCCGGCGACAGTTGGAATACAAAGCAGCGCAGCGCGGTGTAATGATTGTCGTGGCCGACCGTTGGTATCCGAGCAGCAAGATGTGTTCTGGTTGTGGACATAAGATGGAAGTCTTGCCTTTGGTTGTGCGCGAGTGGGTTTGTCCAGAATGTGGGGTGAACCATGACCGTGACGTGAATGCAGCCATCAACTTGAGAAATCTGGCGGTGAGTTCCACCGTGTCAGCCTGTGGAGAGGAAGGCTCTGGCTTTGGGCGCAAGCTCAAAACGAAACCAGCCTCTGTGAAGCAGGAATCCAGCAGCCAAGCTACCTATGGGTAGCTTTGTGTAGGTATGGATGAACGGTAAAAAATATCAATATAAAAATGATACTACATAAGCAGAGCCACCAATCAATTGAGTATTATTGTAAGCAAAATGAGAACAAATCAACAACAGAAATAGTAATGAACCATAAATCAAAAGAACCCCCACAAAAAACCATAACACACAAAAAGAAAAATAAGGGACAATTTTTTATGATGTTAAAAAATATAGAAAAACTTCTTTATTCTCATGGAATTTTCATTAGGCATGAAAATAATTTTGACAAAATTCACATTTACAAAGACTTGCTAATACACATTAATATTTATGGGCATAAGGCAGAATTAAATATCAGGTATGAAATTGGAATATGGGAAGACTTCTCAAAATGCCTAAAAGAAAACCCAACTAATTTTGATCTATTAAAAACTAGTTTTTTTAAGTGGTTAAATCTGCACTTTGATCATAATCGGGTTGAAGATGAACTGCAGCTAGAGGTAGATAAACTTTTTGCCCCTCACATACAGGATGCTCACTACAAAAAATACCTCCCAAAACTTATTGAGGAAATATTAAAACTCAATAAGCCAAGCAAACAAATAAATGGGTTTAAAAAAAAGATAGCACAAGTTTATTTTTATTGGCACTTGGAATCTTCTGAAGTTAAGCATATAGAAGAAGTTGAAAAAATCCTATGTTTAAACAGCTACGAAAACAGCTTCTTATTGGCAAGGAGCTTAAAAAGAACAGTTTCTATTTTTATAGGTCCAACAAACTCTGGAAAAACTTTTAATGCACTAAATGTTCTGTCTAATGCAAAGAGTGGGCTATATTTGGCTCCACTGAGGTTAATGGCAGCAGAGGGGCAAGAGGCATTATTGAATCAAGGGATTGCTACAAATTTAATTACAGGAGAAGAACAAAAAATCCTAGATAGAGCAACACATGTTAGCAGCACAATTGAAATGTGCAATTTTTCAACCACTATTGACGTGGCAGTAATTGATGAAATTCAAATGATTTCAGATAAAGATAGGGGATGGGCTTGGTCACAGGCTCTTATTGGCACCCCTGCAAAGCAGCTTATATTAGTTGGCTCTGAGGATGCATTGCCATATATTTTGCCAATACTTGATCTACTAAAAGAAGAATATAAAATACATAATTTTGAAAGGAAATCCCCGCTCACATACAGGGAGCCACTCTCAAAGATATCAGATCTTAGAGAGGGTGATTGTGTAATAGTATTTAGCCGAAAAAATGCCCTGGATATGAAGCAAAAAATAGAGCAATCAAATAAAAAGTGCTCAGTTATTTATGGAAATTTATCACCAGAAGTTAGAAGGCATGAGGCTGCAAAGTTCAAAAATGGAGAAAATCCAATTCTGGTGGCAACAGATGCTATTGGTATGGGCTTAAATTTACCCATCAACAGGTTGTTTTTTTCTACAATGGAAAAGTTTGATGGTGAAAAAGAAAGGCAACTAACAATAAGTGAAACAAAACAAATTGCTGGCAGGAGTGGACGCTATGGTATCACCCAAACAGGAGAGGTAGGGCTTCTGGCATATTCAGACCAGGCTGCAATTAGTCTTTTAAAAACCTCATTATGCTCCCATTATCCCAAAGAGAAGGATACAAGAATATCTATATCTCCTAATATTAATCAACTTAAAACTATTTGTGAGGTAATACATAAGCATGATGTTTATTCTTCACTTATCTTCTTCAAGGAAAAACTAATTAAGAATCATGAGATTTATAAAACATCAAAAATTGATTCTATGCTCAGTATATCTGCCATCATAAGAAATAAGAACCTTGATATTGCTATGGCCTTTACATATGCCTGTACCCCAATTGATCCCAATAATGAGACTGCCATAAAATACTTTTTTGGTTGGATTAACAATCATATTCGTGGCATTCCCAATAAAGCAATACCATTAAATAAATCCTACACACAATTAATTGACAGCCAGGCATTATTTCATTTGGAGAACTATGTAAAACTATGCATGGCATACAGATGGTTACACTATAAATTTCCAGCACAATATCCAGATATGGGTGAGACTATTAGAAGTGTTGAAAAAGCAAATCATCTAATAGAACAAGCACTTGAAAGGCAAAACCTCACAAAGAGGAAACCTGTTTAGTAACACAAGATGTCAAGAAGTTTTATTGCACAATGCCACCACATGTGTTTGCCTCACAAATCTTACATAACCACCTAATTACAAATAAGTGCTAAAAATCAAATCAATTACAGCCACCTGCCATATCATTTCCAATCAACACTCCTGTTGATGCTCCAATGGCAGCGGCTGTTCTTCCATCACCATGTCCTATTTGGGAGCCTATAATAGCTCCGGCCAGGCCACCAATTATTTGACCACTATTAACTCTTTGACATCCTGCCCCAATTAGGGTTCCAGTTGCAGCACCCACAGATGTTGCTATAACATTTCCACTACCACCACCAATTTGTGCTCCAACCACACCACCAATCAAGCCACCTGCCACTGCTCCAACAGGATTTATTTGGTTGCTATCCTGAATCTGTGATTGCTGATTTGAGGCACAACCAACCAAACCAACAGAGACCAGCCCCACTAAGAATAATTTTATTACCACCATAATCCCCTTTTGTGTTATTATTAATTTAATATAATTGATTTTCATAAAAAAACAATACAATACAATACAAAAGTTAAATTTTATTCTTGACATAATACATTAAGCACATATGTTGTTTAGTTATTTGCTTATATATACCCTATATTTAAAGACTATAAGCAACTTTAATTTTACTTGACTTCTACTCTGTTTTTTTATTATACTAAAAAAACAAAGCAGCACAATTTAGCTCTTTTAAAAAAACAGTATGTAAAACAAGGATATTGATATGAATCAACAACAAGAGAAGTTACATTTGGATTTTTTTAAAAAAAAGACATCAACAGCAACAACATAAACAACTCTTATTTAGGGATATTTTGGCTCTTAATCCCTTTACTGTTTCCTGCAATATTTGTTATAACCATGTCAGTCATATTTATGTTTGATACTCATGGTCAACAGCATGCACAAGAAAAGCCAATTAAGACTGCAGTAACCCTTGATATTGAAAAAATTATTGATATTATATTAATAATGCCCCAAAAATTAAATCAATCTTTCTTACAAGAATCATAAATAAATAATTATTTATTTCAAACATGCTGAAAAAAACACTTATTGCATTAGACAAAAAACATCTGCAGCAACTCATTAGGGAGGAAATAAACATAAGTGGTGTTAACTGTGACTTAAATCACATAGATGTTTCCAATATCATTGATATGGAATGGCTATTCCACAAATCAGACTTTAATGGAAATATATCAGGGTGGGATGTATCTGGTGTAACAAATATGGGTTACATGTTCTATAACGCACAGTTTGATCAAAGCATTTCTGAATGGGATGTGTCAAGGGTTCAAAATGCAGGTTATATGTTTGCCAAATCTAAATTTAATCAGGACATCTCTGAGTGGGATGTGTCAAGGGTTCAAAATGCAAGTTATATGTTCTATCAATCTAAATTTAATCAGGACATATCAAAATGGAATGTTTCAAGTGTTACACATATGAATTTTATGTTTTATGGCTCTAGATTCAACCAGGATATCTCCAAGTGGAATGTGTCTAATGTGAAATATATGAGCTACATGTTTGCTAATTCCATGTTTAATCAAGACATCTCCAATTGGAAGCCAAAAAATTTAAAGCGCAAAAACAACATTTTTAACTTTAAGAATGCCAAGAAAATGGATCGGGTTATAATTCCATATTGGGCAGATGTAGAAATTGAATTTTTAGAACAAGCTATAAATTCTTTTGAATTAAAAAATAAATTGCAGACACAATTACAAAAACAATTATATATCGAGTCAACCACAAGCAACACAATAAAAATATAAGATTATTGCCTTCTATAGAATCAACTTCATAATAAATGTTGGCTTGCTATAAGAGAGCGTTGTAAATTGTGTCTCAAAGTTCTAGTAAGGCATTCATGAGATGCTGTTGTTTTATAAAACAAGCTAAAGCTATACTTTGATAAAGAATCTGCATATTTATTAAAACACCTGTTTATGTGAAATATTGTTATATTTCTAAAACAGCGCAGCTTATTAATTATTGCCTGAATTTCTTTTAAAAAAATTGGTTTTTGCAAAACAAACTGCAGCAGTGAAGGGCATTTATTAGTTACTTGTGCATTTGTGATGATTTTTTTGGTTAAATGTTGTGCTTTTAATCCTTTTGCTATCATTTGTACACAAAGCAGATTATCGGTATGTATTGCAATATTTCTAGCCTTCATTTTTTTAGCATAACCTATTGCCACATGGATTGCCATAGCCTCAATAATTGCAATGTTTGAGTAGGCAATATCAATATTTTTTTGAGCTATTTTATCATAAAAGTTAAACAAAACATCACCAGAATTATTTATAACACAACCACCAAAAGCAGCTTCAAGGTTCTTTGTGAGCTTATCTCTTCTCTTTATTGTGGCATCTGTAAATACTTTTAGGTTCATGCGTATTTGTACTATATTATGTTTATATTTATTTTTAAAATACAGACATAATATAGCATTTTTATAAATTGAGTCAATATGGCTTTCTACAGTTAGCTAAATCTAATTTTTAGAGCAATAGGCTACCTGTATTACAAATTAATAGTTGGTTCAACTTTGGGGGGTTTTCGTCAGTAGTATAAAAATCTATTCAAACCTATTCATTGGCTATTGATTTATTGTATAAAATAATATATTCTGTTGAATAAATTTAATAAATATTTAATGCAAACAACTTTAACAGCAACATTGATTGAAAATCAGCCCAATATTAAGAACATTAAATCTCAGTTGAATAAGGTTGTTGTTTTGCATAGTTTAATTCAAAGAAAACTTTATGCTGAAATAATAGCTTATTTCAAGCAGCATAATGTTAATAAATTAGCTAATTCTAAACTCAATGAATTAAAATCTAGTTATCAGTTAATATATAATATTAATGCTAGACAGTTTAATTCAATTTATGCTGAATTATCAGGTAAAATTTCTTCTGTCTTAGAATTGAATAAAAATTATATTCAGGATACTAAAGATAATACTTCTTCATTAGCTAAATCAATTAAATCTAAACAAAAGACTTTAGATAGTTTGTTGGATAAAATATCTAAAAAAGATTATATATCAAATAATCTTGATAAGATTAATCAATAAAATTTAATAGCTAAATTATTCTATCTTAATCTAAAATTAAATTCAGCTAACAATAAACTAAGTAGATTATTAGATATAGAGAAAACAGGTAATCCTCATTTATGTTTTGGTAGCAATAAATTATTCAGACAGCAATTCCTAATTGGAACCAATAACAATTTAACTCAATTTAAAACCCATGAAGATTGGTATAAAGCCTGGATTGAATCAAGGAATAAAAGCTTCTTTTTGGTAGGATCTTCTGATGAAACTTTAGGTAATCAAAATTGTCAAATTAAGCACATAGAAAAAGATATCTATGAATTAACTGTCAATGTTAATCCTAAAGAACCTAAACTGAAAGATAGATATATTACATTTAAAATTGCTATTCATAATGACAAGAATAATTTAATTCAACAAGCTATATTGAACAATTCAGGAAAAGATAAATCTAAATATCAAGCCTTATCTTATAGATTTTACAAATCTAATGGTAGTTATAAGGTTTTTATTAGCCTGGATAAATCCAAACAACAACCTAAATTAATCAGCAGTAAGCTAATTGGCTCAATTGGTATTGATATCAATGCTGACCATTTAGCTATTTCTGAAGTAGACAGATTTGGCAACTTGAATAAAAGTTTTAACTTACCATTAAATTTACAAGATAAAACCAGTAATCAATCTTTAGATAATATTGCTTGTGCTGTTAAAAAAATAACCGATTATGCTGTATCTAAGAATAAACCAATTGTGATTGAAAAGTTGGATTTTACCAACAAGAAGAAAGAACTAAAATCTCAATATAACAAGAAATATAATGTAATGCTTAGCTCATTTGCTTATTCTAAAATTATTGAGTTAGTTAAGTCTCGTTCATTTGACAAAGGCATTGAGGTTATTGAAGTTAATCCAGCATATACAAGCAAAATAGGTAAATTCAAATATCAAAATAAGTATAAATTAACAACTCATCAAGCAGCAGCATTTGTGATTGCTAGAAGAGGATTGTTGAGTTATGAAAAAGTAGTAAAAGTAAAGAATAAAGATAATAGTTTAAAAGATAAAATTATAACTATTATCAATAAAGAAAAAACAATTTCTAACCAGTTAAGTAAATATCATTCCTTTGATTTACCTGTAAGGACTACTCAAAAAAAAGATAATATTTATTGGAAAGAAATTGAGCAAAATTATCTCAAAGCGAAAAAGCATAGATTTCAACTTAAAAGGAAGAAACTTATCCTTGGCAAGCAAGACTTGCCAAGTGAAATAACTCAAGTAGCTGATAATTTTGGAGTCAACCGTGACTCAAACCCAAATCTATTATTTTTGCCATTTTAATTGGCTTTGAATAGGTTTGACTAGGTTTTTAATAACGGTGGCA
>Ga0209316_100546_pt1 | contig 11437 bp, 9 predicted proteins | sample 3C3metaG_FD_184150 | JGI IMG/M metagenome (GOLD analysis project Ga0209316, IMG submission 184150) | Freshwater bacterial and archeal communities from Indian Creek, Illinois, USA - 3C3 metaG (SPAdes) (version 3) | ecosystem: Environmental > Aquatic > Freshwater > Unclassified | place: USA: Indian... | reverse complement strand
TTATAAAGTGATTCAAGTAGGTTCTCATCGTCATTTGACAGCACGAAAAACAAGAAAAACAAAATGTCACACCCTTATGTTTGCTTTTCCGCAGTCCATGATTTTGGATGCGAACAATTTGCAACAAGCGACGTTGAATATCTCAATATATGTTACCATCGCATCTGCTTTCACTGTTATGCGGTGTTGGTTCCGGCGGCCAGCTCCCCCTCCAGAATCAGTCGCGATGTAGATATATAACCCGAATTCCCTGTAAACATTTTAACCCACCGCACTACTCTTGTCAAAAATACCTTAATCACGATGCAAAACGTCGCTCATGTGTCAGTACCCCCATCCCCTTGTCACATTTAAGATTACTCGATATTTTTAATGTCTAACTATCCGGAGCAGGGTCAAACTCAAATACATTCGGGTTTATATCACCATCATACCCACTCATGTGAAAAGCGAAGTACCTTGTAATTCCGTAACTATCCACAAATGAAAATCCTTCTGCCGCTAGTGCAGAACCGCCCATAGTCGAGCCTGTCAATACTAATGGTATGCCGGGAGTTAACTCACCTAACGTAAAAATCACTTCGTCAACAACATACAGTCTTTTAGCATCGTTAAAATGGATCAGTAGTACCCGAAAATCCTTGACGGTTCGCTTTGTTGTTATGATGATTTGTTCTGGGTCTTTGTTAGCACTGGTAAACACATTAACACTAGGCATTATGAAATTGTGATAGAAATCCAATGTTTCTGCGTCAAAAACATTGAAGCCCGCTTTAAGATCATCCGCATTTGTGGAGTAGGTTAGTAAATATAAGCTAACAGGGTTGTGTAATGTATTTTGAGGGATCCTATTGCTCTCGCTTATGCGAGAATCCGAAAAACATCCGCTTAGTGCTAATGGCACCATTAGCACTAAGATGCTAACAACGACTCTATCAGTTGTTCGATTTCTGATAGACACAAAAAACCTTCTTAGGTAATCAATAAATGAATCTTCTTCGTAGTCCACATCAAAGGCACAACTTACCATTGGTGGCTTGTAAAGTGACTCATCATATCTGATTGCCTCTTTTTCAAATACTGGTACTGTAGTCCTTAAGCAACCGCATCCGGGTACATCCTGTTCGATTCTATCTGTTAACACAATAGTCCCCTTCTTCTATTAAGTTTAATTTTCTCGTATAATAGTTTTTGTGGGGGGTTAGCAGATAAATTTCCAGTTAGACCCCCCCGGGTATCGACCCCAAACACGCTGAAAAACCCTGTTATACGCTTAATACTACGTATCAAGTATCGCGCATCCAACATAGTACGATCAATCAAAATGCTGATAAAAACCTTATGATGAATCCATACAACCACCACCTTCGTGAATTTTGTGGAATATTTTGCAAGTTGACTTTACGCCCTCACAGAGGCCGAAGTCCTTTCAATCCGCTCCGAGCCTACAGTAACAACGAACCTAGTGCGGTACGTTGTTCCGCTCATCCCGGAGAATGTCCGCTCAGCGTTTATCACGCCGATACCAGAAACTGCCCAAGATGCAACACTTGCCCAAGAGCCGTTCCGGCTTTCCTCAAGAAACATTGTGCCGGAAATGCGTGTTGCAGAACTAATAGCACGTACATGCATAGATGGGAAAACAATTGTGCCGGATGTGGAGATTCTGGCCATAGCAGTGCTGGTTTCTGACCAAGCCGGCACTACGATTGCAGAATTGCCGACATATAAACCGTCGATGTTTGTATATACCTGCACCAAACTTTGGGCATGTACAGGGACAGCAAGCAACGATATGGCTGAGATTATGACCACGGCTACTAAACGAGTTTTTTTGATGGACATAATACAATCCCCCCTTATAGTATTTGACTTTCACTTATATAACGTGCGAGGGGGAAAAATAAGACAATATTTTTGGATAAAATTTAATACTTTGGAATACTTACAGAATTGGCTATCTCGACAACTTTTTTTATAGGTAAATTTTCCACAACGCTGCATTTCAGACCATCTTGCCGCCAAACAAAATATGCTACTCCTTGGTTTTCCCGAATAAACTCCGGCTGGCCTAAAAATTCGATACTAAAAAATCAATGCCCGCTCTTTTTGCCTGCTCTCCGTGAATCGAGCGCTTAATCTTGAAGATTTTATTGTCCTTTTTAAAATTTTCACCTGTCTGCTTGAAAATGAAAGATACATTATTGGAAATGCACTGTTCTCTTAAATCAAGTACCCATTCATAATCACACAGCCTTGCTCCTGAGCCGCTTTCTCCACCTGCTATAACATACGATATCTTATCTCTTAGTTTTTCTCCGAACACAATCGGTCCTAACAAGAGCTCACATATGATGAACCTACGCTTTAGCAGTTTTGGCAGCCTTCCGAGTACTTACGGCATCCATGCCATGGATTCCAAGTCAGGAATTTTTCAGATTCGCTCATGTGTCACTAACCCCGTCCCCGTGTCACAATGATTCAAATATATGAATCTCGTAATCACTCAGCTGTCTGACGGTGAAATCCCTGTTTTTACTATCGACAGCGACCCCTAGGGACACACCGGCGTGTTGCTGAAGTATTATCCGATCACCCGCCTCATTATTATCCCGGAAAATACCTTCATCGTAGGTAGTCGCTGCTGAATTTTTTGAATATCCGTAAAAGTGCTTATTTAGATGGATTTTCAGGACTACAAGTCGAAGCTTTGGGTAATTTTACGTCTTGTCAAGATTAATCAATTCGTCTGATTTTCCAACAAGCTCTGCATCGTGGGTTGCATATACCACAGTCGTTCCTTCCCTGTTTAGTTCTTTTAATATCTCGAAAACTATATTTCTATTTTTCGAATCCAAATTGCCAGTAGGTTCATCGGCAAATATATATTTACAGCCCTTTACAATCACCCTTGCGAGCGCTATCCTTTGTTGCTCACCGCCACTTAATTCGTATATTTTTTTGTTTTCAAATCCATTAAGATTTACAGACTGCAAAGCCCTTTTGATTTCATCCTTTTTATTCACTTTTCCCCTGTATTTTAATGCTATGGCTAAGTTGTTTAACACTGTTTCATTTTCAACAAGAGCATAATTTTGAAATAAATATCCAAATTTATGCCGTTGAAACATCATGATTTCCCTGTCTTTGGGATTCACGATTCCTTCAATGGCTATGCTACCTTTAGTTGGTTTTTCAAGAAGACCAATTAGATTAAGCAGAGTGGTTTTGCCTCTCCCGCTTTCACCAGTAATTGCCGTAAACGCTTGCGGACGAATCAGAGCCGTTAAATTATTTATAACAGACCTATTATTAAAGACTTTGGAAACATTTGAGATTTCTATCATTTCATCCTCCTCCTTTTATTATCTGCGAAAATGACTTTTTAGTTAATTGCTTGTCTATGAGAAATGCAAACATAGCATCCAACAACAGTAAGGGTAATCCTATTAAAAACACTATATACCACACTATATACCCTCCTGGAAGCAGAGCAGCAAGAAGTAGCATGGCTATAAAACTGTATGCGGTTACAGTGCATAAAAAACGAAAATGTCTATCTATAAATCCGAATCCCATAACAAGCTTTATGAAAATACTTTGCTTGTTTTTTTCAAAGTAATTCGACATTAAGGCGTAGATTATAAGTATGCTCGAAATTAGTAAAATAGCCATATATCCCATCATGCGTACATATCGTTCTCTTAATTCAATCATCACAGTTCCTTTTTGGTTGAATATAGAAACTGTTCTCCGTATTACGTGTGATAATCCATTTTCAACTAGTAACGGCAGTATTGAACTATGTGCATCTATCGCATTTGTGTGGAAAAAGAAACTATGGGTCATTGTAGTGCTTAGATAACTTGGATGTACACTACCCGTATACACAACCGCTATAGGGTCTCTAATTCTATTTCCATACTGCGGCCTTATATCCGTAGAAAACGAGAAGTAGTATTGATTATTAAGTACATATATAATATTTATCGAAAGGTCATTTATAGGCGTTTCGTTCAAGTCGAGTCCTAAATTTTCATTATAAATATTGTCTACGTTGATCTTAGCATGGATAAAATGTTTCAAATACAGTCGCTGTATTTCATCTTCATATGGACGTAAACTCTCTGGCACTAAAAGATTTAAGACATAATCATCGAACACAATTTGTTCCTTAGCATTTACGCCATTAGAGGCGTAAATTGGGTTTATGTTTAAATAATTCGGACTAATAGTTACACGATACCCATGTGGCGATAGTTTAAGAGGAGGGAAATTACTCATGTCAAAATACGGCTCAAGCCCTAAATCTAAGTGGTGTACTGGGCGAGCATTCATTATAAACGCATTGTTGTGTTGAGACATGTGTTCATAAAGTATAGTCTTTCTCCTAATTATTTCTAAATCTACAGATAAATCTGAAAACTGACCAACATAAAAAATTCGTACAGTGTGTATGTTTTGTGCATTTTCCCAGTCAGAAAACACAGCCATGCGCTGCCTGAGTTCTATAAAACTATCTCCTGCTACACTGCCAAAAATAAGCAAGGAAATAGTGAATGAAATTTTCAATATATGATTGAAGCTTTGAAGAATAAAATAAGGTTTTTTACCTTTTATGATGCTAGAAATTCTCATCTTGTGTGCAAATACAAATACAACTATATTTGTAGTAATTATATATATCAAAGATAATATTATATATACAGCAATGAAATATAAAGATACTGCAGAAAGGAAAACGAGTTGTCCTGTAGCTGTCATATAGAGAACCAGTAAGGAATAAGAAACAAGTAACGATACCAAAAGAATGTTAAGCAGTTCTAAAGTCAAAATTCTTGCTACATTAAAATCGCTATACCCATGTATAACAAGTACAGATGACGATTTTAGCTTACTTGCCGAGTAGTTTAATATTGAAGCTAAAACACAAAGAAACATTAATAGTGATATTGCAGCAAGCTCTACCAACTGTAACAATGTAATACCACTCCAGATGCTTACTTCATTATTTATAGAAAATAATTCTGCCCTGTAGATATTGTTACTCAACTCATAAACTAAACTTAAGAGAATTTCTTCATCTATGCTATTTATAGAAAACATACCGTGTATGTCAACACTGGTGGTATTCTCTATTCTGCTTATGGAAAGATTGAAACCCGGAGTAACATTATAAATAAGACCAACTTGATTCGCCTCACCCGAATTAACAGTGCTTACAAATTCGTTTGTATCGGCAGCAGGCCATCTACCGTTTCTTAATACTACTCGACCATTTAAAGTCATATCGGAAGTGTATATAATTAAATTTGTATCATCTATAAAGACATTCCTTGTAACCGTGAGTCCCTTTCTGTCAACAGCTTCAATAAAAAAACAATACTCTTCAGCAGTATCAAAAAGAAGCGCAAGAGTTGAAGTGTTATCATTTAACAAAGAACTAATTGCATGACTTCTAAATATCAAAAGACCATGAGCAAACATAATCAATAGCTGCATGGCAACGAGAATACAAATTAATTTTTTCATGTTATAACTCCTTATTCCCTTATCTCACAGAAAAATCGTTACCATGTATATTAATATGATCAATAGTAACATACGCATTGGCAACGACTTTGATTCTTATTACTTAGCTGAGGTAGTCTGTCAAACTTAGTTCTGTACCATCCTCAAATTCCACAATGCACGGTTTATGCCCCTTATTGTGCGATTTACCTGACCTCTGCTTGCAAAACCTGGTTCTTGCCATCCGCCTGAACCAACTTCACCATTCCCATTTATTGCTGTGCCAAGGCCTTCAGTCAGTAGAAACCCAGCACCTGAATTTCCTATGACTTGTGAAAAAAGGTTTTGATTTACAATCCCTGTATTGCCATGAGTCCAAGTACCTTGTAGGGTTCCTCCAGTAACTTGTATTGTTACTGAAGTGAATGGAGCTATGGAGTTATGGGGAGTAGGTTTCACCACCACATAACCACCTATAGCACCAAATTCATTGCCGGAGTTTCTTGCCAAGACATTAGCGCTGCCAGATAAAATCAGTGCACCCATCAGCATTGCCATTCCAAGTCTTCCAATTGATTTTTTCATGTTTTATTTCCTCCTTGTAGGTTTTGAAATTTTTTACAGCTTGTTTGTGCAGCCTGCATCTAACTAATAGAAAAAATATTAGATAGAAAGTTGACTTCTGTTTTGTATTGCTTGTAACCGTTCTGCCAAATTTTTAGGCTCCGACGGTTGGTGTATCAGTAACCAGCAACGATTATCCACGCTGTCTAGTGCAATACTCCTTGCAAGGGAAGCCATTGCTTTTACTGCCTTTTACCCTAACCCCTCGTTGCCTGTTTGGTTCGTCAACATATTACCACCCCCACTCATTGTGATTGTATGTTCAGGACTTCGCTAAGTAATAAAAACGGAGGCTACCTCGTTGGTCTGTTTATGAGGTACTTGTCCTTCGCTTCTGAACCGAATATAGCATCCGTTAAAATTTTTGTATATAGGTTTGGCGAGAACGTATCGTTTTGAAGCGAAAACGATGTTTGACCTGCCAAAATCAACTATAAATTTAGTTTGAAGGCAAATATATCCATATTGCAAACCACTCATCGTCATGTTCGTAAGTCATGTCGCCGCCAAGTCTGTTGCTAATCCGCTTTATGCTCTGCAACCCAACACCGTGGTGCATTTTGTCGGATTTTTTAGTTTGGAGAAAGTCGCCGTCGGTTTGCGGTGGCTCACCTATATTATTTTTCATATGAAATAGGAAGCGAGACGAATCTGCCGTTAGCTCCAACTCAATTACTTTCTGATCCGCATTGGAGCGCATACAAGCTTCAATAGCGTTGTCGATTGCGTTTCCCAATAACATGCATATGTCCATAGACATATAGGGAAGTTTCGGCAGTACAGCCAAATCACACTCAATTTTAATTCCCAGACTTTTTGCTTCTTCTTTTTTGGATGAGAGGATTGTGTCCAATAATAAGTTTCCTGTTTTCACAATCAATAGTGCGCTATGATGATTAGATAGCTTCGATAGATGACACAATAGCTCGTCATATTGTTTTTCTTTGCACAGGCGGTACAGCACCCCTGCCTGATGCTTAAAATCATGCGACATATGCCGAATTTGCTCATGGTTATTAAGCAGTTGATTGATATATTTTTGTTGGGCATCGCTTTGTGCTTCTACAAGAATCAAGGCTTGACTCTTTTCGTTTCGGCGCGCTATATTCTCGACCAATACGAAAACAAAAATATTTACTGTCACTATGCTTAACATAGGGATTATTTCATTTATATTTGTGATATATGCTGTATCAACAATATGAACCGTAAACTGCTGAACAATAAGGATGGATGCTATTGGAAGTATACATAATGCCAAGACCGATTTTGCGGTAACTAATGCAATTGCACTTTTTTTAAATCGTTCAACAAGAATTACTATCATCAAAAAAAACAGGTAGTTCAAGGTTTTACTCAACAGCCGATATATGCCGAACTGCATAATCTCTTCTAATGAAACGGACTGAAAGCATGTAATAACGATTACAGCCATGAGTTCTGAAATTGCCCCTGCAATAGCCGCAAGTATCGCAGACATGATTGTCAAATTCAACTTACCTCGGAAGAAAACATGTCCCATGACAAAAGCAGTCAATATTGCAACACTGGAAGTTACAACGTATTCGCTGAAAAATAAACTTGTAAAGAATTTTGCAGCCAATACCAAAACCGCCACAGCTACATTCAACACGTTTAAGTCTGACCTTTTACGTTTTAGAAAAGCGCGCACAAAAAGATATGTAAGCACAAGGCTTATACTTGCAAAAGCAAACTCTACAAACATCCACATCATATCGTTCATAATTTAATTTTTCACCCCTTGATACTAAATGCTTTGCGAACATTCGATTTGTAGCTGTTTCCGATCGGAAGTTCCTCAGAGTTATTTTTCAGGACAAGGAAGTTGCCAAAGTTTTTAAATACATGCAAAGTATTTACCAGTAATGAGCGGTTTATACGAATAAACCCCTTTCCGGAGAGGTCTTGCTCTACTGCTGACAATTGATTCCTAAATACAAATTTTTCATCCTTTGTCACCGCAGTTACATCTTTATCGTAGCTCTCGAAATACAGCACGTCAGGTAATCGCAGAAAAACCTTGCCTTTGTCAAGTTTTTGTTTTATCAGATAAGTACCAATATCTTCCCTTCGGCGCATTTCATTTAAAAGCCTGTCCATTATTTTATCTATTTGTTTTTGGCTTACTTCCTTTATCAAAAACTCCTTGGCATTATAAGTAAACCCCATGTACATTTGGTCGCTCATGTTGGTCACAAAAATAATGTCAACTCTTAAATCTTGACTTCTGATTCGCTCTGCGGTTTCAAGCCCACTTAATCTGGGCATCTGAACGTCAAGGAAAATAAAATCAAACATACCGGGGGAATATTCATTGGACAGCTTATCGCCCGAAATATATTCTTTTATTTCGCAATTCTCAATTTGCTTCGCCCTGAAATAGTTTTTCAGCATTTGTTTGAGATTGTCGTTACATTCTTTTTGGTCATCACATATGGCGATTTTCATCCTAGCAGCCCCCTCTTTCTCTAAAGTTAGTGTAAAGTAAATTACACTAACATAATATTTGACTTTCACTTATATAACGTGCGAGGGGGAAAAATAAGACAATATTTTTGGATAAAATTTAATACTTGGGAATACTTACAGAATTGGCCATCTCGCCAACTATATTTATGGGTGAATTTGCCGCAACGCTGCATTTCAGACCATCTTGCTACCAAACAAAATATGCTACTCCTTGGTTTTCCCGAATAAACGCTGGCTGGCCTAAAAATTCAATTTCCTCAAACACAACACCTTCCGTGTCATATGCTGTAAGAGACCCTTCAGGTGCAGTATATATTAAAAACCTGCATTCCCGGACAATTATATCTATAAAGTGACTGAAAACCTTGATATTACTGAATTCCGTTGATAATTTTTCTTGACTTTTTGTCCATTCCTTGATATAATTATACCAAGGAATGGAGGGAATTGGATGTCATCTTATGTAGATCTGAGAGCCAGTAACGGAACCATTTATGTTTATGAATCAACAGGTCACTGGGACAAAGAAAAGAAGATGTGCGTCTGCGAACGCAAATGCGTTGGAAAACGCAACTTGGAAACAGGAGAGATTATTTTTTCAAAAAAGCATCTCACCCAACAGGCAGCAGAGGTTCAGGCAAGGCGCGGTCCTAAACCTTCGCCAGAGTACCGCAGATACTTTTCCGGAGCCACTTATTTAATGGATTCTTTAGGCGAAAAACTTGGTATAACAGATGACCTAAAGAGATGTTTTCCTGATACATACAAGAAAATACTATCACTGGCATACTATCTGGTGTTAGAAGGGGGGAATCCCATTTGCCGGTTTCCCAAGTGGTCGACATCCCATGATCATCCATATGGTATGAATATTCCGTCCCAGAGAAGCAGTGAATTATTTGGTTCCATCACGGAGAATGCGAAACAGTCATTCTTCCGGGCGCAAGGCAAAAGAAGAGCAGAGAATGAATATCTGGCTTATGATACCACCTCCATATCTTCTTACTCAGAGTCACTGAAACAAGTGAAATATGGTAAGAATAAGGATGAGGATCCACTCCCGCAAATTAATCTCGCATTGCTCTTTGGCGAGGAATCTGGTCTTCCATTCTACTATCGCAAATATGCCGGAAATATTACAGATGTAAAGACAATACAAGGATTCTTGCGTGATATCGACTTTCTTGGCATGGAAAAAGTAAAACTTGTCATGGACAGAGGCTTCTATAGCGAGGACAATATAAATGCCTTATACCATCAACATACGAAGTTTCTTATTGGCGGGAAGCTTTCACTAAAGCTTATAAAAGGAAAACTCGAGGAAGTTAGAAACTCCATGATAACTCGATCCCATTACAGTTCTGCTCACGATATTTATACGGACTCCTCAATGATGACTTGGCAGTATAGCGAAGTTAAAAAACGCAGCGGCGAGGTACTGTCGGAAGAAAGACGGATATATCTTCATCTGTATTTCAATGACCAAAAGTCATTGGATGACAGGAAGACATTCAACCGCATGCTTGATATGTTGGAGGAAGAACTGACCTCTGGCAAGCGTATTCCGGAACATGAAAAACAGTACTCAAAGTATTATGAAATACATGAAACTCCGAAAAGAGGTATCTCCATTGTCCCTAAACAAGAAGTGATAGACGAGGCCGAAAAGAATTATGGTTACTTTGCCCTTCTCTCCAATGGGATCAAGGATCCGCTGCAGGCACTGGAGATTTACCGAACTAAAGACATGATTGAGAAAGCATTCGGCAATCTGAAAGAACGCCTAAACATGCGCCGGACATCGGTAGCTTCCGAAGAAAACTTGGAAGGCAAGCTCTTTGTCCAGTTTGTAGCGTTAATTTACATGTCATATATCAAAAAAGTAATGGTTGAGAGTAAATTGTTTAAAAACTACACTATGCAGGAGCTTTTTGACGAGCTTGATATCATCGAAAGTTTTGTGCAGCCTGGCTCCAGACCTCGTTTCGGTGAGATCACTAAGAAGCAGTTGTGCCTATATGAAAAATTCGGAGTTAAACCGCCATCCTTGATATAATTTACCGGGAGGACAGGTTAAAAGCGATACGACACGCGCTCGACAATGTATCCGGATGAAGATAAGATTTCTCAGGTAATCCCATAACAAGGCATAGCGGTTCATTTATTCAATCATATCTCTTCCGCCAGAAAATGACTTTGAACTGTCCCGGTGTTTTGTTTTCATCAAAATCAACCTTAATACCAGCTGCTTCACAACTACGTAAAATGCGGCGTATTCCGGTACCCATGCCTCTATACGGAATCTCGGGGATATCCCTTATTATAGAAACCAAAATAGGATTACGGTCGATTCGAATTCCCATTTTAATTGCGTCAATATTCAATGTGTTGACCAACGCTCCGGGACTTATTATCTCAATTCTGTTGTCAAATACAAAAATCCTGATACTGCTGGTATAAAAATAGTCGCGATGAACTAGGGCATTGATCAATGCTTCTTCTATTGCCTCAATAGGTATTTCAAGAATGCCTGTACTGTTAAAACCCTGATCGCCCTGTGCCATCTTCAGGTTATTCACCATAAATGCCCGTGCCGCTAAGAATTGTTGAAGTAAATTTCCGTTTATATCCCTGCTGTCCCGGTATTGAGTTCCTGACGCATCATTGCCCACGAAATGTACAGCCTTGATGATCATAGACGGAAGAGCGTACTCGGGGTGTTTTCCAAACATTATAAGACCAGCCAATGTACACTGCCCGTTTTTCATTATTTTTATATTTTCAATTAAGCTTTTTAATGTGATACCAACCT
>Ga0209316_100545_pt1 | contig 11468 bp, 14 predicted proteins | sample 3C3metaG_FD_184150 | JGI IMG/M metagenome (GOLD analysis project Ga0209316, IMG submission 184150) | Freshwater bacterial and archeal communities from Indian Creek, Illinois, USA - 3C3 metaG (SPAdes) (version 3) | ecosystem: Environmental > Aquatic > Freshwater > Unclassified | place: USA: Indian... | reverse complement strand
TTTGTCACTTTTTAATTCTTTCCGCATGTCGTCCTGTTTTTTTTCATCTCGGGAGAATATGCGGATTTCGCCTATGTCTGTATTAAGAAATCGCTTTAAGACAGCGTTTCCAAAAGAGCCTGTACCACCGGTTATTAGGAGAGTCTTATTTTTGAACATATTTAAGCCTCGTTAATGTGTTTTTCAAAGTGTTTCTCCAATATCTTCACTGAACGCTCAATCGTAAAGTTTTCATGTAAATATTGCAATCCGTTAGATCCTTTAATGTGAAAATCTGACATCTTTATGATTTCATTAACCTTGCTAATAAACGCTTCAAAATCCCCAGAGTACACCCATTCACCGCATTGTGCTTCTTCAATTAAAATTCTTAAGTCTGAAAATTTATCTGTCACTGCCAATACAGGCTTTGCATACTTCATATATGACAAGATGCGTGATGGAAAATTGGGGATAGTAAATCGCGGATCCAGTACAATCAAGCCAACATCACATTCTTTTATAATCTGTTCATACTCATCTCTTGGCAAGTTTTCAATTAAAAGCGCATTTGTAACATTGTATTTCCTTATTGTGTCTTTTAGTTTATGGCGTTCAGTGCCTCTGCCTACAAAAAGGAAGTATATTCCTATATTGTCTTTGAATTCCTTAATTGCTTTACATAAAAGTTCTATGCTTTGTGGTCTCCCCATATTTCCACCAAACAAAAAAACACATGCTTTTGTCGGAATACTATAACGCTTTCGCATTAAAAAATCTTCTCTATATACATTAGATGCATTGCTATCTGCTTTTATTGTGTTAGGAAATATCTCGACCTTACTAAGATCAAGCCATGTATTGCTGCTTAATAAATAATTTTTATTAGCATAAGACATACATCCAATATAGTCTGCTGTTTTATATAACTTTTTCTCCTTTGATGTGAAATATCGAAACAATATGCTGTTATTTTTAATGATTCCTAAATCAACAGCATTTTGAGGGAAAATATCTTTAAGCATTAAATATGCAGGGCAATTAAATTGCTTTTTAGCCCAAGCTATTAACCCTGCATTTGTTACTGGTGGAGATTCAAATAATATAAAATCAAACTTTCTTCCTCTAAGATACTTTTTTATACCTATACGCATCATCACAGGAATTTTCAGTGTCGTAATTCCTTTTTCAATAAAGCTGACATCATAATAATTACCTGTAACAATGCGTAATACATCAAAACCGCGTTCCTTTTTCATTTCAGTATATCGCTTGTTCCTCGTTTGTTCGGACACAGCTACAGTTATATCATGACCTGCTTCATGCAATGCTTCTGCTAAATCTGTATATATCGTTGCTCCTTTAGTCGGTTCGGGAAATGAAGTTGCTATGTAAAGTATATTCAATATTCTTTTATTCCCATCCATAATCGATGAATTATAAGTTTATCAGCACATCTATGCTAAACTCATCTACGCTTAAACTTTTGTCTTGTTTCGTTATCGTTACACCTATAATATTACAGATTCCATAAATGATATACCTGATTACATGCTACCTGTTTACAACCCACACTTTGATAGAAATTAATTGCTGCTGTATTTCGAATTTGTGTTCCGACTTTTATTCTATTGCTATCTTTTTGATATGCGGCAATTTCAACTGCTTTAAATAAGCTGCTCCCAATACCACGCTTAATTTCTTTTTGAGATACTGCGATTAGTTCAATGACACAAGTATTGGTCGAATAAGAAAATAGCACGAAACCATTAATATCCCCTGTCGGATTCCTTGATATTGCATAATACTTGTCTAATTTCCCAAATGAGTTAATGAGCCAATGGCTATAGACTTGGTCTCCGCCCCTTCTGGCCAACTCAGGATCCTCTGTAAATTTTGAAAAACAAAAATTTGCTACTTCAATGATTTGATCGTTTCTCTCCATCGCTTGATTGATCGTTATATTCTCTGGTACTTTCCATAAATCTAAACATCCTAATTTTTTCTCAAATTGAATATTTACATCAACCAAAAAAGCTGTTGTATTTTTTCCGACTAATTGAGCGTTAACAGGTTCAGAGTTAACATTAACGATTGATACAAATTGATAGTTCTTTAATTTTGTCTTTAAAATTTTCCATTCGTCTAATGTAACTGACCTATGAAGTATGAGTTGTGCACTGGTAACGCCAAAAAACTCTGTATCCCAATTTAATTCTTTAAAGGTCACTGTATCTTCTGTATTTACCATAAAAACCCACCATCATATTCCTATATTTGAAGTTCCGTTTGATTAACAATTCTTTTCTTAGTAAAAACATTTTTACCCTTTAGAACTGATATAACTGTTTTAAACAAAATTTTCAGATCTAGCACCCAGGTCAAGTGATCAACGTAGTAAATATCATTTTGAATTCTTTCTTTCCAAGGCACAGTATTTCTAAAATAAGCTTGATTGTATCCTGTTACTCCGGGTCTTATTTCTAGTTTTCGTCCATCATTATCTTCATACGATTCTATGTGTTCAGGCAAATCAGGTCTCGGACCAACCACACTCATATCGCCTCTTAATACGTTTATAATTTGAGGAGTTTCATCTATACTGGTTTTACGAATAAATTTCCCAATCTTTGTTAACCTAGGATCATCTTCAGAATTAAAAGTTGTTCCGTCATCATTTCTTAAATCAGGAGCATTAACTTTCATTGAGCGAAATTTATACATTTTGAACACTTTGCCGTCCTTGCCCAAGCGAGGTGCATTATAAAAAGCAGGGCCTTTATCCTCGAAATATATAATAGGGCTTATGATCAAAATTATAATAAACAGAAACGGTAAGGCGAAAATTGAAAATATCAGGTCAAATAACCTTTTAAAAAATCTCTTATACATCTTCTGACCTCATCTAAACCAAAGCAACTTCTGCTACTGTAGTTCTTTCACTTAAAATTTCTTCTATAGCTCTCTTAAAGCATCGACACACATACGCAACATCATCATCGCTCAATAAGGAGTGCAGCGGTAGGGTTATTTCATTCTTATACATATCAAAAGCATTCGGATAGTCTTTAATATCAAATCCTAATCGTTTATATGCCGTAAACATAGGCAAAGGCTTGTAGTGAACGTTACAGGCTATACCTGCCTCAGCCATCCTCATAATTACTTCATTTCTCTCTGCCTCATCGATACCGGGTATTCTTGCTAAATAAAGATGCCCTGATGAAGCATAGCCATCATCGTAATGCTGTACACTTTTTATGCCCAAAGGTAGTAATTCTCTATCATACGCCTCAATAAGCTCTTTACGTCTTTTCATCAGACCTTCGTATCTGCTAAGCTGAATTAAGCCAAATGCTGCTAAAATATCTGTCATGTTGCATTTATAAGCAAGATATACGATATCATATTCCCATGCGCCTTTTTGAGTCTTTGCCAAGGCATCTTTAGACTGACCATGAAGACTATACAACATAAACTGCTTGTAAAGCCATTCATCATCCAATCCCAAGTCATTTCTCCAAACTAGCGCGCCACCTTCAGCAGTTGTAAGATTTTTTACTGCATGGAATGAAAAACAAGTAAAGTCCGCCACCTGTCCACACTTCATACCATATCTTTTTGCTCCGAAAGCATGAGCTGCGTCAGCTAATACGATTACTCTATTAAATAATCCTTGTATCTCGTTATTTGCTTTAAATAGTTCTTTCTTGCTTTCAAGCACTTTATATATCTTGTCATAATCACACATCTTGCCTGCTATATCAACAGGAACAATGGCTTTTGTCTTATCCGTGATGGCATCTGCCAATTTATCATAATCCATTTCAAAAGAATCTGCAGCTGTATCAATAATAACGATTTTTGCGCCGACATGATCTATTATTGAAGCAGACGCTGTATATGTATAAGCTGTAGTTATTATTTCATCTCCATGTCCTATTCCTAAAATCCGGAGGGTGAGTTCCATAGCAGCCGTAGCCGAATTGAAGCATACAGCTTTATTCACACCAATATATTCAGCTATTTTTCTTTCAAATTCTTTTGTTTTAGGACCGGTCGTAATCCAACCGGATTTCAAAGTCTTTATGACTTCTTCAATCTCAGCATCTGTTACATCAGGTGGTGAAAATTCTATTTTTTTATTTATCATTATACTGCTCCACTCGCTACTCGCTACTACTCGCTACGCCACGGGGACGGTTCCAGCGTCTTCCCTTCGGCTCTTCGCTACGCTTCGAGGACACTGTAACCGTCCCCTTAGCTCCGCTTTCAGTGTTTACCTATATCAAGGATGAATGTCTCGCCGCCTTGCGCTACCAGCGACGTTTAATGTCCCGAATACACCATTCTTTACTGCCTCCCGCACGTTTGACTCCATTAAAGGCACATGCTTGTGTGCGGCAATGTGGAATACCACAGAAGGCTTGTTGTCTTGTCGTAATTTTTCTGTAAATATTTACTAATAAACTTCGTTATGCCCACCGATATCTATTAACAATACTTCATTTTTGTCTAAAAATTTAAAAATTACACGGCAATCATAGGTAACGCTAAAAGCCCAAAGTCCTTCAAGTTTTCCGGTTAATTTATGAGTTCTTAATCGAAGGTAAAAGGTTCTTTTGAAAATAATTCTAAAGCGTCCCAAAACTTCTTTTTTAATTCTTCGTTATTCTTTGCCTTCTTTTTGTAAATTCTCTTAAAACCATGATCCCAAGTAATATTAATCACTTTCTAAATCCTTATATAATTCCTTTACGGTCCCTCTTTTCACCTTCCCTTTTCTTAGATTAGCCATCGCTTCTTTAGCTCTCTTTTCAGTAGCTTCTCTTTTAGCTTCTATCAGCTGTTTTTTTATTACATTAATAGCATATTCCTTTTCCCGACCATTCCCCACGCCCACAATGCCGAATATCCTTCTCCTTAACTCCTCCGTATCGGATAGCTGCCCATTTAGGCTATAAACGTCCGACATCACTTTTTCATAGTCTAAATCAACTGGTTTTTCTACGAATATTTTCTCATGCGTTTTCTGCAATCTGATCCGACAATGACTTCAGATAATCTTCAGGCTTCATACATCGGATTTTCTTCACCTTAGCAAAATCACTACCGTATGTTAAAAATACATCTGCTCCCAACTCCAAAGTCGAAGACAAAATAGTCGCATCAGCAATTGACAACTTTTCGGCAACCTTCGTATCAGCAATACTTAAAACCATATCCGATGTTATATCAACAATTGTTATATTTGGTATTCCCCTAATAAGTTCAACAGCATTGATACCTTTTTGTTTTTCCTTTTCTTGATAAAAAAGTGTAGCTATTTCTATCAGTAAAACACTGCAGATAACGCCCTCTAAAGCACCATCGGAGATAAGACTCAAAATCCGAAGGGATGGATCAGCTCTCTCTTTTTCATCCAAGAACACAGCCATAAAGATATTGGTATCAAGACCAACCCTCTTTACGGTTTCCATTCTTCTCTAAGTCTCCTTTGAAGTGTTACAGAGTCCTCATTAAAAATCCCTTTTCCCAGACCAGCCATTTTCTCAAAGGGTGCGATCTCTTTCAACGCTTTTTTGATTATGATCTCATTTTCCTTAATAATAATATTTACCCTACCTGGAAGACGAGCTTTTTTTAGTAATTCTTTTGGCAGTTCCAAGCTGGAACCTTCCTTTAAAACCTTTTCTAGTCTCATACTCCACCTCCTTGGAAGTCACAAAATGGAATAAAATTGGAGAAGGTGTGATCGTCAGCACCTCTGTCCTGATAATATCTATTTTATCATATTATTTCAGAAACAGTTTGTCAAAAATAACCTTATAAACATTCTTCACAAATCCTAACCGAAGTAGTACTACCTGATCCTATCCCCGACTGCGATCTTCTCCCTTATACCTTCCCGACCATTGACCATATTCACAATGCTGAAGATCCTTCGCCTTCATTCCTCCAAGTCGGACAACTGCCCGTTAAGACTACTCACATCTGACATTACTTTTTCGTAGTCTAAATCAAACGGTTTGCCTACGAATATTTTCTCATGCGTTTTCTGCAATGTGCCCTCTTCATCCAAGAACAGTTCTTCAAATAGCTTCTCTCCCGGTCTTAAGCCTACATATTCTATCTTTATGTCCACATCGGGTTCAAAACCGGAAAGCCTGATTAGATTGCATCAGCTGTTTTTATATATCTCCAAAAATTCCTCCGGATTAATTCCAGCCTGTTTTAATATCGCTCTTAATGTGCCCTCAGGCATGTCCCCCGGATGATTTGGAATTGTAGTATATTGTTTTGTTGACTCATTAAACCAAATTTCATGGCTGCCTGCAGCCTGACGGAAGAATACAAAACCAAAAACTTTTAGTCGTTTTATGATTTCACGATAGCGAAAACCTGATAATCTCCCCATTTCATAACTCTAAAACTAATGGGTAATCAAAGTGTTCGGCAAGAGAAGTTAATCTGGTAGATATTCCCCTATCACCCTGTGCTTCTAACAATTTACGAGCAACATCACGGGCAATCTCCAATGTTTCCCAAATCGTTCTGCCCTGAGCCACCAGCCCTTGTATATCACCGGATGTTGCCAGATATACTCCTTCAGGCAATTTTTCAATATGAATATTTATAATCCGCTCCATTATTTTAACGCCCTCCTCTGATATTCATCGTTATAACCCGCACGCTACGCCACGGGTACGCCACGGGGACGGTTCCAGCGTCTTCCCTTCGGCTCTTCGCTTCGCTTCGAGGACACTCGAGCCGTCCCCTTAGCTCCGCTATGTGGTACTACCTGCTCCTGTCCCCAACCGCGATTTTCTCTCTTACACCATCCCGCCCATTGACCATATTCACAATACTGAAAATCCTTCGCCTTAATTCCTCCAAGTCGGACAACTGCCCGTTAAGACTACGCACATCTGACATAACTTTTTCGTAGTCTAAATCAAACGGTTTGCCCACGAATATTTTCTCATGCGTTTTCTGCAATGTGCCTTCCTCATTCAAAAATAGCTCTTCAAATAGCTTCTCTCCCGGTCTTAATCCCACATATTCTATCTTTATGTCCACATCGGGTTCAAAACCGGATAGTTTTATCAGATCTTTTGCCAAATCAACGATTTTTACAGGATCACCCATATCAAGGACGAATATTTCGCCGCCTTGCGCTATGGCTCCCGCCTTAATCACAAGCCGCACGGCTTCCTTTACGGTCATAAAGTACCTTATCATCTGAGGATCCGTGACCGTTACGGGGCCTCCTAACGCTATCTGCTTTTGAAAAAGAGGTATGACGCTGCCTGAGCTACCTAACACGTTTCCGAACCTTACGGCCACAAACTCGGTTTTACTTCTTTTGTCTAAAGCCTGGATTATCATTTCCGCTATGCGTTTGGTTGCTCCCATGACGCTTGTAGGATTGACTGCCTTATCTGATGAGATGAGCACAAAGCTCTTCGTCCTGAAATCATCGGCGCAACGGGCAACGTTTAATGTCCCGAATACGTTGTTTTTTACAGCCTCTTTCACGTTTAGCTCCATAAAAGGGACGTGTTTGTGAGCGGCTGCATGAAATACAACCGAAGGCCTATAAAGGGAAAAAATCTCTTTAATCCGGTCTTCGTCTCTTATTGAGGCTATCAAAACTTCAAAATCAAGCTCATCGCCGTGAATCTTCCCTAATTCCTGCTGCAGCTCATATGCGCTATTTTCATATATGTCTAGGATCAAAAGCTTTTTAGGGTGATATGTGGCGACTTGGCGGCAAATCTCCGATCCTATCGATCCGCCTCCGCCAGTTACCAGTACCACTTCGTCCTTAAGATACTCTAAGATGCCATTTAAGTCTATTTTAATTTCGTCTCTGCCTAAAAGATCCTCTATGTTTACCGACCTAATAGTGTCGCCGGCGGATTTTTCACTCAATGAATGCTGTATACCATGGAATATTTTCATCTTGCATCCGGTATTTTTGCAAATGTTTAAAATCTCCGATTTATCCTTTTGAGAAATAGAAGGTATTGCCAGAATTATTTCGTCTATCCGATATTCTTGGGCTAACCAAGCTATATTGTTTCTATCGCCTAAAACTTCAACGCCGTGCACATACGATCTGTGTTTACGAAAATCATCGTCAATTAACAGAACAGGTATGTAGCACATCTTTCCGTTAGATTTGATCTCTCTTATTAAAATCTCCCCGGCATGCCCCGCGCCTATAACCATTACCCTTAATACCTTGTTTGCAAGGGAAACTGGATTTTTCCTATAATTTGTAAATGTCCTGTAGCTCATTCTCAATCCGCCGACAAAAGCCATAGTCAGCAATAGTGACATTATGTATACGGATCTTGGCAAAGCTGATTGAAACAGCAGGGCAATCAGGTATTCGGAAATAGTGCCTAAAGTAACGGCAAAAATTATCTGTGACATTTCATTTATACCCGCATATCTCCATATGCTTTTATAGAGTCCAAAATGTTTATATATGTATATTTTTGCTATTGATGACAGTATGAGAGTGTTAAAAAAAGCTTCGAAGTACTGTAGAGGTATGTTTTGGTCAAATCTTAATATTAACGCAAGAAGCACGGCGAAATTAAACATCACTAGGTCAAAGGAAAATAAAAGCAGCTTCTTTACGGATACATTCATAACATCACATCCTTTAGGGTAATTTTATAAGGTATGGGGACACACCGCTACTTTGCGGGAAGGATTCTTGCGGTATGTCCCCAATCAAAGCTACGCCACGGGGACAGTTCCATCGTCTTCCCTTCGGCTCTCAGCTACGCTTCGAGGACACTGTAACCGTCCCCTAGCTCCGCTGCGAGGACACTGTAACCGTCCCCTAGCTCCGCTGTCCCTTAGCTACGCTTATATGTAGTCCGATTATAATCTTTGAGGCCGAAACACCCAAAGATTATTGATCGGAGTTTAGATCTCTGTTAGCAAGGATTGCGGCGGCTGTGTTTATAAGTTTGTCGGTCTCTTTTTGCCCAATCCAGTTGTTTAATACCTTTATACAGTCGATCATTGCCGGTTTTCTTCTGCCGTTTGAGTGAGCGTCGGTTGCAATTATATGCGCCATTTTGCTCTTTAATATCTTTCGGGCACATTTTTGTGATGCTGTGCCGAAAAGGCCGGTTATGCTGCCGGTATTTATCTGCGCTAATGATCCTAAGTCAACCAGCCTGTAAAGTAACTCGGGATCCCTTATAATCCTTTCGTTTCTTTCAGGATGCGCTATTATAGGTATTAAGCCTAAAAGCTGCAGCCTGTAAAGAAATTCCTCCGTATAAAGCGGGAAAGCCATCATCGGAAGCTCTGTTAAGATATATCTCGATCCGTTTAAGGCAAGCCTTTCGATGCCATTTATATCAAATAATCCCATGTCTATGTATACTTCCGCGCCTTTTACGATATCGGCTTTGATCCCTTTTTCCGAAAGAGTGCCTAAAAGACTGTCAATCTTCTCATCCCTACTCGCCAAATAGGAATCGATAGCCTTAATATCAGTGAAATGAGAGGTGGCAACTATCGTGTCGATTCCTTCTTTGAGGGCTGTTTGAACCATCAAAACCGATTCTTCCATCGTGGATGGCCCATCGTCCATATCAGAGAGTATGTGGCAATGCAAGTCGATCATTTATGTTATGCCTTAACCGAAGCGGACTTTCTGCCGTTTTTGGGGGTGCCAACCTTGTCTTCCTGGTAATAGTAGTAATAGTATTCCCGATGATTGGCGGGGACACGGTTTAATACCACCCCGAGAATTTTGGCGTTAACCTTTTCAAGCACAGACTTTGTTTGGGTTAACGATTCAAAGGTGGTTTGCCCATGTTCCGTTACGATAATCACTCCATCCACCAGCTTTGATAAAACGGCTGCGTCGGTCACAGGTAAAGAGGGAGGGCTGTCTAAAATCACGGTATCGTAACTCTCTTTAAACCTATCTATCAATGTCCTCATTCTGGCTGAGCCTAAAAGCTCGGAAGGATTCGGGGGTTTTGGCCCGCTTGTAATAACTCCGAGATTATCCACAAAAGTAGTATTAACAAGACTTTCGTAAGGAACGCCCTCAACGAGTATATTGGTTAACCCTTTGCCGTTTACAAGGCTGAATGCTCTGTGTATGACGGGCTTTCTTAAGTCACAGTCAACGAGCAGTACCTTTTGATCGGATTGCGCCATAGTTATGGCGAGATTTGCAGCAGTGGTACTTTTCCCTTCGGTTGGGCCGCTGCTGGTTATAAGCAGAACTTTAAGTCCCCCATTTGTGTCTGTAAACGAAAACTGTAAATTGGTCCTCAGTGTCTTATAAGCTTCAGCTATCGGCGATTTAATGTTTTCATTGATCACAAGTTTAGTTGATTTAATCATCATTACCTCTTAAAATTTAATTATCAAAGCTTGGTATGACTCCCAGAACCGGCAGGTTTAATCTTTTTTCGATAGATTCGGATGTCTTAACCGTATTGTCCAAATATTCAATTAAAAATATAAGTCCTAATCCCAGCATAAATCCTAAAACCCCCGCTAAGGCAATGTTTAGCAAAGGACGCGGCCTTACTGGATTTTCAGGCAACATCGCTTCGTCTATTATATGAACATTTTCAATTCTCATTATTTCAACGACTTCTTCCATAAATACCTGAGCTATGGCATTAGCAAGATTGGAAGCAAAGGCTGGGTCTGTGTTTTCAACGCTTATCTTTATAATTTCCGTATCCCTTAAAGATGTGACCACTACCATTGCCCGCATTTCGTCTGCGCTCATTTCGATCCCCAATGCGTCGATCACTCTGTAGAGAACTCTGTTGCTTGTGGTAATTTCTCTGTAAGTATTCACTAATCTGTGGCTTATAAGGATGTCCTGATACTGTAAGTGGGTCTCCGTAATATCCTGCGCTCTTGTAACCATAAGAGTAGTTGAAGTCTCATACACAGGGACTAAAAGAAAAAATGTCACCACACCGCTAATCAGCACTGACATAATGGTTATAAGTACTATCACCCATAATCTTTTTATTAGTATGCCAAAAAGCTCTCTTAAATCTATCTGCTCGTCCAAAACCCTCACCCCCTTTTGCGCCGCTCTTGGATGCTTTGTTTATATGCGTACACTCGACATAAATTTTAACATGTTACTTGAATTTAAGCAAAAGAAAATAATATCGGAAAATGTCGTGCATCGTTTCACCACAATAATGTGAATCTTTTGTCGAAAATGATACTCTTGTCCTATTGTAATTCGTATCTTATCTGGATATAATATGTATGACTTGAATGAATGACTACGGAGGGATCTTTTTGTCACTTTTGACTGCACTACAAAAATTGTTTAGCAAATGCGATCGTTTTGCCCCACCTAAAAAATTTAGACTTAATTCCAAAGAGCTGGAATCCGTTCTGGTTTTTTTTGCAATTCTATTTATGGTGCTTATAATTACAGTATTCGCAGTATTTCACTACTTCTA
>Ga0209316_100541_pt1 | contig 11540 bp, 9 predicted proteins | sample 3C3metaG_FD_184150 | JGI IMG/M metagenome (GOLD analysis project Ga0209316, IMG submission 184150) | Freshwater bacterial and archeal communities from Indian Creek, Illinois, USA - 3C3 metaG (SPAdes) (version 3) | ecosystem: Environmental > Aquatic > Freshwater > Unclassified | place: USA: Indian... | reverse complement strand
TCGTGGGCGGGGATGACAGAGGAGAAGCTCGCTATGCGAGAAGTATCAAAGTTTAAAGCTAAGGTTTAAAAAATACCCTAAGGAAGAGTGGCTCTATTGATAAGTCCGCGAGCTTTGTTTATAGGAATAGCAAAACCAATGTTTTCAGCTCCGCGGGCGATTGCTGTATTAACACCAATTACTTCTCCTCTTAAATTGATAAGTGGACCACCGGAATTGCCGGGGTTAATGGCGGCATCCGTTTGGAAAACATCTTCAATCGTTACGATTCTGCCAAGCGGATCGTGAGCTTGAACAGTGCGATTAAGACCAGATATCACTCCTCTTGAAACGGTATTCTTAAACTCGCCTAAAGCGTTGCCTATCGCTATTGCTGTTTGCCCAAGACGGACGGCATCAGAGTTGCTCAAAGGCAAGGCCGGAAAGTTTTTTCCTTCAATTTTTAATAAAGCTAAGTCTTCCTCATCGTCTACGGCGATAACTCTAGCGTTATGACGAGCTCCTTCGCCCGCAAAAACGATATATTCGGCGTTTTTGTCCGCCACTACGTGCCTGTTCGTAAGAATTAAGCCATCGCTTGAAACGAAAAAACCAGTTCCGCCGCCAACTTCCACTCTTTCTGTTCTGCCTAAATCACAAGGAATATAAAGACGAAAACCGGGACCAAAGAATGGATCGGTGACCGGACATCGCTCCAGCACGGGTACATATCTAGACACAACAATAGAGACAACGCTGGGGGTTGCTCTGTCCACCGCTCCGATAACCGCTTCTTCATATTCTACGCGGGGGTCGTACATAACTAGCGGCTCGTTTGGTAAAGGCTTTTGCTCTCGCGCTTTTTCTTCACGCAAATATTCTGTAGAGGGAGTGAGCTCTTCGGGCCGATCTATTTCAAAATTGAAAAGGCCGCGGAAAAAATCAACAACATTAATCCAAAGTTTTGAGTCTTGAAAAGCGTGAGGATTTATGGGCGTGACGGAAGCGTCTGTTAAAATTCCTTTATAGAGGCCAGAGCTACTGAATAGGCGACCGACTGCATCCCAATTTCTGACCTCGGCGGGAACAAGTGCGCGAACATCCGCCACGGCAACTAAAACAATAATGGAAATAAATAAAATTATAAGTAAAATATTTTGGCGACGCATAATGGTATTTTAACAAATTGAGACGGAAGACTACAAGCTTGCTATGCGAAAAGATTAAGAGGATAAAAGCTTAAAGGTTTAAAGTTTAAAAGCTTAAAGAACTGGATCCCCGCTCGTTGGCGGGGATGACAGAGAGGATGTGTCACGGAGATGACAGAGAGTGCCTGGCTACGCCAGATCTCGCGTAGCGAGATCATTCCCGCAATCTTCCTTGTCATTCCCGCGAAAGCGGGAATCTATAGCTTCTTATAGACTCTGGATCCCCGCTCGTGGGCGGGGATGACAAATTTGCGGAAGGATTAAAGGCAGAGAAGCTTAAAGATGGGATTGCTTGATTTTCACAAACTTGCGTTTGCCCGCCTGAATAATAATGCCTTCTTTGGGAATAACAATTAGTTTTTTGGGGTCTTGGATTTTTTCGCCATTTATTTTTATTCCTCCGTATTCAACGAGACGGCGAGATTCGCTTTTAGAAGAAGCGAAATTAGCGGTAATTAAAATGTTTGTTATAGCAACAGATGGAAAAGAAACTATAATTTCCTTAATATCAGACGGAAGTTCTTTGTGTTTAAAAACGGAGTCAAATTGATGCGCGGCGCGCTCTGCTTCTTTCCAGCCATGATAAATAGCAACAATTTCTTTGGCAAGTCGTACTTTGACATCGCGTGGATTAAGCGTACCAGAATTGAGTCCTGACTTCATTTCATCAATTTCTTTTAGTGAAACATAAGTGCAGTCGGTAAAAAGTTGTGGCACGCTTTCATCCGCTTGTGCCATTACGCTTCCAAACATATTTGTGGGAGAAGTATCTAAAAATACTCCTGTGCCTAGACTTTTAGACATCATTTTTTCTCCCGTTACAGGGTTTTCAAGGAGAGTTGTAATAAACACAAATTTTTCTTTGTTATTTAATTTTCTCTGTAAAGTTCTTCCGCAAAGAGCATTAAACTTTTGGTCGTTTCCACAAAGCTCTATATCAACATTCATAGCGACGCTATCATAGCCTTGCATAAGAGGATAAAAAAATTCGTGGAGATATATCGGCTTTTGTTCTTCTAAGCGACGCTCAAACATATCGCGTTTTAACATATGCTGGACTGTAAAGTTGGAAGAGAGACTCACAATGTCTTCAAAATTAAGTTTTGATAGCCAATCGTGATTGTATTTAACGATAACCGGATTTTTGCGGTCTTTTAAGCCAATAATCGGGGAAACTTGTTTAAGCCAAGTTTTAACGTTGCGCTTAACTTCCGCGCGCGTTAGTTGTTTGCGAGCAACATCTTTATCAGTTGGATCGCCAATACGAGCGGTAAAATCCCCTATTAAAAAGATTACTTTGTGTCCAAGCTTACGAAATGATTCTAAAATCATATATTGCTTCGCATGCCCTAAATGCAAAGACGTACCAGTTGGGTCAGTACCAATATAGATTGTGAGTTTTTTGCCAGATAAAAGAATCTCTTTTAGAGCTTCTTTTGACGGGATTACTTCTTCAACGCTTCGATTAAGAAGCTCGTCTATAAGAGCAATCTCTTCTTCTTTATTTAGCTTTTTTGACAACTTCATCAATGATGCCGTATTCCTTTGCTTCTTCGGCCGAGAGCCAATAGTCTCTGTCAGAATCGCTCTCTATTTTAGAAAGAGGCTGTCCTGTCATTTTAGAAAGAAGCTGGTTGATTTTAGTTTTAGTTTTTAAGATTTGTTTTGCGGCGATTTCTATGTCGCTTGCTTGTCCTTCTATTCCTCCCATTACTTGGTGAATAAGAATTTCTGAATTAGGAAGAGCAAACCTGCTTCCTTTTTCTCCTGAGGCAAGTAAGAAAGCGGCGATAGATGCAGCCATGCCTACGCAGACTGTTTCGACTGGAGGTTTTACAAACTTCATTGTGTCGTATATTGCCATACCTGCCGTAACAGTACCGCCAGGCGAATTAATGTAGAGCTTAATTGGTTTTTTCTGGTCCTCGCTTGCGAGAAAAAGCATTTGAGCGATTACAATGTTTGCAATGTCGTCGTTAATAGGTCTGCCGAGAAAAATAATTCTGTCTTTTAAGAGACGGGAATAAATATCAAAAGCTCGCTCGCCTGAAGGGGACTTTTCAATAACAGTGGGAATTAAATAATCGTTTTTGATGGGGTCCATGTTGATATTGTGGCATAAAACACAGATGAAGTACAAGAGCTCGCTCTGCGAGAGATCGCTTCGCGAAAAGTTTAAAAAACTGGATCCCCGCTCGTGGGCGGGGATGACAGAAAAAGAGATGTCATTCCCGCGAAAGCGGGAATCTATAACTTCTTATAGACTCTGGATCCCCGCTCGTTGGCGGGGATGACAAAAAGGAAGTGTCACGGGGATGACAGAAGGGAAGCTCGCTATGCGAAAGACCGCTTCGCAGAAAGTTTAAAAGGTTAAAGGCTTAAAAGTTTCAAGTTTAAGGGTTTAAAAAACTGGATCCCCGCTCGTTGGCGGGGATGACAGATCGGAGAGAGATAATTTCTATTCTTCTGACGTTTCTTCAGTTGCCTCAGTTGCTTCAACTGATTCTGCTACGCCGCCTTCTTGTTCTTCGTCTGGACTCATTTCAGAACGGACATCAATTTTCCATCCGGTAAGCTTTGCCGCAAGACGGACATTCTGCCCTCCTTTACCGATAGCCAAGCTTAACTGATTGGCGGGGACAAGCACTCTTGCTTCGTTTTTGCCAAAAATCTGTACTTCTTTGACTTGAGCGGGAGAGAGGGCAGCGGCGAGATATTCCTCTGGATTTTCCGACCACTCAATAATATCTATTTTTTCATGACCGATTTCGTTTGTGACCGCCATAATGCGAGTACCGCGTTGTCCTACGCAAGAACCAATGGGGTCAACGCCTTGGACATCTGAAAATACCGCCATTTTAGCGCGACTACCCGCTTCGCGAGCAATGCCTTTGATTGAAACCGTACCATCGGCTATTTCAGGCACCTCTAGTTCAAAAAGCTTAACAATAAAACGAGGATGAGCGCGAGAAAGAATAATCTCCGGTTGTCCGCGTTTATTTTCTTGTATAGTAAGAATATAAAATCGCATTCGGGAGCTTGCGCTATAGTGTTCTCCCGGGATAGTTTCGTTCGCAAACATAATGCCTGATATGCGACCAAGGTCAACGTGGACATTACCGCGATCAAAGCGGTGAATAATGCCAGAGATAATTTTTCCTTCTTTATCTTTAAACTCGCTAAAAACAGCTTCCTTTTCCGCTTCGCGAAACTTTTGCAAAATAACTTGCTTAGCGGATTGGGCGGCTATGCGACCAAAGTCCAGTTTTGGTTCTAGTGGAAATTCAAGCACATCTCCAATCACCGCGTCAGATTTAATATCTCGCGCTTCAGTGATAAATATGTGGCGCTCTTGGTGATATAAAGGAAGTTTGTTTTCAGTGGATGCGGTATTTTCACTAGACTCTTCTTGGAGCTTAACATCTTCTACAACCAAGCTCTTAGTTTCTTCGATCGGCAAACGAACAACGCTTTCATCAACTACTTCTTTGATTTGCCAAAAATTAACTTCGCCCGTGTCAGAATTAATTTTAGTCCTGACAATTTCTCCTCTTTGACCGTATTCTTTGCGATAAGCAGTTGCTAAAGAATCTTCCACTCCTTCTAAAACACGAGCCGCGTCAATGCCTCTTTCTTTTGCAATTTGATTAATTATTATAACAGTTTGTTTTAAGTCCATTTGATTTATTTTTTGAAAGCCCCTCCAAAACTGGGGGGCTTTCTGATGCTATAGTGTAGTCTAGCATTTTAGAAATGCGAATGTCAAACATTTTTTCTAATGAAGCCTTGCCCGTCTTACCGCTTCTATTATACCTTCTCCTTCGTAAGAAATGGAAACGATTAGATAGTTTCTATGGAAAGCGTCTCTAAACCAACCGTAATGAAAAGCTTGACCGGGCGCGGTAGCAAAAGTAACTCTTCTAACCGGATTACCATTAATGGTGCCGTCCGTAAACGCGGATTTAGCTCCTGGGTCTGTGGCGTAGAAGTTACTAAGATTGGGTGATGCCTCGAGAGAAACAGTAAAGGAGGCAAGTTCTGCAGGAGTTGCTCCTATTTTAGTTTGCGCGATAAATCCGATGAAACGATTTTCGTGAACGAATAGAGTGAAGTTATCTTCAAAGACTGTAGAGACTGCGCCAGCATTTATATCCGGCAAAAATGTTGGCAAAAATGTGGAAAATGCCAAAGGAGTACCTGCTGAAGTGATGATTACTTCTCTAATCATTCTATCTCTCGCCGCTGCTCGCGCAGGTTCTCCAGTTAAGGAAGCAAATAAAACCTGTTTTAGAGATTCAAGAGTTATATTTTCTATAATGGGTCTCTCAACGAAGTTAGCTGGGATAGAAAAGAAAGAAGCATAGACAGGGATAACTGGAGCTGGTAGTGGCTCTGGCTCTACTACGAGAGGAGGATCTGCTTCAACAGTTATAACTGGAAGAGGATCAATTATCAGAGCAGGAGTTGGAACTCTAAAGAGAGGAGCTGCAAATAAAACGATAAGCATAGCAAGTCCGATAAGAACAATTATGGCGCCGATAATAAAAACTGTTTTTGAAATTCCTTTCTTTTTAACTGGCGCCGTGACAGTGGCGACGGCAGGACTAAAAAAATCTTCTCCGTTTAGCGAAGACGGTGAAAAAGTTTGGGGCGCAGGATTTGTGTTTAAGACAGGAATAGAGGGGTAAGAAGCAGGCTGTGTTATGTTTGGCGAAATAATAGGAGTAGAAGGCGGAAGTGGAGCGGGAGCTGGTGCTGGAGTTGGTGCTGTGGTGGCGACAGGGGTAGGAGTAGAAACATAAGTGGGAGCCGACGAAATAACAGAAGAGGAGACAACAGTAGGCGTTGCAGAAGGAGAAGGAGAAGGAATTGGAGCTGGAGCTGGGATATGAACAGTGGCGGGAATGGGGACGGCAGTAGAAACAGGAACAGGAATAAAAGCTAGGGATGGGGTTGGAGCTGACACAGAAGCAGGAGTGGAAGTAGTAGGCATAGAAACGGGAGTGGGGGCAGAAGTAACAGTAGGAGTAGTAACAAAAGAAGAAGCAGGCGCTTGCGGTGAGGTTTGCGTTATATTAGGAAGAGAAGACATGGTTTGTGGTAGAGATTCTGCTCCGCCAGATGCTTTAAGAGCTTCCGCGTCGGAAGCCAAAGTTTTTATCTCGTATTGAATAGCGCTTGGAGGAGGCACGGGGGCGGATGTTGTAGGAGGGATTATATTGGTATATCCACTAGGATTATTATTTATGGAGCCAGAAGAAGAGACTCCGGTATTTGGTATAATAGGAGAAAGTGGAGCAACTTCATTTAGTGGGCCCGGAGTAGGGGTTATTCCCGGGGACCATCCAGAAACAGTGGGCTCTCTGCCCGATCCAAAGCCCTCAGTGTTTAGCGGTGTTGGCCCAGATAAATTGTCATTATAATTAGGCGCTGCGGACCCGCTAAAATCCGGACGCATAGGCTGATTTGTATTTGTTGGTTCGTTCATATATTTATTATAACAAAATACAATAGTTTGCACACTGTGGATAAGTTAGCGCATCAGTTTTATGCGAACAAAAAAATTATTCTCGCTTTATGCGAATAATCGCTGATTGAAATCAACGATATATTTTATTGTTTTTCTTTAAGCTGTTTGATTGATAGTCCTATTTTGCCTTCACTTATTTTAATAATTTTCGCGCGAACAAAGTCTCCCATATTTATTACATCCGTTACGTTTTTAACGAATCCATCTTTAAGCTCGGAAACATGAATCATGCCGTCTTTACCTCCGCCTAAATCAACAATAGCGCCAAACTCTAAAACGCGAATAACGCTACCTTCTATAATTTCGCCCACCTGAAACTCTTTTAATATGGAGCAAACTTCTTTTATTCCTGCTTCAAGCGCGGATTTTTCTTTGGCGGCGATAAATACTTTGCCGATATCGTCTATATCAATAGATACGCCCGTTCTCGCAATAATGCCATTAATAATTTTTCCGCCCGGGCCGATGACTTCGCCGATACGGCTTGGGTCTATGTCAATGACAGCGATTTGCGGAGCATGCTTAGAAACCTCTAGTCTAGGAGATGATATTGTTTTTAACATAACAGAAAGAATTTCAGTACGCGCTTTTTTTGCCTGTAAAAGACCTTCTAATAGAACATTTAAAGGGACACCCGATATTTTAACATCCATCTGAATAGTATTAACGCCTTCTTTGGTACCTGCGACTTTAAAATCCATATCACCATAATGGTCTTCCGGTCCTTGAATATCAGTAAGAACTTTATATTTCCCGTCAGAAGACGACATAAGTCCCATCGCTATGCCTGCAACCGGTTTTTTAATAGGAACGCCCGCGTCCATAAGCGCCAATATCGCGGAACAAACTGTTGCCATTGAAGAGGAGCCATTGGAAGAGAGAATTTCGGAAACAACGCGAATAGCATACGGAAACTCGTCAGTTGTAGGAATTACACTTTTAACCGATTTTTCCGCAAGAGCGCCGTGACCGATATCTCGCCTGCCAGGTCCGCGATATGACCTTGCTTCTCCTACCGAATAACCAGGAAAATTATAATGCAACATAAATCGTTGTTTGCCGATGCGCTCTATGCTTTCAATGGTCTTTTCAGCGCCGGGCGTGGCAAGCGTAACAGTCGCAAGAGACTGTGTGTTGCCACGAGTAAAAATAGAAGAACCGTGAGTTCTTGGTAATAAAGCCACTTCAGCATAAAGCTCGCGAACTTCGTCAAGAGCTCTGCCATCTACGCGACGATTATTTTCTAAAACTTCTCTATGGACTATATCGTTTGTATAAGCCTCTAAAAGACTTTCAGTAAAAGATAAATCTTTTTCTGTAAATCCTTTTTCTAGAAGATGAGCAACCATTTCTTTTTTAAGGTCAAAAAGCGCATTTTCTCGCGAGATTTTGTCTTGCTGAAATAAAGCATTTTCAAGTTTACTGGAAAGAAAAGCAAAAACAGCTGATTTAAATTCTTCAGTAGGCTCAATAAATACGATATTAGCTTTTGGTTTGCCAACTTTCGCGATAATGTCTCGCTCAAATACAAGAAGTTTTTCAATTTCTTTCATTGCTTCGGCATAAGCGGCGACAATTTCTGTTTCGTCGGCCTCATATCCTTCAAACTCAATCATATTTGCTTCTCCATTTAACCCGGCGATAAAGCTTAAAAAGTTTTTATCAGTGTGTTTCGCTGTAAGCTCGCTTTCTATTGGATTAATAGACAAAGAATCGCCAAGTTTCGCGATAGAAATGCCAGCTATCGGGCCGCTCCATGGAATATCAGAAACGCCAAGCGCGACAGAAACAGCGGTGAGAGCAACAAAAACAGGATCGTTTTCTTCATCGTAAGAGAGAACTGTCGCCGTTATTTGGATTGGTCTTCTGATTCGCGCGTCAAAAAGAGGACGAACAGCTCTGTCTATTAAGCGGCCAGATAAAATAGCGTTGTCTGATGGCCTGCCTTCGCGACGGACATATTGACTGCCTAATATTTTTCCCACGGCATAGTATTTTTCTTCATAATCAACAAGCAAGGGCATAAAGTCGTCATCTTTATCTTCTTTATTCATCACAACGGTCGCAAGAACCGAGGTTTCGCCATAAGTTGCAAGCACAGCCGCGTTTGCTTGCTCAGCAAGACGCGAAATTTCTATTTTTAATGATCGTCCGGCAATTTCTGTTTCAAAAATTTTTCTATTTAAGTCCATATTTTATATATTTGTGTTTTAGTTTTGATTTGAATTTTGACTCATTTTGACTTGGCTTGAGCGAGTGTTTTTTATTAATTCATCGCGTCTGAGTTTTGTCGCGGTTGATTGTCGGCTACGCTTTGATTTGAAAATGGCTTTAGGGACACTATCAACATCCGTAAAGCGATTCGCCGCTTCTTTTATTTTGCCAGAGGTAGTGCGAGCGAAGGCGACAACTTCAACAATTTTACCCATACCTATTTGTAAATATTCAATAAGAGGGATAAAGTCTCCATCTCCCGTCACAAGAACAATGACGTCTAGGCTTGGCGCGAGTTTGATAGCGTCTACCGCCATACCAACATCCCAATCAGCTTTTTTAACACCGCTCGCATAAACTTGCAGATCTTTCATGCGAAGCTCAATCCCTTCTTTTTCAAGCGCTTCAAAAAATACTTCTTCCCCAGTTTGCGGATCGCTTGACACAACATAGGCTATTGTTCTCATAATCCGACGACCAGCAATAATGTAATTTAATAACTCCTTATAATTAACTCTACTGCTGTGTAAATTTCTTGCCGAGTGATAAAGATTTTGAATATCTAAAAAAACACCTACTCTTTGCTCCGCGTTGATACTATTTGCCATTTGAGAGAGCTAACTTAGAGATCTTCTTAGTTTCTTTTTTCTCCTCTTGTCTTTTGTTGCGCCGAGGAGAGACGGCCTTTTTTTGTTCCGCGGTATTTAAGTATTTTTCTAGTTTACGTCGCTTGCTAACCATTTTTAATAAACCTCTTCTTGAATGGATATCTTTGGGATTCTTTTTAAGATGATCAGCCAACTCTGTGATACGCCGACTTAAAACGCCAACTTGGACATTTGCCGATCCAGTGTCTTTTTCATGAAGTCGCGCTTCTTTAATTATGTTAGCTTTAACTTTTTTAGTAAGCATTAAGAGTATCTTACTCTAATAGAAAAATTAATTCAAGACTAGCGCGTTGCCTGCGCGCTTATGATTTGCAAGCGTAAGTTTTATTGTTAATTATTGGCAAAATATGTAGAATATGCTTAGTTTATGGATTGGCTATTTTATCTTTTAGTTTTTGCTATTTCGTGCGGCTTGCTTTATCTTTCGGGCGAATGGGTAATAGCTGGACTCATGAGAGTGGCGCGGCTTTTAGGTTGGCGCGAATTTGTTGTCGCTTTTTTTATTATGGCGGCAGGAGCGTCCCTACCAAATCTTTTTGTCGGCGTTACTTCAGCGATACAAGGCATTCCTCATCTTTCTTTGGGAGATATAGCGGGTAATAACTTAGTAACTCTCACAATAGCTGTCGCAATAGGAGTATTATTTTCCACAGCAAAAGAACTTCCGATTGCCAGTCGCACAGCGCAAACAACAGCTCTTTGCACAGCCGGAGCGGCTATTTTGCCACTTTTGCTTATTTCAGACGGCGTTCTTGGTCGCAGTGATGGCTTTATTCTTATCGGTTTTTTTATCTTTTATCTTGGCTGGCTTTTTTCTAAAAAAGAAAGATTCACTAATCAGGAGTATGAAAGTCGTGATTTTGTCTCGCTAACACGTGATCTTAAAGGGCTTTTAAAAGATTTTGTTAAAATTATCCTCGGAATTGTGTTTTTACTTGTAGCCGCTCAAGGTATTATTCATTCAGCCACTTTTTTTGCTAAAGAATTAAATGTGTCGCTGATGCTAATCGGTATTTTAGTTGTTGGCTTTGGAAACGCCTTACCAGAAACTTATTTCGCCATAGCCGCCGCTAAACAAAGAGATAATTGGTTGGTGTTGGGCAATCTAATGGGGGCCGTTATTATTCCAGCGACTTTAGTATTGGGTATTGTGACCCTTATCCACCCAATTTATATTGCTGATAGCCCGCACAGCTGGGGAGCTTTGGCTTTAAGCCGAGTTTTTATTGTTTTAGCTAGTATTTTATTTTTGGTTTTTGCTCGCACTAATCGCAAAATAACAAGTAAAGAAGCCTATGTTTTGCTCGCAGTTTATGCCACCTTCGTTGTAAGCATTATTTTATTTTTAAACTTTTAATTAAGAGACTTACTGTTTTTGTACAATAAAGAGAATAAACTCTATTATTTTGCGACATTTTATGATAAATTAAATATAATGTCACCCATAGAGAAGCTTCTTAAAGATTATTTTGATTATCTCCAAATAGAAAAGAACCGCTCCCCTCGCACGAAGGATGTTTACGAAAGGTCTCTTAAAAAATTCATGGCCTTTTCTAAAATAGAACGCCCGGAAGACATCACTAATGAATCCATCCGCGCTTTTCGGGTACATTTAGCCGGACAAGGTAATTTAAAAAAAAATACCCAAGGATATTACGCTATCGCTATAAGAAATTTTTTAAAATATCTTGTAAAAAGAGACATCCCTGCTTTGATACCAGAAAAAATAGAATTGCCGCAGATGCCAAAAAGACAGATTGATATTATTGAATATAATGACTTAGAAAGGTTGTTACAGTCGCCTAAAGGAGACTCGGTAAAAGCGCTTCGCGATCGTGCAATTCTAGAAGTTCTTTTTTCCACTGGACTTCGCGTTTCAGAATTATGCGCCTTGAATAGATATATCAATACCGACCGCGGAGAAATATCTATTAAAGGAAA
>Ga0209316_100540_pt1 | contig 11542 bp, 9 predicted proteins | sample 3C3metaG_FD_184150 | JGI IMG/M metagenome (GOLD analysis project Ga0209316, IMG submission 184150) | Freshwater bacterial and archeal communities from Indian Creek, Illinois, USA - 3C3 metaG (SPAdes) (version 3) | ecosystem: Environmental > Aquatic > Freshwater > Unclassified | place: USA: Indian... | reverse complement strand
TTTACCGCGTCATTTTCCGCTACACCGATTGGGCGGCAGCGCAGACGCTGTTGCGCGTGTTTGCGCTTTATGCCGTGTTGTACGCCGGTGTGGTCACGGTGCTGGGGCTGCCCGGGGTGCCGCGCAGTGTGGGCATCATCCAGCCCTTGCTGCTGGGGGTGGCGGTGGGGGCTACGCGGGCGTTGGCGCGCTATTGGCTGGGCGGCCTGTACCAAGATATGTCGGCGCGCAGCAGTTTGCCCAAGGCGCTGATCTACGGTGCTGGGCAAACCGGGCGCGAACTGGCCCGGGTGCTGGCGCACAGCCAAGAGCTGAAATTGGCCGGCTACATCGACGACGACGAGCGCTTGCATGGCCAGGTGCTAGGCGGTTTGCCGATCGTGTCGCCGGCCGATGTGCCCGCACTGGTCAACAAAGCCGGGGTGCGCACGGTGCTGCTGGCCATGCCCAAGCTGGAGCGCGCGCGCCGCAACCAGATCCTCGAGACCCTGCGCCCGCTGCGGGTGGCGCTGCGCACGCTGCCGCGCTGGAGCGACGCAGCGCACGGCCGCATCAGCAGCGCCGATCTGCACGAACTGGATGTGGACGACCTGCTGGGGCGCGAGCCGGTGGCGCCCAACCACATTTTGCTGGCCAAAAACATCGTCGGCAAGGTGGTGCTGGTGACCGGTGCCGGGGGCTCGATCGGGAGCGAGATCTGCCGCCAGATCGTGCGCCAGCGCCCGGCGGTGCTGCTGCTGCTCGAAAACAACGAGTACGCGCTCTATGCGCTGGAGCGCGAGCTCCATGCCTTGTGCGCCGATGGAGCTGATGACGCCGAAGCAGGCGAGGGCGGCGCAGGCGGCGCCGATGGCTTATCCACAAGCCCAACCAACCCAGACGACTCATTCTGTGGCGGCGTGCGCCGGGTGCCGCTGCTGGCCAATGTGCAAGACGCGGCGCGGCTCGACGAGATCATGCGCACTTGGCGCCCCGACACGGTCTATCACGCCGCGGCCTACAAGCATGTGCCGCTGGTGGAGCACAACCCGGCCGAGGGCATACGCAACAACGTCTGGGGCACGCTGCGCGCGGCGCAGGCGGCGGCGGCCAATGGGGTGAGCGATTTTGTGCTGGTGAGCACCGACAAAGCCGTGCGCCCGACCAACGTCATGGGCGCCAGCAAGCGCTTGGCCGAGCTCGCCTTGCAGGCGCTGGCCGCCGAACCGGCGCTGCGTGGCCGCACCCGCATGTGCATGGTGCGCTTTGGCAATGTGTTGGGTTCGTCGGGTTCGGTGGTGCCGCTGTTTCGGCAGCAGATCCGCGACGGCGGCCCGATCACGCTCACGCACCCCGAGGTGACGCGTTTTTTTATGACCATACCCGAGGCGGCGCAGCTGGTGATCCAAGCCGGCGCCATGGCCAAGGGCGGCGACGTGTTCGTGCTCGACATGGGCCAGCCGGTGCGCATTTACGACCTCGCGCAGCGCATGGTCGAGCTCTCGGGCCTGACGCTGCGCGACGCCGCACACCCGCAGGGCGACATAGGCATCGAGATCAGCGGCTTGCGCCCGGGCGAAAAGCTGTACGAAGAGCTGCTCATCGGCAACGACCCCCAGCCCACGGTGCACCCACGCATCATGAAAGCGCACGAAGCCAGCTGGCCCTGGCCGCAGCTGCAGCCCAAGCTGGCCACGCTCGAACTGGCGCTGCAAGTCAACGACGTGGCGCTGCTGCGCTTGCTGCTGCAAGAGCTGGTCGAAGGCTACACCCCCGACGGCGAGATCGTCGATTGGGTGCACCTAGAGCAGGCGGTGGGGCAGGGCCGACTGTGAGCTGCCCGCAGGGCGCTGCAAGCAAAAAAACGCCAGTGCTTGGACTTCGGCGCTGTCGCCCACGGTCACGTTGTAGACTTGGTTTTTGGCCGCTAACAAAGGAATCCCCATGACCACCGTTCAAGTTGAATTGCCCGATGTGCTGGCACAAAGCGCACAAGCCGCTGGCCTGCTCACACCGCAAGCGCTGGAGGCCATGCTACGCGAGCAGCTCAAGCGCCAGGCAGGCGAATCCTTGCGCGCCCTATGGGCCAGCGCACCGCCCGAGGAATTGACGCCCGAGATCGAGCAGATGATTGATGAACAGGTGCAGGCAGTGCGTGCCCAGCGCAGCAAGCAGGAGGCCCATTGAGCGGTAGCAGCCTCAGAGGCATCCGGCTGCGCCTGGTGCTCGATACCAATGTGGTGGTGTCTGGTTTGTTGTGGGGCGGCCATGCGCGCCGCTTGCTGGAGCTGGCGCTAACTGACACCATTGCGCTGTACAGCAGCCCGGTGCTGGTCGATGAGTTGAGTCAGACCCTGCACTATGCCAAGCTGACCAAGCGCATCACAGCGCTGCAAACCACGGCGCAGGCACTGGTGGCGCACTACAGCGCCATGGTCACGCTGGTGGTGCCCCAGCAGGTGCCAAGAGTGATTGCCAAGGATGCCGATGATGATCAGGTTTTGGCGTGTGCAGTGGAAGCACGCGCCCATTTGATTGCCTCTGGCGATCAGCATTTGCACAGCCTGGGCGGCAACTACCTGGGCGTGCGCATCGTGACACCTGCCGAGGCGGCGGGGTTGCTGGAAACGCCGTAGCTACGGTTTTTCAGGTCTTACGTCAACAACTCTTCAAAGCGCTTTTGCAACAGTGTTTTGCGTTGCCCCGTTGGCAGCGGCGCCAGCCCTTAGCGGGCTGCAAACAGGGTGACAGCGTTGAGCTGCGCGACGCCGCGCTGCTGCGCTTGCTGCTGCAAGAGCTGGTCGAAGGCTACACCCCCGAGGGCGAGATCGTGGATTGGGTGCACCTAGAGCAGGCGGTGGGGCAGGGGGTGGTGCGGTAGAATCAAACAATGAATTCAAACGACGACGAAATCAGCCTGCTTGACTTGTGGGATACCTTGATCGGGGCGTGGAAGACGCTGCTCGCTTTCTTGGCAGTTGGTATTGCCTTGGGCGTGGGCATTGGCATGCTCAGTCCGTCTGTTTATCAGGCCACGGCACTGATTCAGGTTGGGCAGGTTGGGCAGGTTGGGCAGGTTGGGCAGGTAAATGTGACGCGCCAGCCGGTCGAGTCGCCGTTGCTTGCGGTTGAGCGTCTGCGGTCTTTGACTTTTCAGCAGCGTATTGCTGAAGCAACCACAGACCAAGATTGGATCAATGCAATCCGCTCTGGCGCTGATGCCGGTCGAATTTAAGCGCAACTGGTTCGAGCAACCCAAGCCGATGCATCGCCGTTGATCGAGCTCAAAGTGCGCGCTCCGAGCCGCGAGCAGGCAAAAATGCAAACCGAAGCAACTTTGGCCGAACTGGTGCGCATACACAATGAATTTGCCCAACCCAGAATTGACAACCTGCGCAGCGAACTGGCTTCAAACCGGGAGCAGTTGGAGGCGAGTCAAATGCGCCTGAATAAGTTGTCGCAACTGGCCGTTGTCGATCGGGTTCCAGATGCCAGGTTCAATCAGATCATGCTTGCCAACATGATGCTGACGCAAATGCAAGCCGAGGTTTTTGCTGTGCGCAGTACGATTTCTATGTACGAGACCGCATTGCAGAGCCCCTTGACGCAGCCCACGCGCACGATCGAGCCGGTTTTTGCCCCTGCTCACCCGGTCTCACCCGCGCGCTTGATGATGCTCGTGGTGGCGGCCATGGCCGCAGCCATGCTGGGCGTGCTTTGGGTTTTGGTGCGCAGCGCTTGGCTGAACGCGCGCCGGGCCAAACAGCATCCAGAACAGTCGATGGGGTAGGTTGGGGAGCACTGCGCGGTCACATTGGATCGGCATTTGCACAGCCTGGGCGGCAACTACTTGGGCGTGCGCATCGTGACACCTGCCGAGGCGACTGGGTTGCTGGAAGCGCTCCCCCGGGATGCGACACCGAGGAATGACAAAGCGGCTGCCGACGGGCTGGCAGTCGATCAGCGCATCAACAGCGCCATGAGCAGCAGCAGCGCCAGCAGCGCCGCTCCGGCCACGGGCAGGCGGCGCAACTGGCGCTCTTCGAGCCACAGGGTGCGCGGCCAGCGGTGAGCGGGCGTGGGGCTGGGGCCGCGGTAGCGGTCCAGCTGCGCCGACAGCGCCAGCATGGCGAGCCAAAAACGCAGCAGCGGCGCTTCGATCAGGCCCAGCAGGTCGCCGGGGGTGATCTGGGGCAGGGTGCGTAAGGGTTGGCTGTGGCTGCTGTGCGGGCTGTGCGGGCTGTGCGGGCGGCTCGTCAGGGTATGGCCCGACCAGTGCAGCGCGATACCAGCCAGCACCGCACAGAGCAGCAGCGGCAGCATTGCCAGGGCAAAGCTGAAGGCTGGGTAGGCCAGCGCGGGCGCTGCAGCGAATGGCAGTGGCAGCCCCAGCGGCGCGATGCCCAGCACGGCCAGCAGCAGCAAGGCCAAGGCCAGCAGCAGGTCGAGGGCGATCATGGGGCGGCTTCCCGGGGGGCAACCAGCGGGCAGGTGAGGGTGAAGCGGGCCCCTTGGCCGGGGCTGCTCTCGAGCGCCAAGCGTCCACCCAGCACCCCCGTCACCAGGTTGTGCACGATGTGCAGGCCCAGCCCGCTGCCGCCTTGGCCCAGCCGGGTGGTGAAGAAGGGCTCGAACACGCGGTCTTGTAGGTGCTGCGCAATGCCTTGGCCGTCGTCGCTCACGCTGAGTGCGAATTGCTCGCCCTCGAGGGCCGCCGCCTCGATGCGGATGCGGCCGCTGGCGCACCCTTGCAGCCCGTGCACCAGGGCGTTTTGCACCAGATTGGCCAGCACCTGCCCGAGCGGCCCGGGGAAGCTGTCGAGCCCAATGCCGGTGGGCACCTCGACCTCGAGCGCATAGGGGCTGTGCTTGAGCAGCGGCTGCAGGGTGAGCACAATCTCGTGCACCAGTTCGGCCAACTGAAACCGGCGCCGCTGCGAGCTGGCCTGGTCCACCGCCACCTGCTTGAACGAGCTGATGAGCTCGGCGGCACGCTCGAGGTTGCGCGTGGCGATGTCGTCGGCCGTGCCCACTTGTTGCACAAAGGCGTCGAGCTCGCTGCGCCGCAGCCCCTGCTGCAGGCGCTCGCGGAACTGGCGCAGGCTTTCTTGCAGCGTGCTCACCGCCATCAGGGCGTTGCCGATCGGGGTGTTGAGCTCGTGCGCCACCCCGGCCACCAGGCTGCCCAGAGCGGCCAGTTTGTCGGCCTGAACCAGCCGGTCTTGGGTGGAGCGCAGTTGGTTCAGGGTGCGCTGCAGTTCGCTGTTGGCTTGTTCGAGGCTTTGGGTGCGCTGCTGCACCCGGTCTTCGAGCTCGCTGTTGAGGCTGCGCAGTTCGGCTTCGAGGCGTTTGATTTCGCTGATGTCGATGTCCATGCAGACGAAGCGCAATTCGTCCGCTTGTGGCCCGGGGATCGCAAAGGTGCTGGAGTAAATCCAGTGCAGGGCGCCGTCTGAGCCGCGCAAGACGCCCTCGAAGGGGCCGAAGGGTTCGCCGGTGCCGGCAATGCGCTCCAGAATGGCTTCGAAATTGGCCTGTTGCTGGGCGTCGTAGTACAGATCGACCGGCCGCTTGCCCAGGGCCTGAGCGCGGCTGTAGCCCAACATGCGTTCCGAGGCCGGGTTCCAGTCCACCACCCGGCTGTCGCGGTCGTAGATCTGCACCGCCACCGTGGGCCCGAGGTCGATGATGGCGCGCAGTTGCTGCTCGCGGCGGCGCACTTCCTGCGCCATCTGGCTCAGGCTGTGTTCGAGCTGCTGCACCTCGGCGATGCGGCTGCGCGGCGTGGTGGCCTCGTAGTCGCCGCGCGCCAGCGCCTCGGAGTAGTCCACGCTGCGGCGCAGGTGGCGCCCGATCCGGGTGGCCACCAGCAGGTTGAGCAGCAAGCCAAAGCCGATCGCAAACAACACCACCACGGCGGTGAGGGCGGTGGCGGCGCGTTCCGAGGCCCGTGCCAGATCCAGCGGTTTGCCCGTAAAAATGACCCATCCAAGGCGATCGAGGCGTTGGGCATGCCCTTCAAACGCTGCGCCTTGGTGTTCAATACGGCCATGAGACCGTGCCGAGTCAAGGGCGCCAGCAATGGGCTCTAGGTGGGCGATGTTGCGCCGGTGCAGGGGGTCGAGCGGGTCGGGCGAGCCGACCAGTTCGCCCCGGCTGTCGGTGAGCAGCACCAGCAGGTCGCCGCGCTGGCCCCATTCGACGCTGCCCGTGACCAGCGCCTGCACCGAGACTTCGGCGACCATGAACCCGTTGGCCAAGGGCAGGGCGATGCCCGCCACCGGCTGCTCCACCAAGGGCGAGAGGTACTGGTCGCTCCAGACCAGGTGCTCGCCTTGAGCAGCCAAGCGCAAAATGGGCAGGTTGCTGAGGTCGGCCCCAGCGCGCCCAGTGGTATGAGGGTAGCCGAAAGCAAAGGGTAAGACAAAATCGAGCAGCAACCCGTCGTAGCGGACCCAGTAGATGGCTTTAAAAGTGCCGGCCTGATCGACCAACTGCTGCGCAAAGCGACGCACGAGGGGGTCAACCCGCTTGCCCTGAATCGGGTCGCCTGGGCTGGCAGCACGGAGCATTTCGAGCTGCAGTTCGGTGGCGTTGAGCAGGTCCTGCAACTGCTGCACCACCACGGTGGCCATGCGCTGCTGCTCGTGATGCTGCCTCTCCCGTTCCAGCGGCAGGCGCCAGAACAGCATCAGTGCCACCACCAAGGCGACCGACAAGGCAATCACCAGCACGAACTGGCCCACCAGCAGCCAGCGGATCGAGAGCACGCGCGGGGCTTTCATGCGGCCACGGTGCGAAAGCGGCCGTTGCGAATCTCGGTCATCACCAGCGGGCGCAGGTGGTCGCCGTAGGCGTCGAAGACGATCGGGTCTTGCAAGCCATTGAAGCGGCGCACGCGCAACAAGGTGGCGTTGAGCGCTTCGCCAGCCGCTTGCTGCTGCAGCGCCTGCAGCAGCACCTGGGCGGCGTCGTGGGCGGCGACTTCGGCAAAACCCGGCGCGCGCCTGAAGCGCTGCTCAAAGTGCTGCAAAAAATCCAGATAGGCCGGGGTGCGGCTTTCGCGGTCAAAGTATTGCGACACCACCATGCCCTCCACCGCGCGCCCGCCGCGCACGATGAGTTGGTCGGTCGAGGCCCACTCGGCGGCTTGCAGCGCCGGAGTTTGCGGGCTGCGCCGGGCCAACCAGGCCATCATGGCGGTGTCGCTGGCGCTGGCCACCAGCACCAGCGCATCGGGCTGTTGTGCCAGCGCTTGCTGCACCACCGTGTGCGCCTGCTGCGGTTGCAGCGGCCCGCGGTAAACCACCGGTTCGATCACCGCCGCCCCCAGCGCACGCGCCTGGGCCAGAAAAAAATCGGCCCAACTGCGAGTGTAGACGGCGTTGGCGTCGTCGCGGATCAGGGCCAGCCGGCGCCAGCCGCGCCGCTGCACGGCGAAGGTGGCGCTGTGGGTGGCGTACAGGCGCGTGCTGGCGCAGACGCGAAAAAACAAGTCGTCGAGGCCACTGAAGTCGTGGCTGGCCACGGTCGGCGAAACGCTCAGCAGCCCGTGCTCCTGGGCCAGCGGAATCCAGGTTTGCGCGATGCTGCTGGTGGCTGGCCCGATGACGGCCGCAACTTGGGCGCTGGCGATGCGCAGCGCCACCACGGGCAGCATCTCGGGGCGTTGGGCGTCGTCGAATTCCAGCAGTTCGAGCGCCCGGCCGGCGGCGCGGGCCTGTTCGATGGCCAGCAGCGCACCGTCGCGCACCCCCACACCCAAATCGCTGATGGCACCGGTCAGGCCCGCCAGCAGGGCCAACCGCACCGGCGCATGTAGTGCGCAAGCGTGCAACCCGGTCGCAGCCAGCGCAGCCCCCAAGGGCCAGGCGACGGCGTGACGGAGCAGGCGGCGGCGGCTTGGGGGTGGGCTCATGGCGTTCGGCGATTCCACTGGCGCAGCCAAGCGGGCAAGTCGGCAAAGGGCATGGGGCGGGCGATGTGAAAACCCTGGCCTTCGTGGCAACCGATGTTTTGCAGCTTGCGCCACACTTGCGCGTCTTCTATGCCTTCGGCCAACACCCGCAGACCGAGCGTGGAGCCAAGCTGCGCGATCAGCGCCGCGATGCGTGCTTCTTCGCCGGTTTGCAGTTGGCGCGCAAATTCGCGGTCGATCTTGATGCGATCCAGCGGCAGCCGCTCGATATAGGCGAGCGAGGAGTAGCCGGTGCCGAAGTCGTCGATGGCCACCGACAGCCCAAGGCGGCGCAAGCGCTCCAAGATGGGTTCGACCACCCCCAGCCCCAGCGCCGCCACCGACTCGGTGATTTCGAGTTCGATTCGCCCGGCGGCCAAACCCGTGTCGAGCAAAGTCTGCTCGATCTGTGCCACAAAGGTGGGGCTCTTGAACTGCGCCACCGAAACGTTGACCGCCATCAACTGGGGGGCCAAGCCGGCGGCGATCAGGCGCTGCATGTCGAGGCAGGCGGTCTTGAACACCCACAACCCGAGGGTGTCGATCAGCCCCGACTGCTCGGCCACCGGGATGAAGCGGTCGGGCGGCACCATGGTGCCGTCTTCGCGCCGCCAGCGCAGCAGGGCTTCGAGGCCGATCACGGCGCGCGTGTCGAGGTTGACTTGCGGTTGATAGACGAGGAACAACTGCTGGTCGTTGAAGGCGGCATTGAGCCGCGCCAGCAGTTCGGCGTGGTTGCGCGAGCGCTGCGCCATGGCCGAGTCGAAACACACCAAGTCGCCACGGTGCTGCAACTTGGCGTGCTTGAGGGCGATGGAGGCGTTCTTGAGCGCGTCGGCGCCCGAGCTGCTCAGGTCGGCACCCGCGCAACTGCCCATGGAAGCCCGCACCTTGAAGGGCTGGCCGTCGATGACCAGGGGCGCATCGAGGGCCTGTTGCACCTGCGCGGCTTGCAGCAGATCAGTGGAGCCAAACAAGCCAAAGGAGTTGCCCGCGACCCGCGCCACCAGCACGGCGGTGGGCAGCGAGTCGATCAGGCGCCGCGTCAGGGCCTGCAGCACCCGGTCGCCGAAGGGGTGTCCCATGAGCTCGTTGATGCCGTTGAAGTCGTCGATGTCGGCCAAGATCAGCAGGTGGGGGGCAGCGTCGCTGTGCACAGCAGCCTCGATGCATTCGATCAGCCGGGTCCGGTTGGCGATGCCGAGCAGCGCATCTTGGTAAGCCACCTGCTGCAACCGTTGCACGAGGTTGAGGTTGCGCAGGCAGGCGCTGAGGTTGACGCACAACACATCGAGCAGTTGCAGGGTCAGTTCGTCTTGCGTCAGGGCCGTGGGAAGGTAAATGGCCATGTCCATGCCGCGCTCGCTGCCCACGTAGAGCACGGTCTCGCTGTGGCCTAAGTGGTTGCGTTGGTGTTGCAACGCTTCGCGCAGGCGCACCAGCGCCGGGTGGCCATTGAGGCGCTCCAGCGGTTGGTTGATCATGGCCGCGTAGGGCCCTGCCGCGGCCAGCACCGTGTAGGGGCCGCCCGGGGCCGGGCCTTGGGCGCAAACCAAGCCGTGCGGCGACACGCCCAGCAAGGCCGCGACCTGCGTCAGCACGCCGTCGGCAAAGCGCTGCAAACCGCTCAATTGCATCAGCTCGGCCGAGCCGAGCACGATCTGCTGCAGGCCGCGCCGGCTGGCCTCGATGGTGCGCACCTGCTCGTAGGCGCGCACCGCCGCCATCAGGGCAGAGACGAGTTTGTGCTGCGTGAGTTCGGACTTGGAGCGGTAGTCGTTGATGTCGTAACGCGCCAAGGTCTCGTGCTCGGGGGCGTAGCCGGGCTGGCCGGTGCGCAGCACGATGCGCGTGGCGCTCAGGCCGAGCTCGCGCCGGATGTAGTCCACCAGCAACAAGCCGGCGTCGGCGGTTTCCATCACCACGTCGAGCAAGACCACGGCGATGTCGGCGTTTTCGGCCAAGATCTGGCGCGCTTGGGCTGCGGATTCGGCCCGCAGCAGCTCGATCGGGCGCTCCAACGTCCAGGTGAGGTCGAGCGCAAAGGCGGTGCTGATGTGCACGTCGGGGTCGTCATCGACCACCAGCACGCGCCAAGGCTTGGCGGCCAAGATGGCGCTGTGAGTCACGGCGGCTTCATCAGCAAAGCGCAACATTTCATCGTCTGCAGGTGCTGGTAACGTCATGGTCATGGCTGGGCTCGTGGATGGAGCGGCTGGCCGCGCTGGAGGCAGCGGGTGTATGCAATCGTTGAAGCTGATGGTGCGGGTTTAGGGGCAGCATGTAGTGGCGCCGATGCGGAGGTGCTGGATGGTGCACTGCGTGCATGTGCCAACAACACGCGCAAAAAGCGATTTAGCGGCTAATAATAGCATTTTGCGTAGAGGGAGTCTGCTTGCCAGCCCGGTGCAAACGCTGACTTTGAGTTAATATGCGCCCCGCTTACGCACTGCTTACGCACTGCTTACGCACTTTGCGTGCATTTGGGCAGCATTTGGGCTTTGATGCCCACACGGATGTTTAGAAACGAAAGTTGGGAAACGGTATGGAACATAGCTTGCAAGCGCCATCAAGATACGCTGGTCTGAGCGTGGGGGCAAAGTTGTGGCTTGGCTTGGTTTTGCTGATTTTTGGAATGGTCGGCTTGGTCCTGACCACCTCCATGCAGTCGCGCGCCATCACAGCTGAATCTGAGGCCGTGCTGGCGCAAAAGAGCGAGAAGCTGCAACTGGCCACCCGTTGGGCCGGTTTGGTGGAAACCAATGTGACTCGGGTTCAGGCGTCCTTTATTGCCTCCAACCCGACGCTGGATGCCACCTTCGGCGACTTGATTCCGCAGACCGTGCGAGAAATTACAGCGGTGCAGCAGCGGCTGGAAGCCTTGCCCTTGAGCGCCCAAGATCAAGAGCTGATGCAGCGCATTGCCCAGGGCCGCCAGGCGGTTTTGGACTCATTGGCTCGGGCGCGGCAGTTGCGAGAGCAAGGTCAGCCAGATGCCGCCATACAAGAAATCACCCAAACTTTCAACCCATTGGTCGGGCCGTACCTGAACAGTCTGCGTGAGTTCGCAGAGCTGCAGAGCAGCCAGCTGAGAGATTCGCAGGCCGGTTTTGCCGTACAACGCGACCTCAACATGGCGCGCGCGTCTGCCATGCTTGGGGTGCTAATCCTGCTCATTCTGGCAGGGGCTTGGTTGCTGATTCGCAGCATCCGCACGCCCCTCAACGAGGTCATGGCCTTTGCGCAGCAGATGGCTGATGGCAACCTGGGGGTGAGCTTGTCGATCAAGCGCCAAGACGAGTTTGGCCAGATGAGCCGCACCCTGAACGCCATGCGAAATCAGATTGCTCAGGTGGTAGCCGACGTGCGCCATGGCACCGACGGCATCACGGCGGTGGCGCAGGAAATTGCCGCCGGCAATCAGAACCTGAGCGAGCGCACCGAGCAAAGCGCCAGCAGCCTCGAGCAGACGGCGGCCAGCATGGAGAGCATGTCGGAGGGCATCGGGCTTTCGGCGGCCTCGGCGCGCACCGCCAGCGACCTAGCCACGGCTGCGGGCCAGAGCGCGCAGCAAGGGCGCGAGGTGGTGGGCAGCGTGGTGCATAC
>Ga0209316_100534_pt1 | contig 11606 bp, 5 predicted proteins | sample 3C3metaG_FD_184150 | JGI IMG/M metagenome (GOLD analysis project Ga0209316, IMG submission 184150) | Freshwater bacterial and archeal communities from Indian Creek, Illinois, USA - 3C3 metaG (SPAdes) (version 3) | ecosystem: Environmental > Aquatic > Freshwater > Unclassified | place: USA: Indian... | reverse complement strand
AGATTGTAGTGACCATTTAAATTTCAAAAATGCTCATTTAGATGGGTTTTTGGAACTACAAGACGAAAGTTGGGTTACTATAGATGGGAATGAGGCTAGAAAGACCCAACAGATGATATGTGCGATTTATCAGTCAGGAAAAGAAAGAAAAAAGATTATCTTCTAAAGAAAATGTTTTTATAAGAGCATTTAAGAAATATCAAGGAATTACTCCGGGCAGATTCAAAGAGATGAAAGAGTAATCCTGACTCTTCGTATAAATTTAATATTGAAAGAGGGAAAATTATGGAGAGAGTAGTTTCAATTGTACTTACTGGAATAGGCGGTTATGGGAATCTTTATGTGGATGCCCTACTTGAGAATTTAGAAGTGAAAGGCCTGAATTTTATCGCGGCTGTTGATCCATTTCCTGAAGGCTGCAGAAGATTAACTGAGTTAAAGGAGAAGGGTATTCCGATTTTTGATACTATGAACTCGTTCTATAAAACTAAACATGCGGATTTGGCTGTAATATCGTCACCGATTCACTTTCACAAAGATCAATCATGTCTTGCTCTTTCAAAAGGAAGCAATGTTTTGTGCGAAAAACCAGTTGCGGCATCTGTTATTGAAGGCAATCAAATGATTATAGCCAAAGAGAAATACGGCAAATTTTTGGCGATAGGCTACCAATGGTCTTATAGCCATTCAATTCTTAACCTTAAAAAAGATATCATGGCAGGCAAATTTGGAAAACCCAAAATCCTAAAAACCATTGTTTTGTGGCCGAGAGATAAGGCTTATTACGCAAGAAGATGGGCAGGAAAAATAAAAGATGAAGAAGGCAGGCTAATCCTTGATAGCGTTGCAAGCAATGCAACTGCGCACTACCTACATAATATGTTTTTTGTTCTAGGGGAAGAGATCGATAAAAGCGATGTTCCCCTTAAAGTGGAAGCTGAGCTTTACAGAGCTAATGACATTGAGAATTTTGATACGACTGCGTTATATGTTAAGACGAAAAATGGGGCAGATATTTATTATTATGCGTCACATGCCATTTTAGAGAGTCATGGTCCTGTTTTTGAGTATGTTTTTGAAAACGGTACTGTTTCATATGATGAGAGTATGCATAAGGGCAGTATAAGAGCTAAACTGAATGATGGCACAATCATTGATTACGGTGATCCAAACGAAGAACCTTTGAACAAGCTTTGGGCATCTATATCCGCCATAAGAGGAGAGTCAAAAATAACTTGTCCCATTGAAGCGGCTATGTCTCACGTTTTCTGTATTGATGGAATGCATCGTTCCGCGGATGTAATAGAGTTTCCTGCATCAATAAAACACTTTGATATAAATAACCAAATCATTTGGGTTAAAGAGTTGAGCGATCTATTGCTTCAATGTTATGATGATTTAAGTTTTCCATCTGGGATGGGCGTCGGATGGGCTAAGGCTGGCAGTGTAGTTTATCACTAAAGAAGAATAAGTTACATAAGATAATAAATTGCAGAATTAGCTGTTAATGCTCGATTATAGAACTTTATATTATGAAAGGATGAATTTAATGCAAAATGAATGGATGAAACTCAGGGATAAATTACTTTTTAAAACTGAACCTGATCATTTTGAGAAAGAAATGGAAAACGTCAGAAAAGAGTGGCAGATACGTTTTGAAGTAGGTTCACAAGATCAAAAACTGCAAACAATTGAGTTAGTAAAAGAATTGACCATAGATATGAAATCGTACTTACCCAGTTGGCACTTGTTGAAGGATGGCACTAAAGTTACTAAGGATACAATGGATCATGAATCAAGCAAGAATATTCGTATTCTCAATGAGTGGGGAGCTGTAGATGCAGTAAATTACATTGCTAAAGAGATAAGTGATATGGATAAAAGCTCTCTAATAAGGTTGTCGGAGATGTCTGATAATGGGAAAATAAACACGAGATGGGGAAATGACTATGCTACAGGACTAACTCATGCGCTAAGACGAGGAGCGGTTTTAGTTACTACAAATCCGCCGCTTATTGATGTAGCCAGAAAGAGCAATCCTGAAATGTGGAATCCGGTACGTGATAGGCTGAAAGCTGAAAATCCAATGATGAAAACAGAAAAACTTTGTTCGCTGATGACGATGCAGGTTGTGCTTGAAAATTGCAGAGAAATAAGGCCAATTTATGATGCTACACTTGGCAAATATGGCTATGTAAGTTTACAGGTTAATCCTAAAAACTATACCGACTCGCAAGGCATGATTGATGAAGCTGAATCGCTCTATGTGCAGCTTAAAGAGGAACTTGGGGGGATACCGAATGTTGTATTCAAAGTTCCTGCCACAAAAGCAGGCATTGAAGTGGTTGAAAGACTGACGGCGCAAGGTATTGGAGTCAATGTTACTGTGAATTTTACGGTTTCTCAAGAACTTGTTTTTGCCGAAGCGATTGAAAAAGGCAATGCTAAAACTTCATTTTTGACACTTATGAGCGGTAGACTCGATGATCCAATAAGAGATGAATTGTTAAAGGCAGGCATCGAGGATGCAGTTGAAGTTTCCAAATGGGGTGGAATTGCTGTGGGAAGAAGGGTGTATGATTTAGTATACAGACAGAAGGACTTTAAGAAATCTTTCTTGCTTCAGGCGTCTTTGCGTGGGCCGTGGCATATAGACGAGTTGGTGACGGATGAAGAATATACTGTCTTTATAACCGTATTTCCTGATAAAGCTCAAGAATATGATAAAGTGTCAAGAGACATAAGACCAAGGATTAGTGAGGATATACCAGCTGAAATGCTTAGAAAGCTTTACAAGAGTAAAATTTTTACACAGGCTTATGAACCCAATGGGCTATCGACGGATGATTTCGATAATTACTTTCCTGTAGCTGTTACGCTAAAAGCTTTTGGCAAGGCTTACGATGAGTTATTGGAATATTTGATCTAAATTACGATCTTCAGCAGAAAAATAGTTAACGGAGGAACACGACAGGACGGGGTTAGTGCCGCGCAAGTGTGACACTAACCTCGTCCTGTCGTATACTGAAAATCACAAGTTTTTTTGCGTGGATTGACAAGTCAATCAGTACTTTGGTATAATCACTCATAAACAACCTTGAACTATACAGATACGGCTTATTTGCACGTTTTTATTGAAGTTATAATACATTAATTGCAGGTGAAAAGTGAAAATTAGAAACATCTTTAAAATGCGAAAACTCTTTATCATGTTGCTATTATCTTATTTTTTAATCTTTCTGGTTTCTGTTTCCATTAGTTTTGGGATTTATTTTGAATCGGGCAAAATTATTGAACAAGAGATCAGCAGGGCTAATCTCTCTATGCTAGATCAGGCACGTCAAGCGATGGATAGCAGGATGGGAGATATTGAACGATTGACTATGCAAATTGCTTTTAACTCACGAATCATAAATGCGCTAAGAGTTTCTGGACATTTTCGACCGGAAGACCAGTTTAATCTGTATAAAGCAATTGAGGATCTTAGACATTATAAGGTTTCAAGTAGTTTTATAACTGATCTCTATGTGTATCTGCATGACACGGGTACAGTTATTACTTCCAATACACACATTGAAGGGAGATTGTTCTTTAATTTCACCTATGGCGGAGGCGATATAAGATACGAAGAATGGAAGAATATTATGTTAACCACCCATAGGCAGAATTATTTGGTTTTTCAGGGAAAAGGCAAATCAGAAAATCCCCGGAGTTTTATAGTTCTTGCCCAATCTATTCCATTAGATAGTATTCGAAATCCACGAGGAACCATTGTTATATCAATTAATGAATCTAAATTCAGAGATGTTATCGGTGATATCGATTGGGATAATCATGGAACAGTCTTTATAATCAACGAAAAAAATGAAATCTTTGCTGCTTCAGAAAAAAATAAAGCTTTACATTTTCTTGAAAGCTTTAATTATCAATCATTTGGCAATATTTCAGATAATAACAGGATAATGTATCATATGCTCAACGGTGAGAAAATGGTTGTAACTTACTCAAGCTCAAAAATTGCTGATTGGAAATATGTATCGATAATTCCTTACAATATTTTCTGGGGAAAAGCTGGTTATATCAGTTTTCTAACGTGGATAGGTGTACTTTTGACCATTCTTATAGGAGTCGTTGGTTCTTACTTTTTAGCCAGAAGAAATTATTCTCCTATCGATAAAATAATAAAAAATCTTACAGTCAAATCGAATAAGCAATTTTTTACCGATTCTAATGAGTATCAGTTTATACAGGAAAATATAACGAATATGATAGATGAAAACGACAAAATTAGAAGAAAAATAGATGAGCAAAACAAGTCTCTGAAAAACAACTTTCTTCTTAAGTTAATAAAAGGAAAGCTCGATGATAAAACAAGTGATAAGTGGTTTTTTTCGACGCATGGTATCAACTTCCATACGAACAATTTTGCCATCATTCTCATTAGTATTCAAAATAATTTAGTTTCTTCTGTTGATGATGATATCATAGAGTTAAGCAATTTCAGACAAACCGAGTTTATAGTCACAAGTGTAGTCGAGGAGCTCATTAACAGGAAGAACCGGAGCATTATAGTGGAAGAAGAGGAAGGTATGATTACCTGTATAGTCAATTTCAAGGAAGACGATGCTGAATTGAATCAAGTACATATGCTTAATGCTATTCGAGAAGCAAAAGAGTTCATAAATTGCAATTTCGGTATCGCATTTACTGCAGTTTTAAGTAATATTCATCAAGGTTCACAAGGCATATCGCAAGCATATCAGGAAGCTTTGGAGGCTATGGAGTATAGAGTTATACAGGGAAAGGAAGAGATTATTTGCTTTTCAGAAATAAAAAAATCAAAATGTTCCGATTACCACTACTCTATAGATACCGAGCAAAAGTTTATAAATTGTATTAAAACAGGCGATTTCGAAAAAACAACTGCTTTTCTTATGGAAATACTTGCTAATAATCTTTCCGAAAGGGCTTTTTCAGCTGAAATGTCAAAGTGTCTGATGTTTGATCTGGTAAGCACTATAATAAAAACAGCAGAAGATTTAAGCGACGCATCGTTTCTTGAAGAATTGCAGCCAATAAAGAGTCTTTCGGCCTGCAAAACTGTTATGGAGATGAAGTTCAAGCTGGCGGATATATTGAAAAAGGTGTGTACATACTATGAGCTCAACAAAACCAGTAAGATCTTTATTCTATGCGAGAAAGTAAAAGAGTATATTGCGCATAATTACTTGGACTTAAATTTGGGAGTTACTATGATAGGCGACAAATTCGACTTGACGCCATCGTATATATCTAAATTATTCAAGGAACAAACCCTAGAAAGCCTTCCTGATTATATAAATAAGATTAGGATTCATAAGGCTATGCAATTACTAAAGCAAGAGAGTGCTACTGTATTTGATGTAGCTCAAAAGGTAGGGTATTGCAACAGTAATGTGTTTATAAGAGCGTTTAAGAAATATCAAGGGATTACTCCGGGCAGATTCAAAGAAATGAAAGAATCATCCTGACAATTTGAGAAACAGTAGTATTTTTAAGAGGATTGAAAGGGGGATGTTTTGAAGATAACTATTTTAATTTTACTTAATAGAAATAGGCGGTTTTATAATCTATATGTAAATATTTTGCATGATAATATTGGAAGTACATCGTGAGTATACGATGATAGATATATAATGGAGTTAATAATATCGATGAATCAATTAAAAAACATGTTTAAAAATCCGCCCGTTGAATTTAGGAGTATACCGTTCTGGTCATGGAACGATAAATTGAACCCGGATGAAATATCAAGACAAATAAAAGAAATGAAAGAACAGGGAATGGGCGGTTTTTTTATGCACTCTCGCGAGGGCCTTGAGACTAAGTATATGGGTGAGGAATGGATGGAGTGTATAAAAAAAGCCGTTGAGACAGCCAAATGCGAAGGGTTAAGAGCATGGCTTTATGATGAGGACAGATGGCCGTCAGGAGCGGCAGGTGGTCTTGTGCCTGAGAAGGGCGGAGATGATTTTCGCGCTAAGGCAATTGAAATGAGAAGGATTAAAAACGCTTTTGTTCCTAATGATAGCGTACTTGCTTTGTTTAGACTTGAGTTTGAGGGTGAGCGTCTCAAATCAGTTGCGAGGCTAGAACAAAATAGCGGTTTTACTTCGAAGGAGGATGATTATATTATCGTCTTCGAACGCAAAATATCGTGCAAAAGTGAGTGGTTCAATAACGATGCGCCTTCCGATAGCCTGAATCCTGATGCTGTGAAAGCATTCATAGACATTACCTATGAAGCTTATAAAGAAACGGTTGGGGAAGAGTTTGGCGGGGTAATTCCTGGCATATTTACCGATGAACCCGGTTTTTCGTATTTTATATCTGAGAACATAGTCTCTGCTCAGAATGATCAACTTGTCAGGATACCGTGGACTGAAGGCCTTGAAAGAACTTTTATGGAAAAAAGAGGATATGATCTTTTTAATTATATTCCATTTATATTTTTTGAAGGAAAGATTTCTGCAAAGATCCGACATGATTTCTGGCGAACATTAACGGAGCAATTCACCATGACTTTTTCACAGCAGATAGGTGAGTGGTGCGAAGATAATAAGCTTAATTTTACAGGCCATTTGATGCAGGAAAACGATCTTTGGGGGAGCACAAGGATGTGCGGGGCTATCATGCCGCACTATGAATTCCAACATGTACCGGGAATAGATATGCTTTGCGAACAGACCGACGAATATTTGACCGTAAAGCAATGCACAAGCGTTGCCAACCAGTTTGGCAGGAAGCAAGTTTTATCCGAAACCTATGGATGTACAGGATGGAAATTTACGTTTGAAGGTCAAAAGTGGATAGGGGACTGGCAATACATACTGGGCGTGACTCTTAGAAGCCAGCATCTGGCTCTATATTCTTTGCGAGGATGCCGCAAAAGAGATTATCCCCCCGCATTTAGCTATAATACGTGCTGGTGGAAATATAATCACGTGGCGGAAGATTATTTTGCCAGAATGGGACTTATGTTATCCGAAGGGAGAGCGGTAAGGGATTTACTCGTGTTGCACCCAACAACATCTGCCTGGGCTCTTATGGGTGGCGAAAATGCATCAAAAATCCGTGCTCTAAGTCAGGAGTTCAATCGACTGGCAAAAACGGTATCAGGTATACATTACGATTACGACTTCGGGGACGAAATGCTGATGTCTAAGTGGGTAAAGTCGGAAGGCGGAGTTCTTGCTGTTAATCTGGCTAAATACAAGGTTGTATTGATTCCGCCTATGATGTCAATGCTTAATTCAACTTTGAAGCTCTTATCTGATTTCCTTGATGGAGGCGGCAAGATTTTGTCATTATCTCCATTGCCTTATTTGATTGAAGGTGAGAACAATGAAGAAATATCCGATAAACTGACAAAGTTTTTTTCTCATTCAAATTTAATTGCTTTGGAGGATGTTTCTAAACTTTGTGTGACTCTTGAAAGAATTTTGCCAAGAGAAGTATCGGTAATTGATGAAAGCGGTACTCAGGCTCAATCAATACTTTACATCCAAAGGGATGCTAAAGAGAGGCAAATTTATGGTTTTGTGAACAATGATCTAAACGGTGTTCACAATACCGAGATTCGTTTGAATTGTACAGGAGATGTTGAGGAGTGGGATCTTTTAACAGGGCGTATAAAAGCGGTTGATTCATATCTTTTAGAAGGCAAAACCGCCTTTAAAACAAGGTTTGAGCCGGTAGATTCCAAGATTTACGTTGTGAGTCAAAGACAGATATCGGACATAAGAAATGTGATTGAAGTAAAGAAGCCGATGAAGAATTTGAAACGCAGTGCGTCATATATCGGGCCTGAATGTGAATTTCTCCGTACATGGCCTAACGCTCTGACTCTAGATAAATGTAAGTTCAAGTTGAACGATTCCGCTTGGTCGGAAACTTTGCCGGTGTGGCAAGCGCAAAGGAAAGTTCGCGAGATTTTAGGTATGAGACAAGTTTATAGAAATCGTCTTCCTCAAAGGTATAAGTGGATATATGAAGAGCATCCCGGCGATGGGACTTTTGTTACATTTCAGTTTGAATTCGGAGTACACGATGTTCCTCTTGCTAAAGTGTTTGCCGTGATTGAGCGAAGCGCAGAATTTGCGATTTCTTTAAATGGAATCATGATTGAGGAAGAACCTGAGGGTTGGTATTTGGACAGAAGTTTTGATAAGATACCTCTTGTTGGCTTGAGAAAAGGTGTGAATGTAATTACTTTGGAGTGTCGATACAGAAATGATATGGAAATAGAAGATATATACATAGTCGGAGATTTCGGGGTTGATATTCACAGCAGATCTATAATAATAGAACCTAAAGTTTTGCATATGGGCGATTGGTGCGCACAAGGGTATCCGCATTATTGCGGAAGTATGGTATATAAAGAGATGTATTTTTACGAACCTGCAAGCGCAAATGAAAAAGTGTTGCTAACGATAGGCGAACATAGTGCTGTAACGATAGAAATCAGAATTAACGAGATTTGCGCAGGGCATATTCCATGGAGGGCTGCGGATGGGATTGATATCACGAAACATTTGCGAGCAGGGGTAAATCAAATAGAGATTGAAGTTATGGGAAGTCCGAGAAATTTATTGGGGCCTCTGCACCAGGCTGCAGGACATAAGCCGTGGACGGATTGGTCTGTTTTTCGGACTGAAGAGAGCGAATATTGCGAAGGATATGTGTTGCATCCTTACGGTTTAATGGATCAAGTGAAGATCGAGACGTTTATACAATATGTCTAAAAATTGTATAAAACGTCGATTTTGCAAGAATAGCAATCATGATAGGAGTGGAATTAATGGAAAACTGTAAGGTAGCGGCCATAACCGGTGCAGTGCGGGGCATCGGAAACAGTATTGCGCTACAAATGGCTAAAGAAGGCTATTCGATAGCCATAATGGATGTGTTAAATGAGGAAGAAGCAGAAAAAAATCTTTGTGAATTACGCGATCTTGCAAGTCGCATTCTTTATTGCAGGGGGAATCTGGCTGATTCAAAAGATCGGCAAGCATTTGTTCAAAGTATTATAAAAGAATTCGGAAGAATCGACGTTTTGATAAACAACGCGGGCGTTGCGCCTAAAGAAAGGTTGGATATAATCGAAACGACCCAAGAGAGCTATGATTTTGTCATGGACATAAACTTAAAGGGCACATTTTTTTTAACTCAGATCGTAGCGAAAGAGATGATAAGAGAATTAAAGGAGTATAACGACAGGCAGCCGGTTATAATTAGCATTTCTTCAATCTCCGAATACACATCATCTCCGAATAGGGGTGAATACTGCCTGTCAAAAGCGGGGATAGGTATGCTTACCAAGTTGTTTGCTGACCGACTTGCTCCCGAAGGTATATATGTCTATGGAGTAAGACCGGGAATTATTAAGACAGATATGACAAAAACCGTTACGTTAAAATATGACCGTCTTATAGAAGAAGGGTTGCTGCCTGTAAAACGCTGGGGAACGCCGCAAGACATAGCTGATGCTGTTTCAGTACTGTGTTCCGGCAAGCTTCGATATTCTCAAGGACAGATACTTGATATAGACGGCGGATTTCATTTAAGGAGGTTATAGAGTGGAAGCTTTAAAAGTAACCATTGCAGGCACAACAATTCCTGTATACAGCATGAACACAGCTGTTGTAGGTTCTGGTGCAGCTGGTTTTAACGCTGCAGAAAGGCTTTTTACATTTGGACAAAAGGATGTTGCCATCATAACGGAAGGCATGAATATGGGCACATCCAGAAATACGGGATCAGACAAACAGACATACTACAAGATGACACTAGCGGGGGATACTCCTGATTCGGTGAGGCAGATGGCAAACACGCTCTATGAAGGCGGAAGTATGGACGGTGATATTGCGTTGGTTGAAGCGGCGCTCTCATCACAATGCTTTTATCACTTGGTTGAGATTGGCGTTCCTTTCCCTCATAACCGATTTGGCGAGTACATAGGTTATAAAACCGACCATGACCCAAGACAGAGAGCAACTTCAGTAGGACCGCTCACATCAAAATTCATGACCGAGAAGCTTGAGCAACAAGTAAAAGCAAAGGGCATTCACATCTTCGATGGGTTTCAGATCATAGGCATTTTGATTGACAAATCGCGACAAAACGCGTTAGGGTTACTTGCTCTTGATCTTAATGGTATAAAGGAACATAATACCCGTTATGCTCTTTTTAACTGCACCAATATAATCTATGCCACAGGCGGCCCTGCCGGTCTTTATAACTATTCCGTGTACCCTGAAAGCCAAACGGGCAGCACCGGTATAGCTCTTGAGGCAGGAGTAAAAGCAAAGAACCTGACCGAATGGCAATATGGGCTTGCGTCTGTGAAATTCCGCTGGAATCTTTCCGGCACTTACCAGCAGGTATTGCCAAGATATGTTTCAACAGACAAGGATTTGAATGACGAAAAAGAATTTTTAACTGAATATTTCGATACTGTCGGAGGTATGCTTGACGCTATATTTCTTAAAGGATACCAATGGCCATTTGATCCGCGGAAAGTATTAAATTTTGGTTCTTCTTTGATTGATATTTTGGTTTATAACGAAACTGTTTTAAAAGGCAGGCGGGTATTTCTTGATTTTATGCATAATCCTGCGCCAAACCCTGATGGCGGTCTTGATTTTAAAAAGCTTGGCAAGGAAGCATATTTATATCTTGAGAGATCAAACGCGCTTTTTGGTACTCCTATCGAAAGACTTGCTCATATGAATGTTCCGGCTATTGAGCTATATAAGAACAATGGTATCGATTTAGCGAAGGAATATCTCGAAATAGCCGTCTGTGCACAGCACAACAACGGAGGATTAGAGGGAAATAGCTGGTGGGAAAGTAATCTTAGACACTTTTTCCCAGTAGGTGAAGTTAATGGCACACATGGAATATATCGTCCCGGCGGAAGCGCATTAAACTCAGGACAAGTTGGAAGTTTCCGTGCGGCGCAATACATTGCCTCAAGATACAGTCAGAAGCCTATGCAGGTCGATGAATTTGTGCAACAGGTTAAAGTGTCGGTTGAAGAAAAAATTGCGATCGGAGAATCTTTTGCTTCAAAATTAAGCAACTCTGAGAATGTATCAGAAGCGCGTTTACGTATAGGTCGTCGAACTTCAAAATACGGTGCGCATATCCGCTCCATTGAGGGCATAAGAAAATCTTTTGACGAGGCGGAAAGCGAACTGAAGACTATAGTGAATGATACGAAGTTATCAGATTTGGCTCAGATTTCGAAAGCTTTCCAAAACAGGGATTTGCTAATTGCTCAAATAGCTTTATTGTCAGCTATCACCGATTACATAGAAAAAGGTGGTAAAAGCAGAGGCTCGTATTTGGTACAGACAGAAGATGGAGAGCTGCCGCTAAATTCTTTGCCTGACGATTTCAGATTTATGCTCAGTGAAAAGAATCATGAGGAGAATCTGATTCAGGTGCTTTCATACCTTGATGGGGAATGTATTTGTGAGTGGAGAAAAGCCAGACCCATACCTAAATGTGATGATTGGTTTGAAAATGTATGGAATGAGTACAGAAAAGATGAAATAATAAAA
>Ga0209316_100533_pt1 | contig 11625 bp, 17 predicted proteins | sample 3C3metaG_FD_184150 | JGI IMG/M metagenome (GOLD analysis project Ga0209316, IMG submission 184150) | Freshwater bacterial and archeal communities from Indian Creek, Illinois, USA - 3C3 metaG (SPAdes) (version 3) | ecosystem: Environmental > Aquatic > Freshwater > Unclassified | place: USA: Indian... | reverse complement strand
ATGTTGACGGTAGTCTGCCAGATGAAACCAAAGAAGCAAATTCACTTGATCTCATAACTTCAGTCCACGTAATAACCTCAACATCTCTAAACCGTTCTTCTCGTGTTACAGCGGGTATATGTCTTGTTTCTGTCCTGCCTGGCTGTAAAACAACCTCCATGCGAGTAAACTGAGCAGGTTGAGCCGCTTGTGTCTGAACCCATCTTCTTTCAGTCATAGGTGGTATCCAGCGTGTACGTTGTTCTGTAACCGCAGGTATTGTTCTTGTTTCTGTCCTTGGAGGACTAACAACGTGCGTAAATGTTTCATTGAATCCTGGTGTTCTGACGTATGATATAGTTCCCATCACAGCCGGTTGAAAAGCACGTGTAACTACCCATCTCTGCCTTGTTACAGCCGGAATGGTATCTGTACGCCAAAACCCCTGCTCAGACACGGCAGGTATCGCTGACTGAATTTCAACCAATCTTCTTTCACTCACAGACGGTATCCAGCGTGTACGATTCTCCCTTACTTCGGGTATTACTCTTGTTTCAGTTCTAGCGTTGGATACAACAATTGTTCCATCCTCATATCTTGCCGGTCTGGACGCCTCAACCTGAACACGGCGCGTTTCCCACCTGGAAGTATCTATCCATGTCCTTTCACCCATTCCATCTCTATTTCCTCTCAACCAATTGCCATCTGTTCGTGCTGACGCACCGACAGGCAGGATGCTAAGAAACAGGATTGCTAAAGTAACTATTATAGTGAAAATTTTAACCATCCTAAGGACCTCCTTATTGAAGATTTAGTGTTTGAGCCGTGCTTATTGCGCTTATATCGTTAAAGTTAATCTCAACTTGCACAACTCCGTTGCTTAGGCTGATGTTGTAAGTCGCATCAGCGGCGCTTTCTCTTTCTAACACCTCCCTTGCAATGTTATCTGCGACAGTTTGATCTATTTCCGTTCTTCCTTCCGATGCGGCAGTCATATCCATACCCGCAGTCGCTATATTCATCGCTATTTCTTCGCTTAAGCGTACCACGTGACTACGCAAGGCGACATTGTGGGATATTATTGATGTTGCGTGTAAAAACATAACCGCCACAACCAAAAGAAAAAGCAGAAAGAGGAAAGTTGAGTCGCCTTTTGTGTCTTTTAACAATCTCATGGCAAATCCACCATCCTCATTGAGCTTCTGCCACTGACTGTATGTGATAAACCTCCGAGAAGTATAAATTCGTATTGCACCTCAACAGTCAACATCTGCGAAGCAAACGTAGCAATAATCGTCAGCCTGTCTGTTAATGACCATCCCGCAATTCCCTCACCAAACGAAAGGATTGCGGCTCTGGCTGTCTCAACCGGTGTCTCTGAACGTATCCCGACCCGTGTTCCTTGAAGCGCTGATTCCTGTACAAATGTTTGGAGGGATGTGACTGTGGATACATTAATCATCCCTCCGAGTACAAGCATAATAACAGGCACTAATGCCGCAATAACAAGCATTTGAGAAAATCCGCGCTTGTCTTTTAAAATACCAATGCGCATTTGGTCCTCCTTACGGAGCGCCTGTCGTTGTTCTGAATAAAGTAGCAGCCGCATTCAGCGCGTCAGTAACAATTCCTTGAATAGTTGTTCTTATGGTAGGCGATACCACGGATAATACCCCTACGGTAATTGAAATTAATCCAATGGCTGTAAGCAGCTCATTGGACGCCCCTTTTCTGCAACGAATAAGATCCGAAGCCCTAAAATACAGTTTAGTCAGTAAATTATTTATCATTGTTTTGTTCTTCCTTTCAAAAATTAAATATCAGGGCTTAAAATATGCCGAATAATCCTTGTAACGAAAGAATAAACGGCAAAGAGAAAATTACCAGTATTGGTACGAAGTACCCCAAGAAGATTGGAAAAAACAATTTATTATCAAGCCGCCCTGCCCTCTCAATACGCTTGTTCATCCTTACTTCCTCAAGTTCGGTCAGGAATTCTTCCAGGTATCGTTTAGTGTCGGTATCACCTGCCTCTCTGTTCTGGATTATCAGCGCCGCAAATCGTTTGTAATAAATACAAAAGCTTTGATCCGCAGTGTCCGTCAGCGCCTCTTTAAACGATATTCCTGAATTCAGTTTGGTTTGTATGCCAATCAGTGATCTCTCCATCACCCCCTTTAAATTTTTTATGGCATTGGTTATTATGTGTTCGGCGCTTAAACCTACCTCAAGGCCAGTAATAAACATTTCTACAACCACGGGTAATTCATCATCTTTCATAAACATTTCCTTGTGGTTTTCAATAGGTTTACGCCAACCCGTATAAAACATAACTACCAACCCAATTGCAAGAAAAACGAAGTTAACAAGGCTTAATCCACCAGTCAAAGCGCCAATACCGGCAATAAGAAATGTAATTGTCGTTAATAACAAAGCAATAGAAAACAACTCGTTCACATCAGCGACTTTGAATATAAAAATCTTTATACCGCCGACAGCTTTAATTTCCCTGTCCCACGTCTGTAACATCGACTTTTCAATGCCCACGTGTGATAAATAATTATCAGAAATCGTAAGACGCATTTTCCTTACCTTCCTTCTGTGAGGTTCTCAAAACATAGAATTCGCAAAACAAATAACCGAATAATCCTAAAACAGTAATTAATAATGGCCAGTATGATCCGGTATCAATCGAAAAAATACTTGTCGTTACAACGCCAATGCAAACAATAAGTATTTTGATTATGGTTGACATAATAAACCGCTCCTTTCGTTAAAAAATCGACAGTATTAGGATTTCATAAAAAAACTCAAACAACCATTCGCTAAGTGACATCACCTGTGAATTAATACCTGTTGTGATAAAATGTGTCATATCAATCCCCTTTCTAACCGCTCATTTCTTTGTCAATTTTCTTGAGAACATAAAGAGTAGCAAAAATAAACGACAGAATAGCGGCGCTTGCAACCGCCCTACCGAGCGGAGAAGAATAAAACTCAATGAATTCAGGGCTGGCGCTCATGGTAGTTACCATCATGAAAAGCATCATGCCGCCCAAAGAAATCATGAGCGCTTTGGACTGCACAGTCTGAGCGTAAATCTTACCAGCTAGCCGAATTTTAAGCCCTATTCTATCGGCAGATCGAGCGCATAACCGCGACAAATCAGCTTTTATGCGCACCGCGAAAACAACGGAATCAGTCCAGGTACGCACATGAACATTCGGTATAGTCTTAAGTGTGCTTATGGCGTTTTCTATGCTCTCTCCACCCTGTAATCCAGCAACTACTCTATTAACATAGTCGCTTAGCGGCTTTTCCACCGTTGCAGCAGTCATAATAAGCGCCGATTGAAACGATGGAGTAACCTTGAGATGTAAAGAAAGCGATATTAAAAAATCTCTAAATTGCGCCTCGATAAGCCTGATGCGTTTAGAAGCAAACGAATCAAGAAGATAAAATATAACGAAACGGAAAACTAACGGCATCACAATAGCCAGGAAAATATATCCTGAATATATAAGAACGGCTATAATTATGGTATTTATTAAAACAAACCATAAAAAAACCTCATCAGGATCATTTTTTAACCCGCTCATCTCAAGCCTTGTTTTCAAAAATTCTCTTGTTTTATTAAGTCCAACAACGGATAACCACGGAGGAGTTGAGGATTTATGTGATTTTAGTTTCTCAAGCCGGATGTTAAGTTTTTCTTTGTGTTGAATACGCAAGGTTAGTAAGAAAAACATGGAAACAAACGCGAAAACACCAAACAATACAGCAATCAACATTTTAAAATCTCCCTTGTTTCATACTCCCCATTGGGCAAAACACCATTAATTTCAACTACTTCTGCAAGCATCCTGCCGACCGTGTTTCCTTTTGCATCTTGCTTGAGTTTTAGAAAAACCACTAAATCAGCTACGCGGGAAATAAGTCTCCTGATTATGTTCGATTCAAGATATTTATGTTCTTGAATCAGCATCTCAAGTCTGAACAGTGCATCCGCACATGAATTCGCATGTATGGTGGTCATTGAGCCTCTATGTCCGGAATTAAGCACGTGAATAAACTCGTAAGCGCTTATCGGAGTACGAATTTCAGTGAGAATAATACGATCAGGATCGGCGCGTAAACAATCCCGTAATATGTTGGAATAACTTATCTGTTTGGCCTCTCCTGCGCCTTCTCGTGTCCTGAAATAATAGACATAAGGCAAGCTGAGTTTTATTTCTCTTGTATCCTCAAGCACCGCAACAACGTGTTTTTCTTGTATCTCAAATCCAAGGGCGCTTATAAAAGTGGTTTTGCCTGCTCCGGTTTCACCGGCAACAATTATGTTTTTGCGTTCTTTTACCGCAGTTTTGAGATAATCAATTGTTTCTTTCAGCCCATCAACATTATCTGCTAATCTTTCAAGCGGCACGTTAAGCATATTGTGTTTCCGGATTATGATGATAGGACGCTCCGACTGCGGGGGTATCACAATAAGCGCACGTGAGCCGTCATAGAGTTCAGCATCTTGTGACGGATTTGCGGTTGTAACTGATTTATTAAGCGGGGCAAGAATTCTGTCCTGCAACACTCTCACAGCTGTATCATCGGCAAATCTTTCTTCAGCATCTATCTTAACGCCGTTTTTCTTATACATAATCCGTGTACCGATCACAGAAATATCCGTAATATTTGGATCTTCAAGTAGTTTCTCAACCGGACCAAGCCCGAATAGTTTGTCGTGAATTTCCTCGCAATATTTATCCAGATTACTAATTTCATGAGGACATTTACTCCTCATGTATTGCTCTAGTTCAGCCTTAAGTATAGTCTTAAGTCCTGCCTTCCCATGCCATCTAGCCATCCGCTCACGAATTTCAGACGCTATTACGTCCAGATCAATTTTTTCATTAATTTGTTTTCCAAGTTGTTTAAGACTCATATCCTCACGCCCCCTTTAATCGGTTTTGTCACCCATTTTCCAAGTAATGGCGACATCGCTTTTGTTAGACGAACATCATTATTACGCAGATTATTAAACAATGGTATATAACAAATAGTGGCAACAGAAAGCTTAGTGGCTGAAATATATTTATTTTTCCGATTGGCTTTATTGGTAATAATGACTGCTTTTGACATATCAGCATATTTGTTATTTTCTAGATACTCAATCATTCCAGTAAGCTTTGCCACTGCTGTAACTTCATCAACTACTGGCAAAACAATAATATCCGCAGCAAGCAGCGCAACAACCACATTGGCGATTAAATACGATTGTGTATCAATAACGACAAACTGATATTGTGTTTTCAACTCCGCAATCAATTTCACAACCCCGTCATAATTAATAGCTTCGCTCGTATCCGGATATCCTCCTGTTAAAACATCGAAGTTTGTTTTGTCCGGACGCTGAACGGCTAATAATGGATTTGTATTAATAGCATCAGTCAAAGGTTTGAGTTCGATATCAGTAGCTACTGCGATATCGCCAGGGGTAAAATCCAACTCCAGCAAACACGTAAGTCCATGCGCCGAAAGAACATGGGATATTGCTAACGCAATTGTAGTTTTACCAACCCCACCGATTGGTGAAAAAACTGTAATAACCATCAGTTTCCCGCCTTTCTGACTAAGATGTATGACTGTGTTGCTAGAAACGATGAGAGATATAAAATGTTTTCACGATGACCTTCAACCAGCAAATATGCCGCTCTCTCATCAGTTGAAACAGCCCTCACAATAAACCCTTCGACCATTTCCGCACCAGCTCCATGCTCAAAAACCGAAAAAGCGACTAAATCGTCAACCATAAGCGCTTTTGCGTCTTGTGATGGAACAGTTACAGTAATAAACCCGTTTCCTTCGGCCGGTGTCAATCTTGCATCGCCTAAAGCTGTCAGCGGTATAAGATCCCCTTCTGCACGGGCTAAAACAACTGTTTTACCCACGATTTCGACAAAATCAACCATGACATCAGCCCCAATCGCTGATCCGACAGGCACATCGATTGTTCTTAACATACTCTCGTCAACTACCGTGCCAACAGGCATGTCTTGAACCGTAACCACAACAGTCCGGGTAGCCTCCTGCCCCTGCAAAAGTAAAAACACAGCTAAGGCGAATATGATCGCCGCTATAATAGCTATTAGAATTGGTTTTCTCAAAATCTTTCCCCCCTAAATTAGAAAATAGTACCAATACACGAAAAACTCGCTAAGTAACCGGCTCAAACAGCCGGTTTAAGTCCTCCTCGTTATATACATGTTGTTCAAAATCCTTAAAGCTGCATTTTTTTGTCCGTTTGGCATTTAGAGGCGGTTTAATGTTGTGCTGAGCTATAAAGCGCAAAAATCCAACAGGACTATCAATATTTGCAATCCGTTCGACAAGATCAGGATAATTAACAATCGCTCTTTGCAACCGTTCAATGCCGTCAGGCATTGATAAGACAGACTCCAAGCCAGGAAGATGTATATACGCAACACCGGTAGTATTTTGTATTTGGTTGACCAACTCATCCATAGCCACATAATCCCTTTGGTTAATGGCTGATATTGAATCGTCATTATCCATATCCTTTTCGTTTTCAACAACATTCGCCGCTTCTTTCTTTTCAGGAATTTCTACCTTTGTTGTTGTTGTAATCTCTGTAGTAATCTTTGTTGTAATCTCTGGTAATGGTTGGGTCATTTTGATACAGCGCGCTGGGTCATTTTGATACAGTGGCTGTATCATTTTGATACATTGCATTGGTGCATTTTGCACTAATGGGACAATGGGATTTGCTTCATTTATCAGCATATCGCCCGCTGGCTCATTTTGCACTAATGGCTGGCTCATACCTTCTTTGTTTATACGCGACTTATTTTTTAACGCATCAACCGCATCAATATCTACCGTATACCATTTTGTGTTGTCACGAGGGTCTGAGTTAAAATTGGCAGATAACAACAGTCCCATATCTTCAAGTTTTGAAAAAGTTCTTTTTACTGTTATGGAACTCCAATAATCGAAGTTATCTTCATGCCAAGCTTTAATAGAATTATAAACCCAGTATCTTCCTTCACGAAAGTTCCTGTTAGCCTTTTTGTTTATCTCGACCCAATAGTAAACTTGTTGCAACACAATAGCCTCGTTTAAACCTATGTTAACGGAAAGCTCTTTGCTTACAACTACGGGAACTTCATCAAACAGTAATTTGCCCACACCCGTCCCTCCTTAAGCACCAGTTTTTCTACCAAGTGCGTCAACACTCTTATAGTTAACTGAATACCATTTAGACCTATCAAGTGGATCTCGATTAAACTTGCTTACGCAAAGCAAACCAGTAGATTCAAGACGTGAAATTGTTCTTTTAACCGTATCAATGCTCCAAAAAGTAAAATACTTTTTGTGAAGCGTAGTTAAGGAGCACCTTACCCAATATCTGTTGTTAAAAAAATTCGTGTTTGTTTTTTTACTTTCCTCAAGCAAAGAACTTATCTGCTGTAGCACTATCGATTCGTTTAAGCCAATAAGTAAAGCAATTTCTTTATCAATAATAATAGGTTGTTCACCGAACAAAAGATTGTTTATCACCAATAATCACCGTCCTTAATTCATACATAGGTTAATTCCTCACCCTTTTAAAGGTTAAAATTAACCCTCCACCCATAGAGCGAAAAATCGGGATTAAGTGCACAACCCCTTTTCTTAACACAAAAGAGCCTGACGGCTCTCAAGTGATATATTAGAGACAAAGCTACGCCCCCTTGTATTTTTAAACAAGTTTTCGGAGGTTTTGTAGCTGTTTTTGCACTGATTCCAAGGAAATCTTGAGTTTTTTAGCTATTAGCGGACCCGCCCTTTTTTCCTTAAAGTGCAAATAATATATTTTTTCTTGCTGTCGGCTTAAACCTGACGGGATTCCCCTGTCGTTTAAAGAGTGAATCCGCTTGAGTTTGTTTATTACTCGCTTATGTACCGTCTGAACATGACTAGCCGAAATATTCAGTATTTCCGCTATTTGTCGGTTGGTAAGTTTCTGCTTTAGCGCCGCTATCTGACGTTCTTGCCCTGTCAGCGATTCCAATTCAACTTCACTGAATGTACCCAAATCGTAAATTAGCTTTTTCTCAACTTCCTTGGCCGCATATTTCGTACTGGAAATCATCGATGCCAACAGTTCACAAACAACGGTCTCTTTATTTTTGTCAACGTTGCTCTTTTTTGCAGATGCTTTTTTAGCCCTCTCCGCAGATTCTTTGGCTGAAATGAGTGCGATCTCATCGGTTTTGTACTGAGCTGCCGTCTCTGACCAGCTATGCCACTGGCTCAACCGGATCACCCCCATGACAACCAATTTCGCTCTTGGGCAATAAACCATCAGCAATCATACGTTCCATGAACACCTCCGCAGCAACATCCCAATAGTGTGGGTCGGAAGGGAGCACTTGTATAATTTCTTTATTTATCGTACATATCTGGCTTCCTTTGCGTATAGCGGTAATTTTCATCACACCGATAGCCATAAAAATCCTCCCTCTGGGTCGTGTTCTAGTAATCAAAAAGTACGCGCAGCGCCTTAACCATAATGTTTTTCGGTTGTTTGAGCATTGGGTTAATACTCCTTAACTTTAGAATAGAGCTTTGTATAACTTTGCGTTAGAGCAAGTAAAAGCTTCTTATTCTTGGCATTTCGCAAAGCTATCAAGCAAAAAAATATCAGTTGGCATTAAATCCAAAATGGTTGTAATATTTAAAGCAGTACGCAACGACAAACGCCTTTTATTGTTTTCTATTTGACTATAATAACTCTCTGAAATACCGAGCTTTTCAGCCAATTGTTTTTGAGTTAATCCAGTGTGTTTCCGGAATTCTCTTAGTTTGTTCATGTTCTAATCCCCCAAAGTTGACTATTTCTAATCACAAATTGATTATATAGATAACTTTGCACTTTGTCAACTAATAAATAAAAAATTTTTTAATATTCCGTTTTTGCAAAGTTTGCATTTTTTAGTATGAACTTTGCAAATAGTAATGTATAATCTTTTAAGGAGGCAATTCTCATGAATTTCGGCAAATTGTTGCGTCAGTTAAGAAAAGAAAAAGGGCTAACACAAGCAGAACTAGCAAAGTTGATTTCAATAGGAGAATCAACGGTGTCCTTTTATGAATCTGGAAAGAGACAACCAGATTATGAAACCTTAATACGTTTAGCAAATATTTTTAGAGTATCAGTAGATCAGTTACTTGGTCGTCAAAAAATCAATACTGAAATTTATCCTAATCATTTTCATAACCAATCGCTAAGTTATTTATTAGGAGAAGATGAAGCTAAATCACTTCCTCTCGCCGAAGCCTCTATCACCTATCTCACACACCTCAAAGAACCCACATTAACCAAACAGGACCGCGAAGAACTCAAGCGAGATGCGGAATATATAAAAAATGCCATGATGAACGTAACCGGATTGGCGTTCAATAACAAACCCCAAGATGATGAAACCTTAGAAAAAGTTATGGCAGCACTGGAAGAAGCAATGATACTGGCACGAAAGGAAGCTCAAAAGAAATATACTCCTAAAAAATATCGCAAGAAGGAGGAATAATCTCTTGGCGGCCAGTGACATCCGCAAAATCGTAAAGAGGCTCATTCGGAGAGCCGGAACGAACAATCCTTTTGAAATTTGCAAAGATCTTGATATTTATATTAAATACAAAGATTTAGGCAATGTTCTGGGCTTTTTTAAATATCACCGCCGACAGAAATTTATATACATAAACAACAGGCTTTGTCCGGAGAAGGCAAAGCAAGTATGCGCCCATGAATTGGGACATGTTATTCTCCATCCGTGTGTCAACACGGTATTTTTGGATATCTGTACCTATGCAGTAACCGAAAAGATAGAGAACGAAGCGAATATACTGGCAGCCGAATTGTTGATAACAGATAAAGATGTTTTGGAACATAAAGAACAGTCGATTGAGTCGATAGCTGGTGTATTAGGGGTAAACAAGAAGCTGGTTGAGTATAAATTGAAGGGAATAAACTAAATGAAAGTTGCTATATACGTTCGCTATTCATCAGACAACCAGCGCGAAGAATCGATTGAGGCACAAACCAGGGCTATAAAAGAATATGCGGTCAAAAATGAAATGATGATCATCAAGGTATATCCTGATGAGGCAAAGTCTGCAACAACTGATCAGCGTCCGCGCTTTCTGGAAATGATGAAGGATGCGGAAAAAGGAATGTTCCAAGCTGTGATTGTGCATAAGCTCGATAGGTTTAGCCGAGATCGGTTTGATAGCGCATATTATAAGCGGCATTTGAACAAGCATGGAGTCCGTTTAATTTCCGTACTTGAAAATCTTGATGACAGTCCGGAATCAATAATCCTTGAAAGCGTCCTTGAGGGGATGGCCGAATACTATTCAAAAAATCTGGCCAGAGAGGCACGAAAAGGAATGAAAGAAAATGCTTACAGGTGCAAATATAACGGCGGTTTACCTCCTTTGGGTTATGATGTTGACCCAGAAACGAAAAAATACGTTATCAACGAAAAAGAAGCCGAAGCAGTCGTGCTTATTTTCCAACAAGTGCTGGAGGGGATAAGCTATACTGCTCTAGCTGAAGAATTAAACACTAGAGGAAATAAGACAAAAATCGGTCGTTCTTTTAACAAAAACTCCTTTACCGAGATTCTTTCTAACGAAAAATATAAAGGGACATATATTTGGGATCGTTCCGGAGCGAAGCAAGACGGCAAGCGGAATAACCACAAAAGTAAGTCTGAAAATGAAATTATAAAGATACCCGGAGGTGTGCCGGCAATCGTGGAAGAAAAAGTATTTGAAGAGATCCAGGAAATGCGAGCGGCCAGGAAATATAAAGGGGCAGCAAATAAAGCAAAGTTGATTTATCTCCTGTCAGGGAAAATATTCTGCGGTCTGTGTGAAAGCCCTTATGTAGGCGATCCGGGTAGTACCGGGAAAAAGCTACGCCAACCCACATATAAATGCAGCAGGCGAAAAAGGGAAAAGGACTGTGATAACAAGTCAATAGGGAAAAGGGCTATTGAAACTTACGTCATCCAAGAAATAAAGGAACGGATTTTAAACGATAAGATCATACCAGCCTTGGCCGCTAGGATTATAGAGCAATATACGGCAACCAAGAACAGCGCCCGTAGCGAGATAGATGGTATCACTAATGAAATAAATAATACCCAGAAAAAAACGGACAACCTTATTGCCGCTATCGAAAACGGTGCGGTAGGGCTGGATCTTATAGGTAAAAAGCTACGGGAGAATAAAGATAGACTGGCAAGACTGGAAACCTTGAAAGCCAATCTGGAACAGAAACTTTCCCTTCCTGCATTTATTAGCCAGGAAATGATTATCAACTACTTGGAGAATGAGCGAAAAAAAGCCTCGCAACCTGATAGTTACAAGGCTTTGGCAGATCGATATTTGGATAAAGTTGATATTTATCCAAATGAAATCCAAGTCGTCTTGAAGTTTGACTTGGACAGGGATATGAGTGGTGGAGGCGAGGGGAGTCGAACCCCTGTCCGAAGACATACCCACGAAAGCATCTCCGGGCGCAGCCAGTGTATTGATATTCCCTTCCCCGGGCTCCCTCTGGCAGGATACCGGTTTAGGTAGCTT
>Ga0209316_100527_pt1 | contig 11700 bp, 8 predicted proteins | sample 3C3metaG_FD_184150 | JGI IMG/M metagenome (GOLD analysis project Ga0209316, IMG submission 184150) | Freshwater bacterial and archeal communities from Indian Creek, Illinois, USA - 3C3 metaG (SPAdes) (version 3) | ecosystem: Environmental > Aquatic > Freshwater > Unclassified | place: USA: Indian... | reverse complement strand
TCGGTGACGATGAGTTTGAGCGGCGTGCTGCAGCTTTGCAACTGCTGCGCCAGCGCGGCGAGATCGGCATGGGGATAGCGCTGCACCGCGGCTTTGGACAGGCGCGCGCCGTCAATCAGCGAGGCGTGGTTGAGCTGGTCGCAAAACAGCGTGCTCGAGGCGTCGCCCAGGGCCGTGAGCAGCGCGAGGTTGGCCGCATAACCGCTGCCAAAGAGCAGCGCGCGCGCGCCCGGTATGTGCGCCGCCTGCCAAGCCGCCAGCCGCTCTTCGAGCGCCGCATGGGCTTGGGTGTGGCCGCTCACCAGATGCGAAGCGCCGCTGCCCACACCCCAGCGCCGGGCGCCGTCGGCCAGCGCTTGCGCCAGCGCCGGATGGTTGGCCAACCCAAGGTAGTCGTTGCTGCAAAAGGCCAGCAGCGGGGCCGCGCTACCTTGCAACTGCAGCTGCGGCTGGCACGGTGTGGTTTGGATGCGCAAGCGCCGCCGCAGCGCCGCGGCGTCGAGCTCAAGCAACTGACGGTTCAGGTGTGCGATCAGCATCGGGGGGCAGTGTGGCGCCGAGGCCAGCAGCCAGCGCGGGGTTCAGGGTCTCGTTCAGGGTATCGATCAGGCGTGCGCCCAGCCAGCGCGCCAGTGCTTCATCGAGCACGTAGGGCGGCATCAAGTAGACGGTGCGCCCGATCGGGCGCAGCAGCAACTCGTGCTGGCGCCCGACCAGGTGCAGGCGCTCGGCAAAGCGCACCGGCGCGTGTTCGGCGCGCACATCGAAAGCCCAGATCATGCCGCAGCGGCGCAGGTGCTCGAGGCGCGGGTCGTGCGCCAGGGTGCTCAGCGCCGCATCGAGCACCGCCGCCACGCGCGCGTTGTCGCCCAGCACATCGCGCTGCTCAAAGCGATCGAGCACCGCCAGCGCGGCGCGGCAAGCCAGCGCGTTGCCGCTGTAGGAGTGCGAGTGCAGGAAGCCGCGTGCCACGTCGTCGCTCAAAAAGGCGCGGTAGATGGCGTCGCGGCACAATACCACCGACAGTGGCAGGAAGCCGCCGGTGATGCCCTTCGAGAGGCACAGCAGATCGGGCCAGATACCGGCTTGCTCGCAGGCAAAAAAGCTGCCGGTGCGGCCAAAGCCGACGGCGATTTCGTCGGCGATCAGGTGCACCTGGTAGCGCTCGCACAGCGCGCGCACACGGCGCAGGTAGTGCGGGTGGTGCATGGCCATGCCGGCCGCGCCCTGCACCAGCGGCTCCACGATCAGCGCCGCGATGTGGGCGTGGCGCTGCGCCAGCAGGGCTTCGAGCGCGGCCGCGGCGCGCTCGGCCACGGCGGCGGCGTCTGCACCCGGCAAGGCCAAGCGCGCATCGGGCGAGGGCACGAGGTGCGCGCCGCCATAGAGCAGCGGCGCGTAGGCGTGGCGAAACACCGGCACGTCGGTCACGGCCAGCGCGCCCAGCGTCTCGCCGTGGTAGCCGCCTTGCAGGCAGACGAATTCGCGCTTGTCCGGCTGGCCGCAGTTGCTCCAATGGTGCATGCTCATCTTGAGCGCGATTTCCACCGCCGATGCGCCGTCGCTGGCAAAAAACAGGTGCCCGAGCTCGCCGCCGGTGCGCGCGCTCAGGCGCTCGGCCAGCTCCACCGCCGGCGCGTGGGTGCAGCCGGCCAGCATCACGTGCGGCAGCTGGTCGAGCTGGGCCTTGATGGCGGCGCCGATGCCGGGGTCGGCGTGGCCGAACAAGTTCACCCACCAGCTGCTGCTGGTGTCGAAATAGCGCCGGCCCTCGTGGTCGTGCAGCCACGGGCCGCTGGCGCGCGCCACGGCCAGCGGCGGCACGGCGGCGGCGCGCTGCATCTGGGTGCAGGGGTGCCAGACGCTGGCGAGGCTGCGCTGCTGCCAGTTGGCGTTGGGCGAGCCGGCCACAGGCTCCAAGGTGCGCGCAGCAGCACCATCGGCTCCGGCATCGCAGGGGGTTTGCATCAAGATGAATCGCTAGTTGCTGGTGTGCCGGATGATAACGCTGCGCAACCGCAACCCCTCAGCCCAGCAAATCGCGGATCTGCTGCAGCACCGCCGGGTCGTCCATGGTGCTCAGGTCGCCGGGGTCGCGGCCCTCGCACACCGCCTGCATGGCGCGGCGCAGCAGCTTGCCCGAGCGCGTCTTGGGCAGCGTGCCCACAAAACAAACCCGCGCCGGGCGCGCCACGGCCCCCAGCTGCGCATCCACGATCTGCATGAGGGCTTGCTCTTGCTCCCGTGCCTGCTCGGCCGAAGCCGCCAGCGCCGGGTTTTTGAGCACGGCAAAAGCCATCGCCACCTGGCCCTTGAGCGCGTCAGCGCGGCCCACCACCGCCACCTCGGCCACGTTGGGGTGGCTGGCGATGGCCTCCTCGATCTCGCGCGTGCCCAGCCGGTGGCCGGCGACGTTGATCACGTCGTCGGTGCGGCCTAGGATGAAGGTGTAGCCCTCGGCGTCGCGCAGGCCCCAATCGAAGGTGTTGTAGAGGCTGCGGCCCTGGATGCTGGACCAGTAGGTTTTGAGGTAGCGCTCGTCGTCGCCCCAAACGGTTTGCAGGCAGCCCGGCGGCAGCGGCCCGGCGATGGCCAGCACGCCCTTGCGGTTGGGCTCGCTGATGTCGGCCCCGGTGAGCTCGTCGATCAGGCGCACGTCATAGCCATAGACGGCGCGCCCCGGTGAGCCGATCTTGCCCACCGCCGTGGGTTCGACGCCGCTGCACAGCGCCAGAATCGGCCAACCGGTCTCGGTCTGCCAGTAGTTGTCGATGATCGGTTTGTTGATGGCGGCGCCGATCCAGCTGGCGGTGGGTTCGTCCAGCGGCTCGCCGGCCAAAAACAGGGCCTTGAGGCTCGAGAGGTCGTAGCGGCTCAGGTAGGCGGGATCTTGCTTTTTGAGCACGCGCGCCGCCGTGGGGGCCGAGAACATCACGCTCACGCGGTACTTTTCCACCAACTGCCACCAGATGCCGGCGTCGGGGCGGATCGGCAGCCCCTCGTACATCAGCGTCGCCATGCCGTAGAGCAGCGGGCCGTAAATGATGTAGCTGTGCCCCACCACCCAGCCGATGTCGGAGGTGGCAAAGAAGGTTTGGCCCGGCTCGCCGAGGTAGATGTGGCGCATCGAGGCCGCCAGCGCCACCGCGTAGCCGCCGGTGTCGCGCTGCACGCCTTTGGGCTTGCCGGTGGTGCCGCTGGTGTAGAGGATGTAGCTCGGCTCGCTGCTCTCGAGCCACTCGCACGGCACTTGGACGTGCAAACAGCGCTCGCGCGCGGCGGCATAATCCACGTCGCGCCCCGGCACCGGGTGCAGCTCGGCCAGGCCGCGGTTGACCATCAGCACCTGCTTGGGCGGGTGCTGGCTCAGGCGCAGCGCTTCGTCGAGCAAGGGCTGGTAGGGCAGCACCTTGCCGGCGCGCATGCCGGCGTCGGCCGTGACGATCAGGGCCGGGCGCGCGTCGTCGATGCGGCTGGCCAGCGCGTGGCTGGCAAAACCGCCAAAAACCACCGAATGGATGGCCCCGATGCGCACGCAAGCCAGCATGGCAAAGGCGGCCTCGGCGATCATGGGCATGTAGATCAGCACCCGGTCGCCCTTGCGCACGCCCAAATCGAGCAAGATGGCGGCCATGCGCTGCACCTCGGCGTGCAGCTCGCGGTAGCTGTACACCCGCTCGGCCCCGGTTTCCGACGACACGCAGATGAGCGCGTTTTGCTCGGCGCGCTCGGCCAAGTGCCGATCGACCGCGTTGTGGCACAGGTTGGTGCGCCCGCCCACGAACCAGCGCGCAAAAGCCGGGTTGCGGGCGTCGCAGACTTGCTCGAAGGGCTGCTGCCAGTCAATCAGTTGCGCCTGCTCGGCCCAAAAGGCCTCGCGCTCGTCGATCGAGCGGCGGTAAAAATCGGCGTATGGCGTGCTGGGGGAAGTGGGGTCGGTGGCGTGGCTGGCGGGCATGGGGTCTCCTGAGGCGGTCAACGCGGCGGCTGCTTTGAGCGGCTGGGCACGAAAAACTTCACAATTTTGACCGCATGGCTTGCGTGTGCCTGACGCCCAGCTCAAAAATAGCGCCGCACATCAAGCAGCCAAGGCGCCAGAGCCAAAGCGCTGGCGCGGCCACGGCCTCAGGGTGCTACAAGCGTAAACTGGAACTGCCCCGGGGCCTGAATCGGATCGACATCGACGCCGATCGTGCTCTTGGGGGCAAAGCGCCCTTCGAGTATCTGGCGCGACAGCGGGTTTTCGATCCGTTGCTGGATCGCGCGCTTGAGCGGACGCGCCCCAAACACCGGGTCGAAGCCCACCTTGGCCAGCTCGGCCAGCGCGGCCTCGCTCACTTGCAAACCCAGTTCGAGCCGCGCCAAGCGCTCGGTGAGCACCTGCAGCTGGATGCGGGCGATGCGCACGATGTGCCCGGCGTCGAGGCCGTGGAACAGCACGGTTTCGTCGATGCGGTTGAGGAACTCGGGGCGGAAGTGGTTTTTCAGTTCGCCCCACACCGCCTCCTTGATGTCGTCGGGGTCTTGCCCGACCATGGCTTGGATGAGGGGCGAGCCGATGTTGCTGGTCATGACGATGACGGCATTTTTGAAGTCCACCGTGCGCCCTTGGCCGTCGGTCAGGCGGCCGTCGTCGAGCACTTGCAGCAGCACGTTGAACACATCCGGGTGTGCTTTTTCTACCTCGTCGAGCAAGATCACGCTGTAGGGCTTGCGCCGCACCGCTTCGGTCAGGTAGCCGCCCTCTTCGTAACCGACGTAGCCCGGCGGGGCCCCGATCAGGCGCGCCACCGAGTGCTTTTCCATGAACTCGCTCATGTCGATGCGGATCAGGTGCTCCTCGGTGTCGAACAAAAACGCCGCCAGCGCCTTGCACAGCTCGGTCTTGCCCACGCCGGTGGGGCCCAGAAACAGAAAACTGCCCAGCGGCCGGTTCGGGTCGGACAGGCCCGCGCGGCTGCGCCGGATGGCGTTGGCCACGGCCACGATGGCCTCGTCTTGCCCGACCACGCGCTGGTGCAGCTTGTCTTCCATTTGCAGCAGCTTGTCGCGCTCGCCCTGCATCAGCTTGGCCACCGGGATGCCGGTGGCGCGCGCCACCACTTCGGCGATCTCTTCGGCCCCCACTTGGGTGCGCAGCAGCCGTGGCCCGCTGGCGCTTCCGTCGCCGGCGGCCTCCTTGGCCTGGGCCTCGCGCAGGCGTTTTTCGAGCTCGGGCAGGCGCCCGTACTGCAGCTCGGCGACCTTGTTGAAGTCGCCCTTGCGCGTCCAGTCCTCGATCTGGATTTTGATCTGCTCGATGTCTTTGCGCACTTGGTCGGAGCCCTGGGCGCTGGCTTTTTCGCTTTTCCAGAGCTCCTCGAGGTCGGCGGCTTCGCGCTCGAGCTTGGCGATTTCTTCTTCGATCAAGGTCATGCGCTTCTGGCTGGCTTCGTCTTTTTCTTTGCGCACCGCCTCGCGCTCGATTTTGAGCTGGATGATGCGCCGATCGAGTTTGTCCATGACCTCGGGCTTGGAGTCGATCTCGATCTTGATCTTGGCCGCGGCTTCGTCGATCAGGTCGATGGCCTTGTCGGGCAGGAAGCGGTCGGTGATGTAGCGCTGGCTCAGTTCGGCGGCGGCGACGATGGCCGGGTCGGTGATCTCGACGCCGTGGTGCACCTCGTACTTTTCTTGCAGGCCGCGCAGAATGGCGATGGTCGCCTCGACCGTGGGTTCATCGACCAGCACGCGCTGGAAGCGGCGCTCGAGCGCGGCGTCTTTTTCGATGTATTTGCGGTATTCGTCGAGCGTGGTGGCGCCGATGCAGTGCAGCTCGCCGCGTGCCAGCGCCGGCTTGAGCATGTTGCCGGCGTCGATCGCGCCCTCGGCCTTGCCCGCGCCCACCATGGTGTGCAGCTCGTCGATGAACAGGATGATGCGGCCTTCGTCGGCGGCCACTTCTTTGAGCACCGACTTCAGGCGCTCCTCGAACTCGCCCCGGTATTTGGCCCCGGCCAACAGACCGGCCATGTCGAGCACCAGCACGCGCTTGTCTTTGAGGCTTTCGGGCACCTCGCCGGCCACGATGCGCTGCGCCAGCCCCTCGACGATGGCGGTCTTGCCCACACCGGGCTCGCCGATGAGCACCGGGTTGTTTTTGGTGCGCCGCTGCAGCACCTGGATGGCGCGGCGGATTTCGTCGTCGCGGCCGATCACCGGGTCGAGCTTGCCGGCGCGGGCGCGCTCGGTGAGGTCGAGGGTGTATTTTTTCAGCGCCTCGCGCTGGCCTTCGGCTTCGGGGTTGTCCACGCTCTGGCCGCCGCGCACGGCGTCGATGGCGGCCTGCAAGGCGCTGCGGTGCAGGCCGGCCTTGCGCGCCGCATCGGCCAAGGCGATTTTGCTGTCGGTCAGGGCCAGCAAAAAGAGCTCGCTGGCCACGTATTGGTCGCCGCGCTTGATGGCCTCTTTTTCGGCCGCCTGCAGCAGGCTGACGGTGTCGCGCCCGACCTGCACCTGCTCTTGCCCCTGCACCGAGGGCAGCTTGGCCAGCGCCTCGTCGGCGGCCTGGGCCAGCGCCGCCACGTTGACGCCGGCGCGCTGCAGCAGCGCCTTGGGGCCGTCGGGCTGGCGCAACAGCGCCGCCAGCAGGTGCGCCGGTTCGATGTAGGCGTGGTCTTGCCCCAGGGCCAGCGTTTGCGCTTCGCTCAGGGCCTGCTGGAATTTGGTGGTCAGTTTGTCGAGTCGCATGGGGCGCATCCTCAAAAAGGTGATGCCACTCTAGCTGGGGGCTGGGCGGGGGATTTCAACCGAAGCTCGGTTTAAGCCGCGTTATCCGCCTCGATGCCCCACTTGGCCAGCGCCGCGTCGTCGCTGGCGCGCGCATCGACCCAGCGCGCACCGGCGGCGCTGTGCTCTTTTTTCCAGAACGGCGCCTGGGTCTTGAGGTAGTCCATCAAAAACTCGCAGGCGGCAAAGGCCTGGCCGCGGTGCGCCGCCGTCACCGCCACCAGCACGATCTGCTCGCCCAGCCCCAGCCGCCCCACGCGGTGCAGCACGCGCGCGCCAAAAATCTCGAAGCGCCGCTGCGCCTGCTCGATCATCGCCTCGATGGCGCGCTCGGTCATGCCGGGGTAGTGCTCGAGCTCCATGAACGCCGGGGGCTGCGCAGGCGCGCCAGCGACTAGCGTGGGGGCCCACTCCCTCACCAGGCCCACGAAGGCGCACACGGCGCCCACCCGCGTGTCGGCGGCGTGCAAGGCGGCCACTTCGGTGCTCAGGTCGAAATCCTCGGTCTGGATGCGCACCCGAGGCTGTGCGGTGGTGGGCTGCGGTTCCACCCTCAGCCCCCCGTTACCGGCGGGAAAAAAGCCACTTCGTCGCCGTCTTTGAGCGCGGCCGATTCCGGCACCATCGCTTGGTTGAGCGCCGCGCGCACCGCACGCCCGCGCGCCAGCGCCTCGGCGTGGGCACCACCGCGCGCGATCAGTTCGTCGCGCAAGTCGGCCACCGTGGCTGCGGCGGTGCACAGCCGCAACTCTGTGGTGCCCAGCGCTTCGCGCAGGGCGGCAAAAAACCGGATCTGGATGGTGTGCATGGCTGGTTTGGGCGCGCCCACTGCGCCGGGCAAGGCTGGGATCGAGCCATTGTAGCGGTGCAAAATAGCGGCTACACTGCCGCCGTGAGCCTCACCGACGCCGACCTCCACCTGCTGCGCGCCCTGCTGCACACGCAGCGCCTGGCCGCGCTGGCCACCCTGCACCGGGGTGAGCCTTCGGTGTCGATGGTGCCTTTTGTTCTGCTACCCCAATGCGGCAGCGCGGTGGTGCACGTAAGCCGCCTAGCCACCCACACCAAAGACATGCTCGAGCAACCCGCCGTGGCGCTGCTGCTCGTGGCCGATGCGCAGGTGGCCGAACCACCCGCGGCCCAAGCGCAAGCGAGTGCAGAGTTGCCTAGCGGCGGCGAAACGCAAGATGCCCACAACCCACTGGCCCGGCCGCGCCTGAGCCTCAAAGGCCGCGCCCTGCCCTGCCCGCCCGATGCGCCGCGCTACGCCGCCGCCCGCGCCGCCTACCTCGAGCGGCTGCCCGATGCGCTGGAGCTGTTTTCGTTTCCAGACTTTGCGCTGTTTTTAATCGAGCCGGTTTCGGCGCGCTTTGTGGCCGGCTTTGGCCGCGCCCACTCGCTTACAGTCGAGCGTTGGCGCGCCGCGCTGGCGGGATAGCGCGCTGTCTCTGCGGCAGTGGGCACCGACAGCCCCCTCGCCACCAGCACCCAAACCGCGAACAAAGCAGGGCATCAAACAAACGCCCCGCTGACCAAGCTCAGCCCAGCAACCGCTGGCGTGCCTGCGCGTACTCGCGCTTGATCTGCGCCACCCGCTCGGCGGCAGGCAGCACGCGGTCGATGGCGCCGATGCCTTGGCCGCAGCCCCAGATGTCTTTCCAGGCCTTGGCGGCGGCAGCGCCGAAGTTCATCGCGCTCGGGTCGCTCTCGGGCAGGTGCTCCGGGTCGAGCCCCGCGGCCACGATCGAGGCCTTGAGGTAGTTGCCGTGCACGCCGGTGAACAGGTTGCTGTAAACGATGTCGTCCGAGTTGCTGTCAACCACGCACTGCTTGTATTCGGCGCTGGCGCGCGCTTCGTCGGTGGCGATAAAGGCCGAGCCGATGTAGGCAAAATCGGCCCCCATGGCTTGCGCCGCCAGCACCGCGCTGCCGCTGGCGATGGCGCCCGAGAGCGCCAGCGGGCCGTCGAACCACTGGCGGATTTCTTGCACCAGCGCAAACGGGCTTTTCACGCCCGCGTGCCCACCGGCCCCGGCGGCCACCGCCACCAGCCCGTCGGCACCCTTTTCGATCGCCTTGTGCGCAAAAGCGTTGTTGATGATGTCGTGCAGCACCACGCCGCCCCAGCTGTGCACGGCCTGGTTGAGGTCGGCGCGCGCGCCCAAACTGGTGATGACGATCGGCACCCGGTACTTGGCGCACAGCGCCAGATCGGCCTCGAGCCGGTCGTTGCTCTTGTGCACGATCTGGTTGATGGCAAAGGGGGCCGCCGGTTGCTCGGGGTGCGCGCGGTCGTGCGCCGCCAGCGCCTCGGTGATTTCGGCCAGCCATTCGTCGAGCTGCGACGCCGGGCGTGCGTTGAGCGCCGGCATGGAACCGACGATGCCGGCGCAGCACTGCGCGATCACCAGCTTGGGGTTGCTGATGATGAACAGCGGCGCACCGATGACAGGGAACGGCACGCGCTGCAAGGCACCCGGCAATGGCGATCGGGGCGTGGGGGCGGGGTGGGAGGCAGAGTTGGACATGTAATGGGGCTCGTCAATCGTGTCTGGTCGGTCGTCAATCAAAACGCGTCGGGGCTGATCTCGGTTACGGCGGCGTGGCCGGCGACGATGCTGTCGCGCTGGCTGCCGGAGCGGCTGAGCAGGTGGTCGGCGTAAAAGCGCGCGGTGAGGATCTTGGTGCGCATGAATTCGGCCTCGCTCCCCGCAGCCAGCTCGCGCTCGGCCACCAGCAGCGCACGCGCCAGCTGCCAGCCCGCCACTAGGTTGCCGCCCAGCAGCAGATAGGGCACGCTGCCGGCAAAAACCGCGTTCGGGTTCGCCTTGGCGTGTTCGAGCACAAAGGCCACCGCGTCCAGAAACGCCAGCCGCGCCGCTTGCAGCTGCTCTCGCACCGCCAGCGCGTGGGCGCTGCCGCTGGCTTGCAGCTCGGCCTCGGTGGCCTCGATCTGCGCCGCCACGGCGCGCGCCGTGCGGCCGCCATCGCGCAGCGTTTTGCGGCCCACGAAGTCGTTGGCTTGGATCGCCGTCGTGCCCTCGTAGATGGTGAGGATGCGCGCGTCGCGGTAGTACTGGGCGGCGCCGGTTTCTTCGACGAAGCCCATGCCGCCGTGCACCTGCACGCCCAGCGAGGCCACTTCGATGCTCATTTCGGTGCTGTAGCCCTTGACCAGCGGCACCAAAAACTCATAAAAGCTCGCGTTCTGCGCGCGCGCGGCCTCATCGGGGTGGTGGTGCGCGCCGTCGTAGGCGGCTGCGGCCACGCTGGCCATGGCGCGGCAGCCCTCGGTGTAGGCGCGCATGGTGAGCAGCATGCGCTTCACGTCGGGGTGCACGATGATGGGCGCGGCTTGGGCCGAACTGCCATCCACCGGGCGGCTTTGCAGGCGCTCGCGCGCAAACGCCACCGCCTTTTGGTAAGCGCGTTCGGCCACCGCAATGCCTTGCAGCCCCACGGCAAAACGGGCCGCGTTCATCATGATGAACATGTACTCGAGCCCGCGGTTGGCTTGGCCCACCAGATAGCCCTCGGCGCCGCCGTGGTCGCCAAATTGCAACACCGCCGTCGGGCTGGCCTTGATGCCCAGCTTGTGCTCGATGCTGACGCAGCGCACGTCATTGCGTGCCCCGGGCTGGCCCTCGGCGTCGAGCACAAATTTGGGCACGATGAACAGGCTGATGCCCTTCACACCCTCGGGCGCGCCGGGGATGCGCGCCAGCACCAGGTGCACGATGTTCGGCGTGTAGTCGTGCTCGCCGTAGGTGATATAAATCTTGGTGCCAAACACCTTGTAGCTGCCGTCGGCCTGCGGCTCGGCGCGGCTGCGCACCAGCGCCAAGTCCGAACCCGCCTGCGGCTCGGTCAGGCACATGGTGCCGGTCCATTCGCCGGCAATCATGGGCGGCAAAAAAAGCTGCTTTTGCTGCTCGGTGCCTGCCGTCAGCAGGGCCTCGATGGCGCCGTCGGTGAGCAGCGGGCACAGGGCAAAGCTCAGGTTGGCGGAATTGAACATCTCCACGCACGCCGCCCCAATGCTTTTGGGCAAGCCCTGGCCGCCAAACTGCACCGGGTGCTGCAAACCCTGCCAGCCGCCCTCGGCAAACTGGTGAAATGCCTGCTTGAAGCCGGGCGTGGTGCTGACCTTGCCATCGTGGTACGAGGACGGGTACTTGTCGCCCTCCCAGTTCAGGGGCGCGATCACCTCTTGGTTCAGGCGCGCGCATTCTTCCAGCACCGCCTGCGCCGTCTCCAGCCCAGCGTCTTCAAAACCGGGCAGGCGCGCCACCTGCTCGAGCCCGGCGAGGTGCTGCAGATTGAACATCAGGTCTTTGACGGGGGCCACGTAGCTCATTTTTTAGTCTCCGTTTAACGAGGGTTGCGCGCCGCTGGCGCCGTGTTGAAGGCAGATGCAAAAAAGCATCGAAACCGATGCCCTTGGGTGCGCGCGCAGAGACAGGCTGAGGGGCAATTGGGCGTGTCCGAAAGGGCGCTCCAAGGCGCCGCCGGCAAGGCGCAAAGCACAGCCGTAGCGCGGGCTACGGCGCGCATTTGCAACGCCGCAGGCGGTGTTTTCGGGCCTCAAGGCGGGCATGACCGATTGTCTCTCAGACTCTCAGAGCGCCTTGACCAGCTCCGGCAGCGCTTGGAACAAGTCGGCCTCGAGCGCGTAGTCGGCCATGGCAAAGATCGGCGACTCCGGGTCTTTGTTGATGGCCACGATCACTTTCGAGTCTTTCATGCCCGCCAAGTGCTGGATCGCGCCCGAAATGCCGACCGCGATGTAGAGCTGAGGCGCCACGATCTTGCCCGTTTGGCCGACCTGCAAATCGTTGGGCGCGTAACCGGCATCAACCGCAGCACGGCTGGCCCCGATGGCGGCGCCGAGCTTGTCGGCCAGCGGCGTGAGCAGGGCATTGAACTGCTCGG